>Ga0310835_100684_pt1 | contig 13728 bp, 10 predicted proteins | sample SM_ome_3_FD_201308 | JGI IMG/M metagenome (GOLD analysis project Ga0310835, IMG submission 201308) | Sorghum-adapted microbial communities enriched on stacked mutant (SM) sorghum from Joint BioEnergy Institute, Emeryville, California... ...
TCAGTCGGGGCAATTGATCGGCGGCAAATTTAAGAACAAGGAGAGCCTGGACAAGCTGCAACCAAAGTTCGGCGCTTCCTTTGTCCCCATCCTGCTGCAAAATGGAGTTAAGCTCCCCATCCCGGATAAGTGGAAGACCTCCCCGCTGCGGGCGCCGCGTACGGTGATCGGAAATTACAAGGATGATCAACTGCTGGTGCTGGTCGTCGACGGCGATAACGAAAAGGGCCGTTCCGGCGCAACGCTGGAAGAATTGCAAAACAAACTGGCGAACCTGGGCGTACAAGACGCCTACAACCTGGACGGCGGAGGCTCCTCCTCCCTGGTTGTCAATGGCCGGGTGATCAACCACCCGTCCGACGGGGCACTTCGGCCTGTGCCCACGCATTTCTTGTTTTTTAAATGAGCCGCTTCTCAACGTCTTCTTCCACGAGCAACTTGTCTATGAAATCCATCACATTTTGATTTATTTTTGGACGATTGCCGGGTATAATAGGGGAAGGAGTACAACGTGGAGGTGTTCGGCTTGTCATTCTCTTTAACGTTCTGGATTATTGCACTCGTTTTGGCGATGTTTTTGTGCGGGATTTTGACTGCAGCCTATAACGACGATAAAACCAAAGGCCTTTAAGATGTAACTCAAAAGGGCGACTTCTCATCACGAAGTTTTTTCAAATGCAGAAGGCTCGGCTTCGAATCTTGGATTCAGCCGGGCCTTCCGTTGCTCTCGTAGCCCCTTGCTACGCTCCGCTACTCAGTCCCTAAGCTTCTTCCAACCTTCTCGGTGCTGATAACCCGCCCTTTTGACTCTTCATTTTACCGGTCACTCAAAAGGGCAACTTCTCATCACGAAGTTTTTTCAAATGCAGAAGGCTCGGCTTCGAATCTTGGATTCAGCTGGGCCTTCCGTTGTTTTCAAATCGTCTCATCTTGCTCCGACGTCCCTATGCTAACGGACCTCAGAGACGTTATTACTCCCTTCTGCGAACATTCCGATTTCTAACGGACTGAGGAGACCTTATTTTGCAGAAAAATCCCGCCATCCCTGCTCAGACAGGCGAATAAGGGCATTAGGGTCCGTTACAACGGGAAATAACCGGGAAATCGCCAAATAAGGTCTCTACGGTCCGTTAGGATCCACGTTAGGGTCCACGTCAGGAACCACGGCAGGATCCAACGTGTTAGTATCCACGTTAGGATCCTCGCCAGGATCCACGTTACAGTCCACATTAGAGTCCAAGTTCAGTTCCACGTCAGGATCTACGTTAGAACCCACGGCAGGACCCAACGTGCTAGTGTCCACGTCAGAATCCTCGCCAGGATCCGCACGAAGATCCACGTTAGTCCTCCCAAAGAGTGCCAACAACATCACTATTCCGTTAGGAGCCTAGGAGCCAATTGAATATCAAAACCGCCCCCATACGAGCAACTTCGACAAAATAAATAAGCTTCCCGCACGGGAAGCTCATTTAGGCTTACGCTCTAAGGCCGATAAACCCATCAAATGTCCTGGATCGAGACTAGGACAGTTGGCTCATTTCGACCAGGCATTGATTGCAGATGGACCGCTCTTTGAAGTCACTAACGTGTTCCATCGATCCGCAAAATACACATTTCGGCCGGTAACGCTCCAAAATGATGTGATCCCCTTGAACCAAAATCTCGACGGGATCTCCCTCGTTCATTTGATATCTCTTGCGAAGTGACTTAGGCAACACGATTCTCCCGAGTTGATCCACTTTACGGACCACACCAGCAGGTTTCATAAAATTGTACACCTCTCCTGAAAAATTAGTTATGTAAAAATAGAACCAAATACCTAATCTATTATATTTCGCTATTTTTTTCGGGATTCCTGCTAAAGTTCCATGTTTTTAATTTTTTTCCGGCTTGCCTGCAACGATCTTTTCTATAGTACTTCACCGATGACTGGCTGCACCGCCCCATTCCCCGTGTAGTCGATGGCAGTTAAGCTGAGGGAGATCGATCGACGTTCAGCCGTCCTCCCTGCAACTTTGCCTAGATTCATCCCCTATTTTCTATCCTACACCGATTTGCATGTCAGCGAAGGTTGATTCTTCCCGCATCAGCCTTCTTCCCCATCACCCCAAGGGTTCAGGAGCCAAGCAACCGCCGGCTCCACGCCCTCATCAAAGGCTCCATCCCCGAATCGGAATTACTGCATCCCGGGGAAATCCAGCTGGCGTAGCGCTTCATACACAATAATTGCCGCCGAGTTAGACAAGTTCAACGAACGGACCTTGTCGGTCATGGGCATACGCATCGTCGTGTCGGGATGGGCTTCCAAAATCTCCGGCGGCAAGCCCTTCGTCTCTTTACCGAACACAAAGAAATCCCCATCCTGGAACTTGAAATCCGTATAACGCTTCTTAGCTTTGGTCGTAGCGAAGAAAAAGCGGCTTCCCGCATATTTCTCCTCCACTTCCTGAAACGAATCGTGGTATTCAATATGCACCGCATACCAATAGTCCAAGCCTGCCCGCTTCAGCGTCGCATCGTCTGTGCGAAACCCCAGCGGACGTACCAGGTGCAGATGTATGCCCGTAGCTGCGCACGTTCTCGCGATATTTCCTGTATTGGCCGGAATTTCCGGCTCCACCAGCACAATATGTAACGCCATGATGATCGAACTCCTCGTCATTAAAAAATAAACCCAGCCGCGTCATAGACCGGACTTGATCATTATATCAAATTTTGACTCTAAAAACCCCCAACTCGCCTGCATGCAGACAAGTTGGGGGTACTTAGGATTAGCAGAGGGCTTCTTACGGAAACCCTGCTGCGAACTTTAGCCGTGCGTTTTTTGGAAGTGTTCCATGAATTCGACCAGAGCTTGAATGCTGGCTTTTGGAACGGCGTTATAAATCGAAGCGCGCAGGCCGCCGACACTGCGATGGCCTTTCAGCCCCACAAAGCCTTCCTTCTCCGATTCCTTCACGAACAGCTTCTCCAGCTCATCGTTCGCTAGGCGGAAGGTCACGTTCATGATCGAACGGCTCTCCGGCCGGACACAACCACGGTAGAAACCGCCGCTGGCATCAATCGCTTGGTACAGCAGATCAGCCTTGTCTCGGTTCTTCTTCTCGATTCCCTCAAGCGAACCTTGCTCTTCAATCCACTTCAGCACTTCGTTCACCATATAAATCGAGAAGGATGGAGGAGTGTTGTACAGCGAGTTATTCTCAGCATGCGTATCGTAACGGAACATCGTTGGCAGATGCTTTGGCGACTCCCGCAGCAGCTCTTCACGAGCGATCACCACCGTTACGCCAGATGGTCCCAGGTTCTTCTGCGCTCCGGCATACACCATGCCAAATTGAGTTAAATCAAAAGGACGGCACAAAATATCGCTGGACATATCGGCAATCAACGGAACGCTGCCGGTGTCCGGGAACTCGCGGTATTGCGTACCTTCAATCGTTTCGTTAGAGGTGACATGCAAATACGCGGTGTTCTCCGGCAGATTCAGGTTGCTGAGGTCCGGAAGGGACATGTACTTATCTTCCTCCGAGGATGCTGCAACAAACGTTTCGCCGATGAGCTTGGCTTCCTTAATCGCTTTGTTCGCCCAGCTGCCCGATTTTACATAGCCGGCCTTCTTGCCTTCTGTAAGCAGGTTCATCGGGAGCATGGCGAATTGGGTGGAAGCCCCGCCTTGCAGGAACAGCACCTGGTAACCAGACGGTTGGCCGAACAACTTCAGCAACCGTTCAGCTGCCTCATTATGAACCGACTCATAGACGGCTCCCCGGTGGGACATCTCCATAATCGACATGCCTGTCCCGCGGAAATCAACGAACTCGGCCTGGGCCCGTTCCAAGACCTCCAGCGGCAATGCGGCTGGGCCCGCATTAAAGTTATAAGCTCTGTTACTCATTTCTCCCATCCTTCCCCTTTACAATCGATGTCTGGTTTCGAATATAATTATCGATTATCATAGCAACTATTCGATCTCCCAGCAACCCGTTATTTCGCAAAAATTCACTATTTTGCAGAATTGACACATTAACGCTTCATCAAGGGAAAGGAATGAACGTTTTTTGAATCTCTTTGCTCATGGGTCATGTGAACTATACGAAGATCAATCATTTATCAAATACTGCTAAACTCGTAACTCCGCGTCCAGCTTTGTCGTTCTCCCGGTGGCACATGGACCGCAACGAACATTTCCGGGGAAATGACATGACCATGCCCCCAAACGGCGGCTGAGCTTAACGGAAGCTTGCTTCGCTCACACACAGTCAGTCCGCTGGGCCGATGCTTGAGCTCCCATAGCCAAGGGGTTTCACGTCCGTCGAAGGGAGTCATCCGGAAATAGAAGTCCTTCTCTGGACGACGTTCCCAGGTCACTTGATCCCCCTCAAACACTAAGCCCTCCAGCGTCGATGGATCATCGCTCCAGATCTCCGGAGCAAACGGCAGTTTCAGCACGTAATCCGGACCTACCGCATACCCATCCATACCAAGGAAGTTATGGCTGTATTCATCGGTCGTAATTACCCGACTTCCGGTATTCTCCAGTGTGTAGGTCACAGACAGGAGATTATCGGAAATCTCGATGTTTTTTTGCATACGTACTGCGTATCCCCGGCATTCCGCAGGCTCGGTCGTAAAACAAATCTGCTGCTCGCCCTTTTGCTCCACCTGAGTCTCAAACCGTTGGCAGGCGTAATCCCTATAAAACAGGTACTCCGCTTCATTCGGCCGTGTGAGCAAGCCTACACCCAGCTTGGGGAACTGCTCCCCCACCCGGGTGTCTTCATATCCGATCGCTTCCTTAATGCCAAATTCGCTGCAAATTCCAATGCCTCCCGTACCGGTTCCAGGCGTCAAGCTTTCCGGCACACAGAATTGATGTTGTCCATCCAGCTTAACGCCTGTGATGATTCCGGTCCCATCGAACCGGGTGCCTTGGTACGCTTCTCCGAGCTCGGCAATTTCAACGAGCAATCGGTCGTTTTTTAAATAATAAGCCATGGATTCCCTTCCTATCTATTACGCGGTTAGCGTTATTTCCATCCGGTGAACGGCTCCTTCCGGCAGCGCTTCGATCGCTTGACGCGGAATAAGGCAGCCCCCTTCACGAGAACTGGAATCCAGTGTTACGCCATTGAGGGTAACCTGACCGATTCGATAATTCCCGTATTCGGCACGCTGCAGGTTACGGTAAACGATCTGCAACTGACGTCCGGCGAAGCCGGTGATCACGGACGCTTCTCCCGCTGCATCAAATTGCTCTGCCGTCAGCTTCGGTTCCAGACGCAGATCGCCGTAATCGCCTTTGACCCCGTATACTTCCGTCAGCAGCGTCAACAGCAGCCAGCTGGCCGATCCCGTTAAATAAGTATACATGCCCCGGCCCCGTTCGTTAATATATTCCGGAATCCCGGGATACATCCGGCTGCGTTCAAAATCCGCGGACAAGTGGTAAACGGAATCCAGTACTTGCTTGCCAGCCTGGACAAACCCGCGCTTATATAGCGCATTAGCGTACATCACCGTCATGTGGCTGAACATCGCCCCGTTTTCTTTATGGCCAAAAGCAAACCCAAACGCCCGCCCCAGATTCTGCTGAATTTCACCAAACCGCGAATTTAGCCGGTAACCGATGCGTTCATCCTTGAGATAACGATCCACCGCTGCTGTAATTTTGCCAACTTGCTCCTCGGTCGCAATACCGCCCATGATCGTAAACACCTGTCCAGTTAAGGTCATACGCACCCCATTGGGATGGTCTCCTTCCACCCGTACAGCATCGTTGTTGTAATATCCGTTAAACCACTCAAACCCTTCCGCACTGCGGATCCATTCCTGCTTCCGTAAATGTTCAAACGCCCAATCCGCTTTCCGCCGAAGATCCTCTGCCACTTGCTGTAGGCTAAACTTCCGCTTCCGCCCGCTAACGGCAGGCACAACGGAATCAAAATAACGTTCCAACAGCTTCTGCTTCGCCGAAATGCTGTCATAGTTCACCGGCGTTCCAAGGCTATCCAGCAGCACAGCGATTTCTTCGGCAATCTCAATCGTGTCCGTTCCTCCCGGCGCTTGCGCTAATCGAGGAAGCAGCTCGGAGAGCTCCCGCAAATTGCTGGCATAAAACGCCGTAAATGCGACGCTTTCCCCACATTCCGGCGCCATATCTAATCCGTCGTTCCAGTCTGCACCTTCCAGCTTCATATTCCCATTTTCGCCTACGTTAAAGAACGGCACGATGTTTTGCAGCAGGATATGCTCCAAAATGCTTCCTTCATAAGTCCGCCCATCCTGAGTCAACAGCTTGTTCCCCTGCTCCGGCGTCCAGGACAGATCCCGTTCCTTACAGCGTTTAGTGAAAATATCGCGGAAGTACGTCTGCGGCTTCAGCAAAAAGCCGAGGTCCCCGCTCTGATGAATATACAAGAGCGTCGTTAACAGCGGCCAAGCCCCATGGTCCATCCATACCCGCGGAATATTGTTACGGTCAGCGATAAATTCGCCCGGCTTCGCGCCGATAATCGTTGCGTTACTGCCGTCGATCCGCACGCCGGCGTAGTTGTTATACAATAAATGCCCCACCTCATCCGGCTCCATCACCAGCAAAGCCAGACAGTCCTGCCATAGATCACGCCAGCCGCGTCCGCCGCGTCCATAATCATGATATGGGAGAAATGAGTTTCCATATAAACGGCGCAAAATCGGCTGTAATGTCACCCATTTCAACCAGAGGTCATGTTGTTCATCCCCGGAATGAAAAGCAAGCGTATCGAGCTTGCTCCGCCAATAAGCTTCGTTTTGCTCAAGCAGTTCATCAAATCGCGCCTCAGACAAATAGGCAGCTGCCATGCGTTTCGTATCAATTCGGTCATCAGCGATCATCATGGCTACGACATAGGCCACCGATTCCCCCGGTGCTAGCTGGGTCGTGGCGAACCTGAGCGCGCCAACCGCCTCATATCCCTCGATCTCTGCGCCTGCTTCAACATCCGGCTGGCGATGGTCAACCACCGCCTGCGGCCAGTCGAAAGCCCCGCCCTCACCGATGAAGTCCTCGGTCACCGGGAAGAATCCAATCGGAGCTATACTGTCCTGCGTAGCTCCAAAGACGCCGTAGGCCATTTTGTTCACACGATGCCCGCGCTCATCGAACGACAGCGCCGGTTGAACTTCTACGCCGTAAGCGGAGGTATAGATCCGGTGGAGCAATGAGGTCACATGCCGGTGATCCCGCAGATCGTCAGCAGAACGCGCATACAGCGGAATCGCAGCAGTTGGGGTGATGGCGAGCTCCTGATCCCCGGTATTGGTCAGCCGAACTTTCATAAGTTCGATTTTATCGTCCGTCACAGGAACGAAGCTGGTGATTTCAGCTCTTATTTCTAGACGGGTGCTTTCCCGGGTGATTTTATGCCATAGGAACCCGGCTTCCAGCGACGTTTTCTCTTTCTCCTCTGAAAATAACGCCGCATTTTGCCGTGCGGAATTTCCCGTCACAGACCAAGCCCCATAACCATCAACATAGATCCAAAAGTTCCGTGCCGCTTTGGAGTTATGTAAGCTCTCCACCGAGATCGGTTCCATCAGGAATGAATTATGTCCCGTTGTCGCTTGCCCATGCAGATTGGGAGATACCGAGGACATCATCCCCGCTTCATTCACCAAAGGAAAATACAAATAACTGCTTAACTCAGGCTGCTCAAGCCGAAACACCCCCTCGTTCCCCTCAAATCTCCAGCCGCTTGTCGCCATTTCCCTCATCCCTTTCGTTGAATTCAAAAAAACCAATTTCAAAAAGGGTCGAAACCGGTTTCGAATATCTTCATTATCTGATCTATCTCTCGGTTTGTAAAGGGTTTCAGGTCGCAAAAAATGAAACCTCCCCATCCGTTTGAATGGGGAGGTTGATCGTATGATAGCTTTATTCGGCTTACAGATCGTAATAAAGACCAAATTCGTAAGGATGTACACGCACTGCAACAGCTCTCGCTTCAGCGCGTTTCATTTCCACAAAGTTGTCGATGAACGCTTTCGTGAAGACCCCGCCTTGAGTCAAGAACTCATAGTCGTTTTCCAAAGCGTTGAGCGCTTCGTCCAGGGAGCCTGGAACGCTGCGGATCGTTGCTTTCTCTTCATCCGACAGCTCGTAAATGTTCTTGTCGAACGGTCCATAGCCCAGTTTCACCGGATCGATTTTGTTCTTGATCCCGTCGAGACCAGCCATCAGCATAGCAGAGAAGGCCAGGTATGGGTTCGCCGTGGAGTCTGGCGTACGGAATTCGATACGGCAGCCTTTTGGCGTTACGGCAGCAACCGGAATCCGGATCGCAGCCGAACGGTTCCCTTTCGAAAATACCAGGTTTACTGGAGCTTCGAAGCCAGGTACCAAGCGTTTAAACGAGTTCGTGCTTGGGTTCGTGAAGGCGATGATCGCCGGTGCATGGTAGAGGATCCCGCCGATGTAGTGCAGAGCAGTTTCACTCAGGTTGGCATAAGCGCCTTTTTCATAGAACAGAGGAGTATCGCCATTAAAGATCGATTGGTGAACGTGCATCCCGCTGCCGTTATCGCCAAAGAGCGGCTTCGGCATAAACGTTGCCGTTTTACCAAATTGAGCAGCCGTGTTATGCACGATATATTTGTAGACCATCAGGTTATCTGCCGTTTTCAACAGCGTGTCGAAACGGAAGTTAATTTCCGCTTGACCGGAAGTTGCTACTTCGTGGTGGTGACGTTCTACTTGAATGCCCGCTTCTTCAAGCAGACGGCACATTTCGCTGCGGATGTCTTGTTGCTTGTCGGTTGGTGCAACCGGTACATAGCCGCCTTTAACCGGCACTTTATAACCCAGGTTGCCGCCTTCTTCCGTACGGCCCGTGTTCCAAATCGCTTCCTCGGAATCTACCGAGTAGAACGTTTTGTTCATGCTGCTCTCATAGCGAACATCGTCAAAGATAAAGAACTCGGATTCTGGAGCAAAAAATGCTGCGGTACCAACGCCGCTTTGCTTCAGGTACTCTTCTGCGCGAACTGCTACGCTGCGCGGGTCACGCTCATAACGGTCGCCGTCCGGCGTATAGATATCGCAAAATACGTTCAACGTCGGATGTGCGGTAAAAGGATCAACAAATACAGAACCATGGTCTGGCATCATAACCATATCGGATTCTTCGATACCGCGGAAGCCAGGGATCGAGGAGCCGTCGAATGCAACGCCGTTTACGAAGGTTTCCTCAGTTACTTGGCTCGCAGGAAGTGTAATGTGATGTTGACGTCCCGACAGATCAACAAATCGGAAATCTACCCACTCGATTTGCTTTTCCTTGATTGTTTTTAAAACGATCTCTGCTGACATAATCTTTCCTCCCCAAATCACGAACATTAAATCTTATTTTTGCGTTTAACGTTCATCCTTTATTATGATTATGTCGTCATTATAGGACTATGGGGGTGAAGTCGTCAATAGTTATGTAAGGTATTTTTACACGCAAAATAAGGTATTATTACGCATAGTACAAAATAATAGACAAATAGTATAAAAGCCCACTCACCGCATGGGGAATGGGCTTTCGGATTTTATGAAATCTGTGAAAGCGTTGCACATGTTGGCCTACCTTACACGCGAAGTGCAGCTTTTGGGGTATCAAAACGTTTACCTACCAATGGCGCCAATTTCTCCAAATCTTGAAGTAACGCAGCGAACTGGTCCGGGAACAAAGACTGTACGCCGTCACCGGTCATCGAGTTGTCCGGATCGGTGTGCATTTCGATAATCAGACCGTCTGCGCCGGCAGCTACGGAGGCTTTCGTCATCGGTTCCACCAGCTCACGGCGGCCCGTACCATGGCTTGGGTCAGAGATCACCGGTAAATGGCTCAGGTTCTGCAGCACTGGAATTGCCGACAGATCCAGCGTATTACGAGTGTACGTTTCAAACGTACGGATCCCGCGTTCGCATAACATAACGTTCGGATTCCCGCCCGCCAAAATGTACTCGGCTGCGTTCAGGAACTCATCATAAGTCGCACTGAAGCCGCGTTTCAATAACACCGGCTTGTTGATCGTCCCCAGCTTGCGCAGCAGATCGAAGTTCTGCATGTTGCGCGTACCGACCTGCAGAATATCAGCATACTCCGCGCACACGTCCACATATTCCGGCGTCATGACTTCCGTAATGGTCAACAGACCATGCTTCTTGCCTGCCTCCGCCATCATTATGAGGCCTTCCACACCGATGCCCTGGAAGCTGTAAGGACCTGTACGCGGCTTAAATGCACCGCCCCGCAGCACCTGACCGCCGGCTGCTTTCACGAGACGCGCGATCTCATCGATTTGTTCCGGCGATTCTACGGCACAAGGACCGCCCATCACAACCAGCTCGTCACCGCCAATCTTAACGTCACCGATCGAAATGACCGTATCTTCAGGATGGAAGTCCCGGCTGGCCAGCTTGTAAGATTTCGAAATTTTGATGACATTCTCAACGTCCTTCATTTGGCGAAGATGCTCAGCCAGCTTTGGTTCAATCGTACCGATCAATCCGATAACAGTCCGATCTTTCCCACGTGATACATGGGTCTGCAGGCCTTCCTTCTCGATAACAGCGATAATCTCCTGAACGCGCTCCTCAGGGGTTTGGTTTGAAGTAATAACGATCAATTCGATCCCATCCTTTCTTCTATTAGGCGATGCGTGTACGAGCTAAAAACAAATATACGAATGCACAATCACTGTTTTGCTTGAACGCTTGTGTGCTTTTAAGCTTTTAACCGCTAAAGTAACTATAGCCGAATTCATCTCTCCCGTCAACCCTAATCGCTGTAGGTAAATGCGGAATAAGCCGACCTTTCTTCTTACACAAATTCATCCCTGCCCCTTATCAAAAGGGATAATGCTGAAAAAGAGGGCGCCTAGCCCCTCCCACGGACAAAAACAAAAAGACCGGAGAACCCTTCTCCGGTCTTACGTGAGATTGCTTATCTTCCAACGAACTCCTGTGCCCAATACCCGTTGTAATAGCCAACCCCAATCAGGTTGTAGTTCGCGTTCAGAATATTTGCACGGTGTCCTTCACTGTTCATCCAAGCGTTGACGACTTCAGCCGGCGTTTTTTGCCCCATGGCAATGTTCTCGCCTGCATAGCCGAATGGAATGCCAAACTTCTTCATCATGTCAAACGGGGAGCCGTACGTTGGAGACGTATGACTAAAGTAGTTGTTATCGCTCATATCCTTCGCTTTCGCCAATGCCATCTTGTTCAGCTCGGCATCACCGGTGAGCGGTTTCAGGCCTTGCTTTGCACGCTCTTGGTTTACCAGTTGGATCACTTCCGTTGCAAATTGCGACTTGTCAGTTACCGCACCTTGCGTATTACCGGTAGTGCCCTGCGTAGTACCTTGTGTTGTACCTTGTGTTGTACCTTGAGTCGCACCTTGCTTCGTTCCAGTTGGCGTCTGGCCGCCTGTAGTGCCTTGGTTACCGCTTTGGACCGGCTTCGTTGGATAATATTGATACCAAGGAATGGTGAAGTAGTTCGTCCAAGTATTTGCATTCGTGCCGTACGTAGTATATACCTTATAGGTCGTATAGGTTTTCGTCGTAATTGTATTCGAGGCCGCCGAGGCCGATGCTGGTACAATGATTGCTGCTGCCAACATTGCAGTAAGTCCACCTGTTACCAAACGCTTCAGTCGATTCGATTTCATTCGGTCATCTCCTTCGTTGTAGTGAATCTCTTAGTTACATTTTTGTAACCTTTCTACAACGAGTATAACATGAATCGACTTCTATTGAACCCCATAAATGTTGGTAAATGCATGAAAACCGCGATGGGACGCGGTTTTCAGCTCTATGAATCTATTGTTTATTCACCTTTGTTTCGTGCTCCGACCTTCACAGGAGGTAACAATTTCGCTAGATTTACCGTACGAACGATCTCCCAAGTTGACGGGTCTTCCGGATCATATTGCTCCAGATACTGAATGACTTCCTTCGTAATTGGCGTTGGCGTCGATGCCCCCGAGGTGACCGCTACTTTGCGGACCCCTTCCAGCCATTCACGCTTCAGCTCTGTAATGTCCGCGATGCGGTACGCCTTCACTCCGGCAATCTCTTCAGCCACTTGAGCGAGGCGGTTGGAGTTGTTGCTCCGCGGATCGCCGACCACGATCACGAGGTCAGCCTGACCCGCCTGTTCCGCAACTGCCTGCTGTCGCAATTGGGTCGCAAGACAGATTTCATTGTGCACCTCAGCGCTCGGATATTTCTCCAGCAATTTTTTCATAATATGCTTAATATCCCACTGGCTCATCGTCGTTTGGTTGGTGATGACGATTTTGTCAGCGGTGAGATGAAGCTGATCGATCTCTTCTTCCTTCTCGATCAGGTGGACCTTGCCTGGAGCTACTCCTATCGCACCTTCCGGTTCAGGATGTCCTTTCTTGCCGATGTAGATGACTTCATATCCGTCGGCAACCTTCTCCTCAATTAATACATGGGTCTTCGTGACGTCAGGGCAAGTGGCATCCACTGTGGTGAGCCCTTTCTCCCGGGCCAGCTTGCGAACCTCTGGAGACACCCCATGGGCAGTAAAAATCACCGTCCCGCTCTCAACCTTATTCAAAATCTCCAGACGGTTCGGACCGTCCAACGTAATAATTCCCTCGTCCTCGAAGGAGTTCGTGACATGGCTGTTGTGCACAATCATGCCAAGTATATAAATCGGTCGCGGCAGATCCAGGTTCTGCGCTGCCTGACGAGCCAGAACCATCGCATCGACAACGCCGTAGCAATAACCGCGCGGTGTAATTTTAATGACTTCCATCCTTTATCCCTACTTTCTAATCCCCCAGATTCCTGACGGAGGGGAGCCACTCTATTATAAACTATTCCGGCAGAGCATTAAAGACAATAGGGAGCCAGATGATAAAGGTCGTCCCTTCACCTCGTTTGGTCAACACTTCCACCGAGCCTTCATGCTCGTCGATGATCCACTTGGCAATCGACAAGCCCAATCCAGTCCCTTGTATCATCCCGCGAGACGGATCCGCCCGATAAAAGCGTTCAAAAATATGCGGTACCTCGCTGCGATCCATTCCGATGCCCGTATCCGCAATGCGGATGCCAATCTGTCCCCCAGATCGAATCGCATCGATCGTGACGCTGCCCTGCTCGGTATATTTAAATGCATTTTCAATAAAAATAAACAGCATCTGCTGCAAATAATCCTTGCTGCCATTTACCGTCACGCCGTCCAGCGCTTGCAGATCTCCCTGGACCCACTCCGCTTTCCTTGGCAAAAATTGTGCCCGGCGGACCACTTCCTCCACGACCGGAGCCAGCTGGATGTGTTCCTTCGTTAACGTCTGCCCTGCATCGGCCCGGGCCAGTGACAACAAGTCGTTCACCAAACGGCTCATCCGCTCGGACTCTGCGGCGATGTCGTCCACCGCCTCCAATGAGAAGCTGCGTACCCGCTCTTCTTCACTTGGGCCACGCTGCTCCATATCCTGGGACCACATCCGTTTTAATAAATCCACATTGCCGCGTATCGTCGTCAGCGGCGTCCGCAGTTCGTGGGAAGCATCTGAGACGAATCGGCGCTGAGCCGAATAAGCTTCATCCAACTCCCTATAGAAGCCTTCGGTTCGGGCCAGCATGTTGTTCACGGTGCCGATCAGTTGGCCAATTTCATCATTTGGCCCCTCGTAGTCAATTCTGACGCTCAAGTCATTC
>Ga0310835_100697_pt1 | contig 13491 bp, 14 predicted proteins | sample SM_ome_3_FD_201308 | JGI IMG/M metagenome (GOLD analysis project Ga0310835, IMG submission 201308) | Sorghum-adapted microbial communities enriched on stacked mutant (SM) sorghum from Joint BioEnergy Institute, Emeryville, California... ...
TGATAGGTTCGAGGTGGAAGCGCGGCAACGCGTGAAGCTGACGAATACTAATCGGTCGAGGGCTTATCCTAAATTCCATCAGCTTGATTCAACATTTCATTCGCATCCGGTTTTCAGGGTGCAAGGCGGGGGAACCGCAGCCGCTGACAGCGGCAACGCCCCTGTAACGCGGCGGCATAGCTCAGTTGGCTAGAGCGTACGGTTCATACCCGTGAGGTCGGGGGTTCGAGGCCCTCTGCCGCTACCATACCTGGAGGCTTAGCTCAGCTGGGAGAGCATCTGCCTTACAAGCAGAGGGTCGGCGGTTCGATCCCGTCAGCCTCCACCATTCAAGTTCATTACCTATCGCGGAGCCGTGGTGTAGAGGCCTAACATGCCTGCCTGTCACGCAGGAGATCGCGGGTTCGAATCCCGTCGGCTCCGCCATTCAAATCAAGGCTCGGTAGCTCAGTTGGTAGAGCAGAGGACTGAAAATCCTCGTGTCGGCGGTTCGATTCCGTCCCGAGCCACCATGGATTGTTTACCGTGGAGGGCTAGCGAAGTGGCCAAACGCGGCAGACTGTAAATCTGCTCCCAGTCGGGTTCGGTGGTTCGAATCCATCGCCCTCCACCACTTTCATGAATGAAGCCTCTTGCGCATAAGCGCAGGAGGTTTTTTGCATTTCGTCAAAGTTCCTTCCTTGGTTTAGCGGAGCGGCAATAGGGAAAGCTAAAACCCAAACCGTGGAATCGGGGTGGGATGATGTTGCTTGCGGTCATCAGCGCATTGTTCGCTTTCTTCGCCGTGCTCCTGGTCGTGCCGTATGTTACGCGGTTCGCCTTGAGGCACGGCTACGTGGACATGCCGGGACCGCGCAAAGTTCATGCCGCTCCCGTGCCGCTGCTCGGAGGCGCCGCGATCTACGCCGCCACCGCAGCGGCGATGCTGCTCTTCTGCGGCAGATCATCGCTGTCCATCGCCGTCGCAGTCGGCGGACTGCTCATCGTGTTCATCGGTCTTCTGGATGACACGGCGAAGGCCAAGGGGTATGAATTTCCGATCTGGCCGCGTGTGATCGTCTATCTGACGGCCGCATTCGTGCCGGTGCTGCTCGATATCCGCATCATCGGCGTATCCTCGCCCGGACCGGGCGGCATGATCATGCTGCCGGAATGGGCATCCGTCGTCTCGACCGTGGTGTGGATCTTCGCGCTTACGAACATGATCAATTTCATCGACGGCGTGGACGGGCTGGCAGCCGGCGTCTCCATGATCTCGTCGCTGACGCTGTTTCTGACCGCCGTCATCCGGCATCAGACGGATACGGCGATGCTGGCGCTCATCCTGTTCGGAGCATGCGCCGCGTTCCTCGCTTTCAACTTCTATCCCGCCCGCATTTTCATGGGTGACGCCGGGGCGGCATTCCTCGGCTATGCTTTGTCGCTGATCGCCGTGGAAGGCTCGCTCAAAAGCGCTACGCTCATCACCATTTTGATCCCGATGCTGGCGCTCGGTGTCCCGATCATGGATACCATCATCGTCATGGCGAGGAGGCTCGCCGAAGGCCGCGGGCTGCACAAGGCGGACAATCTCCATACGCATCATGCGCTGATGCGATGGGGGCTCACCCAGATCCAGACCGTATCGTTCCTCTATCTGCTGTCCATCGTATTCGCCCTGCTGTCCATCGTGCTGCTGCTCGCATGGGGCGCATGATCGACGCCGGAAGGCACCGCCTGTCCGAATTGTGTTACAATAACAGTATTCGGGTGCGGATAGGAGCGTTGCGATGGAGTTGTCCTGGAGATCGAAACTGGAATCGCTGCTGGGCGCGCCGATTATGACGGCGGGATTGCCGCTCGGCGAACGGGAATCCGCATGGCAAGACATCGGTCTGGAGCCGGGTGACCGGGTTCGCTCCGGAGATCGGTTCAGGCTGCCGGACGGCACGATCCGATTGATCGTCAGTGCCGACGATGAGAAAGTGGAGTATGCCGACCTCCAGCCTGGCGACCTTACCGGGCGGGAAGAGCAGCTGCTCGAATGGCTGCTGCGGGAGCTGGATCGCGCCAGTCATGCCGAAGGAAGCCGGGAGCGTCCGCTGAACCGGGAAATGCAAAGGTTCGGCGAATGGATTCAGGAACAGATCGGCGCCGGCCGTCTGCAGGCGGCTGTCCCGGATGAGTTCAACGCAGGCGGACGGCTCAACATCGAATGGATCCCGTTTCTTCTGCTCGCCGATCATGCCGCCAGGGCGAACGATGCGGAACTGGAGAAACTGCTGCAGACCTATCTCGAAACGGACGTGCTGCTCGTGCCGCTCCGTGATCAGGAGTGGCTCATTCTGGCGCCGGATTCGCTGCTCTATGAGGAGGGCGGCGGCCGGGGGGACATCGAAGAGACGCCGGAGGAACTGCTGGAGAGCGTGGCGCGGGGCATGCATGACATGCTCACAAGCGAATGGCTTGGCGAGAATCATATCGCGGTCGCCCATCCGATCATGCCGTCCGCTGCGGTCGTCGATACGGTGTACCTCCTGCGCGAGACGGTTGCCCTCGGGCGCCGGTTCCATCAGGGCGACACGGTCCATCTGCCCTGGAACATTCATCTGGAGCGGCTGCTGAACAGCATTCCGGATGAGCAGCGGCTCCGATTCATCGAACAGGCGGCAAGCCGGACCGATTTGCTGCTGGAGCCGGAGATCGTGACGACGCTGGAGACGTTTTTCGCCATGAACTGCAATGTGAGCGATACGGCGAAGAAGCTGTTCATCCACCGCAACACGCTGCTGTACCGGCTGGACAAGCTGAAGCAGGATACGGGCCTCGATGTGCGTCTGTTCCGGGATGCCGTGCTGGTGAAGATCATTTTGCTATTGTATAAAGTAACGAAAAGAAAGTAGTTTTTTTTGTATGGTTTGTGCATTTTCTTAGGCGGCTGCTGTACGCTAAGATGGTAATAAGCACTCCAATAAGAGCTTAGGGGGAAGAAACGCATGGCAGGCGTACGCTTGGAACACGTTTACAAACGGTATCCCGGCTCCGATGTCGCATCGGTCAAGGACTTCAACCTCGATATCAAGGACAAGGAATTCCTCGTTCTCGTCGGTCCGTCCGGCTGCGGCAAGTCGACGACGCTGCGGATGATCGCCGGACTTGAGGAGATCACGGAAGGCAAGCTGTACATCGGCGACCGCCTCGTGAACGACGTTGCCCCGAAAGACCGGGACATCGCGATGGTCTTCCAATCCTACGCGCTGTATCCGCACATGAACGTCTATCAAAACATGGCGTTCGGCCTGAAGCTGCGGAAGTTCAAGAAAGCCGACATCGACAAACGCGTCCGCGAAGCTGCCAAGATCCTCGACATTGAGCATCTGTTGGACCGGAAGCCGAAAGCGCTCTCCGGCGGTCAGCGTCAGCGCGTCGCGCTGGGCCGCGCCATCGTCCGCGAACCGCAAGTGTTCCTGATGGACGAACCGCTCTCCAACCTCGACGCGAAGCTGCGTACGCAGATGCGGGCGGAAATCTCGAAACTCGCGAAGCGGCTTGAGACGACGGTTATCTACGTCACCCACGACCAGATCGAAGCCATGACGATGGGCGACCGGATCGTCGTGATGAAAGACGGCGTCATCCAGCAAGCGGATTCGCCGGAAGTGCTGTACAACCATCCGGTCAACATGTTCGTTGCAGGCTTCATCGGTTCGCCGGCGATGAACTTCATCAAAGGCGGCCTGTACGAGCGCGACGGCGCCGTTCACTTCAAGGCGGACGGCCTCGACATCGAGCTGATGGAAGGCAAGGCGGCAATCGTCCGCGAGAAAGGCTATGTCAATAAGGAAGTCATCCTGGGCGTTCGTCCCGAAGACTTCCATGACGAGCCGGTCTTCCTGGAAGCATCGCCGAAGAGCATCGTGTCGGCGCTCGCGGAAGTCGTGGAAAACCTCGGCCACGAGAAGAACGTATATCTTGCCGGACTCGGCAGCGACACCGTCATCGCCCGTCTGGACGGCCGTTCCGACGTGAAGGAAGGCGCGAACATCAAGCTGGCGATCGACATGAACAAGATTCATCTGTTCGATCCGGAAACGGAACTGAACATTTTCGAGACCTGATCCGCTGGATCAGCGCACAAGTCAACCGGGCCGCCTCATCGAGGCGGCTTTTCTGTTGTCCGCGGCTGCCGCGCGTCATCCCCGCGTTGCGCAAACCGCATCCGATCGGTTACGATGGTAACAAGCGGAAACCGGGAGCCGTCCATGGCTTCCGGTCAGTCATCAACGCCGCGAACGCAGGCGGCAAGGAGGCAAGACGTTGGCAAAAGCCGTTAAAGTGTCCGTATTGGTCAAGCAATACCAACTGGAGGTCGTGGCGGGTGCGGAAGGCTTAGGCCGCAGCATTACGGTGGATGACCTGCATCGTCCCGGCCTCGAGATGGCGGGATATTTCGAACATTATCCTGGCGAACGCATTCAAATCCTCGGCCGCACCGAGCTGACATTCTTCCAGACGCTCGAGCCGGAGGTCCGGAAAGACCGGGTGAGCCGGCTCTGCCGGGACGAGACGCCGTGCATCATCGTCACGCGCGGCCTCGAGGTGCCCGAAGAACTGATCGAGGAGGCAGGCCGGAAGCAAATCCCCGTGCTTCGTTCCTCCATGGCGACGACCTATCTGATCAGCAAGATGACCGGCTTCCTCGAGCAGCGGCTGGCGCCGACGGCGACGATCCACGGCGTGCTGGTCGATGTGTACGGCATCGGCATGCTCATCACGGGTTCCAGCGGCATCGGCAAGAGCGAGACGGCGCTGGAGCTGGTGAAGCGCGGCCATCGGCTTGTCGCCGACGATGCGGTCGAGATCATCCAGACATCGGACGGTCATCTGTACGGGTCGGCTCCGGAACTGATCCGGTATCTGCTCGAAATCCGCGGCCTCGGCATCATCAATGTGATGACGCTGTTCGGCGCCGGCGCCATCCGGACGCAGAAACGGATCGAGATGGTCATCCGTCTGGAGAACTGGCAGCAGGAGAAGCAGTATGACCGCCTCGGGCTGGATGAGGAAATGACCCGCATCATCGAGACCGATGTGCCGCTCGTCACCGTGCCGGTCCGGCCGGGCCGCAACCTGGCGGTCATCGTCGAAGTGGCGGCGATGAATTACCGGCTGAAGCGGATGGGATACAATGCCGCGCTCCAATTCACGAACAAGCTGACGGAATCCATCGCGGAAGATATGGATGATTTCGAATAAGGGGGCGGACGGGCGATGCGTGTTTTTGAACTGGCGATTGATCCGGTCCTGCTTCGGCTCGGTCCGATCAATCTGACCTGGTATGGCACGATCATCGGCTTCGGAGCGCTGCTGGGCCTGCTGCTCGCCATCCGGGAAGGGCGCAGGTTCGGCATCTCTTCGGATTTCTTCATGGATCTGATGCTGATCGGCACGCCGTCGGCGCTGATCGCGGCGCGCGCCTACTATGTGGCGTTCCAATGGGAGAACTACAAGGACAACTTCTGGGAGATCTTCGCGATCTGGCACGGCGGCATCGCCATCTATGGCGCGCTGATCGGCGCCGTCATAAGTGGCGCCATCTACATCAGGGTGAAAGGGTATCCGTTCTGGCGGATTGCCGACATCTGCGCGCCTTCGTTACTGGTCGGTCAGATGATCGGCCGCTGGGGCAATTTCGTCAACCAGGAAGCGTACGGCGGCCCCGTCGAAGAGTCGTTCCTGCGGGACACGCTCCATCTGCCGGACTTCATCGTCAATCAGATGTACATAAACGGAACATACTATCACCCGACATTCCTGTACGAGTCGCTCTGGAATCTCGCCGGATTGGTGCTGCTGCTCGTCCTGCGCCGCCAGTCGTTCATGCGCGCGGGCGAAGTGTTCCTCGGCTACCTCATCTGGTATTCGGCCGGGCGGTTCTTCATCGAAGGACTGCGCACGGACAGCCTGGCCTTCCAGGGGCCGGAGTGGCTGGCGTCGCTGCTGAACGGCCTGTGGTCGCCGATGACCGCCCTGTTCGAGCAAGGCTATCTGGATCCGAATTACGGCAATGTGCGCACGTCGCAGCTGCTCGCCGTGCTGCTCATCGCGGCGGGCATTGCGCTCGCGATCTACCGGCGCCTCAGCGGCGCGTCGTCGGAGCGGTACGCCGATCCGATCATTGTAAGACGTCCCGATGGCGCGGCCGCATTGCCGCTCAAGGATGATCGGATGGCCGATGAGGCGGATGAACCGGCGTCGGATGCATCGCGCGATGCGAATGCGCCCAATGAGCGCAACATTTCACGCGAGTCGGAGGCGGCGGACGAGACGGAAGCGGACAAGCCGTCAGAGGACAAGGCGCAGGATGCGGGAGATACGAAACCCGCTGACAGCACCGGGGCGAAAGGACTGCAGCACGATGACGACAGCGGCCGTACTGTTTGACCTGGACGGGACGATTCTCGATACGAACGAACTGATCATCCGCTCGTTTCTCCATGCGCTGCGCGGCGTGACGCCGCCGGAATTCGGCCGGGAGCACATCATTCCGCACATGGGCAAGCCGCTGAAGGATCAGCTCAGGCATTTTACCGGACGGGACGATGTCGACGATCTGCTCGCGGCATACCGGGAGTACAACCTGCGCGAGCATGACGCGCTGGTAAAGCCTTTCCCGCATGTGGCCGAGGTGCTGGAGCGGCTCAAGGCGGCCGGGCTCAAGATCGGCGTCGTCACGACGAAGATGCGGCTGACGGCGTCGCGCGGCATGAAGCTCGCGGGCATCGACGGTTTCATGGACGCGGTCGTCGCGTTCGACGACGTGGAGCACCCGAAGCCGCATCCCGAGCCGGTGCTCAAGGCGCTGGAGGCGCTGGACGTCCGCCCGGAGCGGGCGCTCATGGTCGGCGACAGCCCTGCCGACATGCAGTCGGCCTTGGCCGCCGGCGCCGTGCCGGTCGGCGTCGCCTGGTCGCTCAAGGGCGAGCGGGTGCTGCTGGAGACGGGCGCGCGGCACATCATCCATGACATGCGCGACCTGTACGAACTTGCGGGATTGGAGCGGAGGACGCCGTGAGGAACGTGGAGCGCTATCCGGTGGAAGGACCGAATTCGCTGTGGCAGGTGTACAAGACGGTCAGCCGGATGAAGGCGGTGCGGAATTTCATTTTCATCCAGCTGGCCCGCTACTGCCCCTCGCTGCCGCTCAAGAACTGGATCTACCGGCATGTGCTCGGGATGAAGGTCGGACGGAACACGGCGTTCGCCCTGATGGTGATGGTGGATGTCTTTTTCCCGGAGCGGATCCGGGTCGGGAGCAACACCATCATCGGCTACAACTCGACGATTCTGGCGCATGAATATCTGATACGCGAGTACCGGCTCGGCGACGTCGTGATCGGCGACAACGTGATGATCGGCGCGAACGTAACGATTCTGCCCGGCGTAACGATCGGCGACGGCGCCGTCGTGGCGGCGGGCTCCGTCGTGCACAAGGATGTGCCGCCCGGCGCGTTCGTCGGGGGCAATCCGCTGCGGGATCTGCGGGTGGACAAGCGGCAGCCGGAGTAATAAAAAAATGCCGGTCGGAACGCAACGTTTGCCGGCCCCTCCGCGTCATATGTAATGAAAGCGTAAGGACGGGGAGGGGTGCGGGATGCACCGGGTTCGGACACCGGGACGGCGCGCCAAGGCGGTCATGATGGTCCTGTTGGCCGTATGGACGGCAATGCTCTTCGCGGCTCACGCATCCCGCGAAGTGGAAGCGCTTAATTTCCCAATTGAATCCCTGGATGAGCTCTCGGTTCACGCGGATATCGTGTTCGTGGGCACGGTGACGGACAGGATGAAAGACAGCGATACGGAGCATCGGTACACGTTCCGCATCGACATTCCGCTCAAGGGCGGGTTGGAGAAGAAATCGGAGTTGACGGCGCGCGTCCTGCAATTCGGCGATGAGGGCGTCCTCGACAAAGGTTCGTCCTACCTGGTGCTGCTCCAGAAGACGGCGGACGGCGGTTATACGATCGCCGGCGTTCATCAGGGCTTCATCAAACTGAAGAACGGCCGGGCCGAATCGAGATATTACAGCCAGGAGGAAGTGGACCGGTATCTCGCCCGGTACGGCCTGAAGGTGAAGACGATCTATGAACGGCTCGTGCCGCAGGACACGCCGGCCGCGACGCGCCATTCCGTGCGGGATGCGACGTCGCCCGCGGTGCTGTGGACCGGCGGCCTCGCGCTGGCGGCGCTGCTGGCCTGGCTGTTCGCCCGGGCTGTTCGGCAGCGGCGGAATCGAATATGACGGTTGAGTGGTGTGATGCGGGCGGCCTCGGCTTGACGGGGCCGCCTCGTCGTGTTACGATACGGTCAATCCCTTTATTTTGGCAGTATGGTAACATATTAACGCTTTAATGAGATAAAGCAACTGCAGGTGACCCGTGCTATGGCCAAACCGAGAGGTTTCGAAAAACCGGCCGGCGTCAAGGATTATCTGCCCCATGTCGTGGCGAAACTGCGGCATATCGAGCAGCAGGTGCTCGACTGCATGAAGCGGTGGGGCTACGAGCAGATCATGACGCCGACAATGGAATATTACGATACGGTGGGCGTCGCCAGCGCGACGTCCGACAGCAAGCTGTTCAAATTGCTCAACAACCGGGGCACGACGCTTGTGCTCCGTTCCGACATGACGGCGCCGATCGCGCGCGTCGCCGCGTCGCTGCTCAAGGATGCGCCGCTGCCGCTTCGGCTTTCCTATCACGCGAACGTCTTCCGCGCCATTGAAGAGGAAGCCGGGCGGGAAGCGGAGTTCTTCCAGACCGGCGTCGAGCTGATCGGCGATCCGACGCCCGAGGCCGACGCCGAGGTCGTCGCGCTCGCGATCGCTTCGCTGCAGGCGGCGGGCGTGAGCCGGTTCAAGATCGCCATCGGCCACGTCGGCTTCCTGAACGGACTGCTGGAGGAGAAGCTCAGCGAGAGCGCGGAGGCGCAGCGCGAGCTCAAAGCCTACCTGCTGAGCCGCGACCACGTCGGCTATCGCGAACGGCTCCGTTCGCTCGGGCTGCCGGAGCAGGCGGAGCGGGAGCTCGAAGACATTCTGCGCTTGCGCGGCGGTCAGGAAACGTGCCGGCAGGCGAAGAGTCTGAGCGGCGATCCGTCGGCGCGGGCGGCGATCGACCATCTGTGCGCGATCTGGGACGTGCTGGACGCATACGGCGTGACGGAACACGTGCTGATCGACCTGACGATGATCGGCGATTTCTCTTATTATACCGGAATGACATTTGAAGGCTACGCGGCGGATCTCGGGTTCCCCGTCGTCAGCGGCGGCCGGTACGACAATCTGCTGGCGCAGTTCGGCCGGCCTTCGCCGGCGACGGGCTTCGCGCTGAAGACGACGCGCATCCTCGATCTTGTGGACGGCGGCGCGGACGAATCGGGCAGAGGCCGGACGCTGATCGGCTACGACGCTGCCGGACGAGCCGCCGCGCTGGCCGAAGCGGGCCGGCTGCGCGCCGAGGGCCTTGTTGCCGTGACGGCGCAGATGTCGGCCGAAGAAGCCGGGGCGCTGGAACGGGCGCTGCAAGCAGGCGGCCCGATCCTGCACAACGGCGCGGCTTACGAACGGTTCGAGCGTTTTGTCGGATCGACGGGCAAAGGCGCGGACGGAGGCGGTAAACATGCGTGACACGTTGATGGTCGCGATGCCGAAAGGGCGGATCTACAAGCAGGCGTCGCAGCTGTTCCGGGATGCGGGGCTGCCGATCCCGGACGATTTCGACGACAGCCGCAAGCTGATCTTCGATGTGCCCGATGCGGGGATGTCGTTCATCATGGCCAAGCCGGTCGACGTGCCGACCTATGTCGAATACGGCGTGGCCGATATCGGCGTGGTTGGCAAGGATGTGCTGATGGAAGAGAACAAGGATGTGTACGAGCTGCTGGATCTCGGCATCGCGAAGTGCCGGATGTCGGTGATCGGGCTGCCGGATTGGAAGCCCGTCATCCACCCGCGGGTGGCGACGAAGTATCCGAACGTCGCGTCGCAATATTTCCGCGAGCGGGGGCAGCAGGTCGAGGTGATCAAGCTCAACGGCTCGATCGAGCTGGCGCCGCTCGTCGGCCTGGCCGACCGGATCGTCGACATGGTCGAGACCGGGGCAACGCTGCGCGAGAACGGCCTGGTCGAGATGGAGACGATGTTCGACGTGACGAGCCGGCTCATCGCGAACCGGGTCAGCTACCGGATGAAGAACGAAGCGATCCAGGCTTTGTGCGACCGGCTGCAGCAGACGCTGCAGCGCGGCGCCCGGTCGTGAGGCGCGCAAGGCGGCCAGGAGCCGGACAGCGGGCGGCTGGCGGGGGCCGGAAGGCCGGCTGCTGACGGCAATTCGCGGGAGCGGCGGGAGCGGCGGGTGCGGCCGGCGTGCGGACGTCTGAGCGGCGGCTCCGAATGGAATCTGGTGCATGTATGCACCAAATTGGGCGATTCCGGCGTTCCGTACGAGAATCTGGTGCATGTATGCACCAAATTGGGCGATTCCGACGATTGGACCGCAAATCTGGTGCATTTTTGCACTACATTTGGACCTGTTCCGGCAAGTTGGTGTGAATCTGGTGCATTTTTGCACCAAATTGGGCGATTCCGGCGTTTGGCGCATGAATCTGGTGCATTTTTGCACCAGATTGGGCGATACAGGCGCAGTGACGAATCAGTGAGGGGTGTGGGCCATGCGCATCATGGCGGCGAGCGCATACAATCTGAAGCGCGAAGTCGAATACGGCAGCCCGGAGCAGAACGCGGCGGTCCGGGAGATCGTCGCGGCGGTGCGGACGAAGGGCGACGCGGCGCTGCTTGAGTTCACCGAGCGGTTTGACGGCGTGAAGCTTGAGGCGTCCGGGCTGAAGGTGACGGAAGAAGAAATCCAGGCGGCATACGGCCAGGTGGACGAGGAGTTCCTTGCCGCGATCCGCGAGGCGGCCGCCAACATCCGCGCCTTCCACGAGAAGCAGAAGCAGAAGTCGTGGATGGAGCCGGCGCCGGACGGCACGCTGCTCGGCCAGATCGTGCGGCCGCTGCGGCGGGTCGGCGTCTATGTGCCGGGAGGCAAGGCGGCCTATCCGTCCTCCGTCCTGATGAACGTCATTCCCGCACAGGTGGCCGGCGTGCCCGAGATCGTCATGGTGACGCCGCCGGCGACGGGCGGTCAGGCGGGGATCAACCCTTACATCCTCGTGGCTTCCGCCGAAGCGGGCGTGAAGGAGATCTACCGGGTCGGCGGGGCGCAGGCGATCGCCGCGCTCGCCTACGGCACGGAGACGATCGCGCCGGTCGACAAAATCTGCGGCCCCGGCAACATCTATGTGGCGCTGGCGAAGCGCGAGGTGTACGGCGCGGTCGATATCGACAGCATCGCCGGGCCGAGCGAGATCGTCGTGCTGGCCGACGGGTCGGCCGACCCGGTCTATATTGCGGCCGACCTGCTGTCGCAGGCGGAGCACGACGAGATGGCGTCCGCGGTGCTCGTGACGCCCTCGGACGGGCTTGCGAAGGCGGTGTCGGACGCAGTGGAGCGGCAGCTGGCCGATCTGCCGCGGGCGGCGATCGCGCGCAAGTCGATCGACGACTACGGCGCGATTCTGACCGTCGATTCGCTGGATGAAGGGATCGCGGTCGTCAACCGGCTCGCGCCGGAGCATCTCGAGATCATGACGTCGGACCCGCTGGATGTCGCCGGGCGGATCGAGAATGCCGGCGCGATCTTCCTCGGCGCGTACAGCACGGAGCCGGTCGGCGACTATTTCGCCGGACCGAACCACATTCTGCCGACGAACGGCACGGCGCGCTTCGCGTCGGCGCTCGGCGTCGACGACTTCGTGAAGAAGTCGAGCCTGATCCGATACAGCCGGGAAGCGCTGCTCAAGCACGGCGGCAAGATCATGGCGCTGGCCCGCCGCGAGGGGCTGGAGGCCCACGCCCGCGCCGTCGAGGTTCGGCTGATGAAGGAGCAAGTCAAAGATATTGGAATGAAAGAAGGCTGAAGCGATGACGGAACCGGTCAGACGCGCGGCGGACATCGCCCGCAAAACAGGCGAAACGGACATCAAGCTGAGCTTCGCGCTCGACGGGACGGGGGAGACGTTGATCGAGACGGACGTGCCGTTCCTGGGCCACATGCTCGAGCTGTTCGCGAAGCACGGCCACTTCGATCTGAAGGTGCAGGCCAGCGGCGACGTCGAGGTCGACGACCATCATACGGTCGAAGACATCGGCATCTGCCTCGGCCGGACGATTCTCGAGGCGCTCGGCGACAAGCGCGGCATTCGGCGCTATGCGAACGTGTTCATTCCGATGGACGAGGCGCTGGCGCAGGTGGTGATCGACATCAGCAACCGGCCGCATCTCGAGTACCGGGCGGAATACCCGGCGCAGACGGTCGGCAGCTTCCACGTCGAGCTGGTGCATGAATTTCTGTGGAAGCTGGCGCTGGAGGCGCGCATTACGCTGCATGTCATCGTGCACTACGGGCGCAACACCCACCACATGATCGAAGCGGTGTTCAAGGCGCTTGGCCGGGCGCTGGACGAAGCGTCGAGCTTCGATCCGCGCGTGCAGGGCGTCCCGTCGACCAAGGGAGTGCTGTAAGAACATGATCGCGATCATCGACTACGGCATGGGCAATCTGCACAGCGTCAGCAAGGCGGTCGAACGGCTCGGCCATGAAGCGAAGGTGACGGGCGACCCCGGGGAAATCCTCGCCGCTGACGGCGCGATTCTGCCCGGCGTCGGCGCGTTCGGCGACGCGATGCGCAATCTGCGCGAGACGGGGCTGGATGAGGCGGCGAAGGCGTTCGCCCGCTCGGGGAGGCCGATGCTCGGCATCTGCCTCGGCATGCAGCTCCTGTTCAGCGAGAGCGAGGAGCACGGCCGGCATGAAGGGCTCGGGCTGCTGCCCGGCCGCGTCGTCCGGTTCCAAGGGCCGTTCAAGGTGCCGCACATGGGCTGGAACCGGCTGAAGTTCGAGCGGGAGAATCCGCTGACGGAAGGACTTGATCCCGGCCACGTCTATTTCGTGCATTCCTACCATGTGCTTCCGGAGCATGAAGGCGATCTGCTGGCGACGACGGACTACCACGGTCCGGTCACGGCGATCGTCGGCCGCGGCGGGCTGTACGGCATGCAGTTCCATCCGGAGAAAAGCGGCGAGCTGGGCATGCGGCTGCTGGGCAGGTTCCTGTCGCTGACGACGAAGGTGCAGACCGAATCGTCGTAATGCGGATCACGGCCCGGGGGACGGTGACTGTCCGCGGGACTGTGGACGCCCGGAATGCAGTGACCGCGGTCCAGGCCGTGACGGCCCCGAGGTCGCTATCGGCCCACGGCTCAGGCGGCGGTGACCGCTACGGAGGTTGAAGATCGTTCGGGTGGCGGCAACCGCCCGGGAGAGGCGCGGGAGCAGCCCGCGGATCGATAGGGTGCAATGCGATGCGCGGTCCGGACGGATGAGGGGG
>Ga0310835_100712_pt1 | contig 13188 bp, 13 predicted proteins | sample SM_ome_3_FD_201308 | JGI IMG/M metagenome (GOLD analysis project Ga0310835, IMG submission 201308) | Sorghum-adapted microbial communities enriched on stacked mutant (SM) sorghum from Joint BioEnergy Institute, Emeryville, California... ...
CGTTATAATTACCGTCATCCTAATGTTCGGTTTCAATCCACGCATCCCTGCGAGATGCGACGTAACGCCAATATTCGGGAGTACGGGCAAGCTCGGAGTTTCAATCCACGCATCCCTGCGAGATGCGACATGAAATTGGCGGCTAGGTTTCTTTATATCAGATTCGGTTTCAATCCACGCATCCCTGCGAGATGCGACGTCGTTACGTATCCCTCAGTGTGCATAAAGTTCCAGTTTCAATCCACGCATCCCTGCGAGATGCGACATGCATGTAGTTCTGTGTTGTGATCTGCGGTGTGGTTTCAATCCACGCATCCCTGCGGGATGCGACAGCGTTGCTTTAAAAGCCTTGCGCCGCAAGGCTTTTAAAGCCATTTTGTGCGAACCTCCTATTTGGGTAGCGAATTTGGGTGAATCTAAACCCTCGAAAAACCCGAAATCCCTTATGGGACAAGAGGTGCGAATCTCCCGGGAAAATCATGTGAGCTTGGGGTTCGCATTTGCAAAATCCGATTTGTGGACTCTATCTATCACTGTGCTCCAACGTTTGCTCGATTAAACATTTCAACATAAGCCAAATGAGGGAAGAGAATCGGATTGTTAATCAGCATAAGCAATTGATTTAATTGAAAGGTCAAGGACAACAAAGCGATTTCATCTTTGCCTCCCTGATGTTTATACACTCGATAACTTTCTAATTGAATTTCTTTTGCTTTTCCATCCTTTATCTCCACACGTATATTTTTATACTTATCATCGGCATGGTTTAATTTGGCATACCAAGAAGCCAAGCTTTGTTTGCCCGCAGGGAATTCAACCGACAGTCTATCCTTAAGGGGATGAAGTACAATATCAAAAAGATCCGCAATGGTCTCTTTCGTCGAGTTTCCTGTATGGCACAAAATCCGAATCGGTCGGGTGGATGTTTGGGTAAGGGGCTTGTGCTTGCCTTGATCGTTCAAAATCACGCCGTCCTGATCCGTTTTGTAATCATGTTCTCCGACGATCAAGTCGCTAATCGTTCGCGTCACCGATTTTAAAGATGTCTTCAATTTATTAATATTGTCTACCCAATCTTTGATCTTTTTTTCATCTAGCCTGTTGCTCTTGCACTGAACGACTACGGCAACCGCTTCAATGGGCAGGTATTTAATGGTTCCGTACCGAAATATATACGGAGTATATTGTTCATCAAAAATCGCCAAGTCTACTTCTTTAGAAACCCGTCCATGGGAGTCAATGATGAATACGGAACGTTCGACGGAAAATTTCCTCGGGATGATCTGCTCGAACATCGACTTCCAGATTTCTTCTCTAAAGCCGCCAATCGTGACATAGTGCTGGCTATCGAGTTGAAGCTGATGGACAATGTATTTTTCCATCTGAATATAGTTTTTGGCTATTTTCTGAATCACATTTTCTTTGGCTTTTTGGTTTTCACTCATCACAGAAGCCTCCCGGCGTTCATTTCGCTAACCTAAAAGTACCGTAACCTGCGTTTGTCTTACCGCCAATACTTTCTTGTTGAAGGGTTTGAACAACGATTTCCTTGGCAATCGCCAACCATTCCAAAGCCTCTTCTTGCCCGGCGTCGCAGGTGAGGGCCACGCGATAATTTCCTTTAGCCGCAAGAAAATGGATGATGTCGGGAGAGTCGTCATCCCGGGGCGCCTGAACGGTTTGACCTGTTGGGAGCTGATTATAGTTCGGGTGATGAGGTGTCATGACATCAAGACAAAGTGCTGTGCCTACGGTATCCGGCGTAGGGAGGGCATCGTGAAAGCGAATGCATCCCGCCCGTTCTTTCGATCCGAACAACACGTTGTAATACGCGCCACCTTCCCGGAATTCAACCTCTTCATTTCCCAAATATCGATGGCAGTAGTGGGCGGACGCTCCTTTTAGCGCTGAGCCGGGAATATAAGGGACGCCATATATTTTATGGAGCGTAAGGTGAGTTTCCCATATCGACGATTGTCCCATTCCGATCACAAAAGGGGAGATGCTTTCGACCGTAAACTGTTCGTGATGACCCTCGGGTAGAGCCGAATAATAGTCGGAGAACCGTTTCTTATACCAATCCGGCACAGGACTCCATCCGCGGGCATAATCTCTCAGGATTTTTTTAAATAATTGTCTTTTCTCGTCTCCTTTGCTTCGTACAACCTGGTACAACGAAGAAGACTCCGAGGGACAACTGTTTTTCGTTAATGCCCAGAACGCATTCATCGCGGACACCTCGTTTCGGTTTATTCCTGTGCTTGTTTTACTTTAAGAATGGCCTCGGAATAGCGCTTAAACCAAAGGGAAGCCCTGAGCGCACACCGGGAAAGATGGCGGTACTCCTCTGCATCTTCGGGAAGGTCCCAATCCTCTTTTCCGATCGCTTTAGCCAAATGGTTCAGATATTGCTGATGCACGTTCGTTTTGGACTGGAAAAAAGCGACCGTAAGCCTTAAGCCGTTGAGCAGCACCATAGACGGAAACGTGTGGCATAACCTGCCGTACTCAACAGTCTGGCTGGACGTTTCATGCAGGCTGCTGATGCACTCAAACGCCACTTCAGCGTAGCGGTGATCCAATGATTTCATAGTTCGCCTCCTTGGGTAAAGCGGCACCGGACACGGCCTTTGCCAATGCTCACATTCCCGCCGATTTGCAAAATGATCTCTTTGTCCAACGTTTCCAGCAATTTTTGTTCGGTTAATTGATGATTCGAAGCGTAAATTTTGTCGCACCAAACCATGCCATAGAGAATGGATTCCGTAGGCAGATATTCTTCGTACCAAAGCGCGCCGTCGACTGTGGTCTTCGTGTCGGAATGGATGCGGATGCGAGGCGAAATGTCACAACACATCGTGACGAAATACTGAAAGGCCTCATCCGATACCAGCACAAGACGTTCGGCCAGAATGGATTTGGATAAATTATCGTCAAACAGTTGGTCGGCAAGCCATCTCTTCCACTGTTCGAACGATGAGTCTTCTTCGGCTTCGCAATGAAATTCGTCCAGATATACGGCCTTCTTGGATTCAGAAATGTTGGCTGAAGGAATCTTTTGGCCTGCGACCACGCTGCCTGTACCGACAATCACCTTATTCTGACCCGTCAGCTTTCGCTCGATCTCGTTCAAATTTGGAACGTACATTCGGATTTCGGCAGCCGCCGTATCCCGGATCATGCGTTTTATGGCCAGCGGACAGGTTACATAAGCAAAGGTTCCGTAACGGCTCGCCACCGGAAAAGCCAGTATCCGGCTGTCCGAAAGGACAAGCGCGCCCGCATGGCCTTCCTGATCGCCCGGCTTTCCAAAGGCCGCTTGCAGCCAAGAGTCATCAAAAGCCCCCGATTGCCTGAAGTATTCCTTCTGGGCGCCCTTCAAGCTGCTTCCCGGAATAAGCGGCCATTCCGTTACCCGTTCTCTCATAATCGGCAAATCGACTAGGCCGACGCCTTGCCCGGCGCCTATATGTACGGGAGTTAGACAGTGAATAAAATACAATCTGCTGGAATTGCCCATCTTTTATCCCCCTCGTCAGTATTACATTACGTTTACGGTTGTTATTGCGGAGACCATATGCCCCATACAGCCAGACCAAACCCGTCTTCCCGGTCCAAAGCGCCTTTTCTGCGATTCGGATCAGATACGGATTGTAACCACAGTTGTTCGACGAGCTGAAGGGGGTTGCCGCTCTTTACCTCGAAGAAATATACGCTGCCTGCAGGCGCCATGCGACGAACGGCTTTTGCTTTCCGTCTGGCATAACTCCAGCCGGATATCGGTTGCCAACGGGGCACGCATGCCCAACGAAGTTGGAGCCTGACCTCGGGATGAAATTCTTCCGTTGTCTGCAGCTCGTTATCCAACCATCCAGGCTGCCAGCCTTTGCTGAAATAAGCAGGCGTGATCAGCACCATTCGGATAAATCGGGCGCCGTCCACCCTGGATAAAATGTCATCCGGGCACCGCCAGAGATCTTCGTGCTTGACTTCGCTAAAATGAGCCAGCCTCCGCTTCCCGCCAAACGAGTGGACGGCGGACAAATGCTCGGGCCAACGCCATTCATTGTTATCTTCCGGCCACTCCACGCCTGTCAACAAAGACATGCCCTCGGGAAGAACAAGCGCCTCTGTCGTAAATAGCGCTTGATCTTTTGCTTTATGCGTGGAGGAATCGATGGCTGTATGCGTTCGTATATCCCGAACGAAAGAAGGCATAAAGGGCAGGTCAACGGGATGAACGTTCGTTTGGCTGTGCAGCTCTCGATAATATTTGTGCCAGTTGTCGAGCGTCTGCGACCAGTCGTTCAGAGGCAGCGAATCGCCAAGCCATTTGATCATCCAGTCTGCGGAGATGTAGGCTGGCGCATGCGGCGAAGGTTTGCCTTCATGACGGATAGATACCGGCCACAAAATATCTTCATATTGGCCGGTTTTTCCCGTGCCGAGGAATCCTTGCTCATGAGAAATACGGACGGGGCGTTTAATCCCCGCCTGTAATCGACCGTTCACCTCATAGATTTCCATATCTTTGGGAACGGGGAAATAAAGTTTTCCCCCCCATTCGTAAAGGGGGCCGCGAACGACGAGCTTGGTTATCCACTCCATAGTCTTCGACTGAAAGACGATATCGTTATGGCTAGCGTCGGACAAATACTTGCCAAGCAGCGTGCGAATCGTCCCCGCGACGACACTGGGGGTAATCTCGTCCATACTATGGGCTCTCGCTCCGGGCGTTTCGCCGAAAGGCCTGCCGTCCCGAACGACGATCGGATCAAGAGGCCGTATTTGAAGCATCCGCATCATCAAAGTTACCTGCCTTCTGTAATTGGACTGCAAGAATCATCTGTTCAGCCAATCTTTCAAGTGACTCTAATGCTCCGCCGTTATATACCCGATCGAACGTTTGGTTCAGGAGCGGGAGGAATTTCGCTTCTATACATTCATTAGAAACCCCCTCGGGCTTCTTTTTCCAGACCAGTCTCTCGATCTCTTGTTTCAGAAGCTTTCGCAAGCGAACCTCGTTTTGCAACCAAAGCCCGTGCGGCTGCATTTGTTTATATTCGTCGTAAAGCAACCGCAATTCATAGGCGAATTTGGCGGAATAAATATTTTTTCGAAACATTTCCTGAAACGATCGGATAGTGGCAACCGGGTCATACGCAAAAGACAAACTGATTTTCAGCGGGTCGCTACCACTTCGTTTCTGCAGAATCACGGCGAGTTCATTTCTCTGTTTTTTGGCCATCCGTTCAGCTTCGAGTGCCAGCTTGCGGACTTCCTCCAGCGGTTCGCGCATATGCACAATTGCAATTCCGACCGATAACGTTGGAAGAGAAGAGGGGTCGGAGATAGCCTCTTTCATGATGCCGGAAAACGACAGCCGAAGCGCGTTGCTTGCCTCCAGGCAAAGATGCAAAGGCAAATAAGCCATGACATCGTCCCCTCCGCTGTAAATCAACCTCCCTTCGTGTTCCGACACAATTCGCTCCGCTTCCGAGGCAAAGCGGGACAGATGCTGCGAAAATAATTGGTGCTCTTTGTACGTTTTTAGCGTACGGAGAACGCTTCCCATCCGATCCCCGTCGCACAGCAAAAAGGCGTAATAGGGCGTCGGCTGCTGATTGGTTAGCTCATACAGGGCCTGCAAGCTTTCGGATATTTGTTGCGTTATTTGCTTTTTCTCTTCTTTGGACAGGGGAAGCTTGGCCTGTTCATCTACAAAATCTTCAATTCGGCCAGGGTAAAATAATCTTGAATCATAGTCTTTGATTTCCGTTCCTTCAAACCTTAGGCGGTCGCCGTATTCGGACACAATCTTCCGGTAATAGTCGGACACCAGCTTTCCTGCTTTCTTATGCGTTTTCAATTCGTTTCTGAAGTGCAGAAAAGCGATATCGCATACGGATGGAAATGTCTTTGCAGATTCAGGTTCAATGAACTTCGATAAGCGCTTCACGACCGAGATGGCATCTAAAGTTTCGTTCTCCTTAATTCCAAAACGGGCAAGTTCAGACATACGACTGGGCACTAAAACCGATTCGCGGCCGCCATCCAGACTCGATTTTTTATCTCCAAAAACGTGACTGGGATCATTTTGGCGAAAGTCCCGCAGCGTCTTGCGGGCGGCCATCAGCTTTTCCGTTTGTTGCAAGACCTTCATATAGTCCTTCTCATGAGTAAGCTGTGACCACACTGCATAAAATTCAATAAAATCGTTTACTTGACGTTTCCACATAGCGGGATTAACGGTTTTGTCCATTAGATCCTGGGCCTGATTCGCGTAGCTTTTCCAACGTTCCACAACGGCTTCACGAACTTCGAGGGCAATCTGTTTCGGATGATCGGTTTCGATAAGGCCCAATATTTTATTGGGGACTTTGAGTTGCTTGAGTTGTTCGTTATTCTGATTCGATAAATAAGGAAAAATGAGATGAGCGCCACAGTCGCTTAAACGAATGGCCGCAGTTTTGCTAAGCTCGGACAGCAGATGTGAGCCGAACCACAGATCCCGTGTTTTGCGGGCCTGGGCAATAAATTCCTGAACCGGACCAATGGTAAACAGCATTAAGGTTGTTTTAGAAGTTCCCACTTGCGCACCTCCTCGCTACCCAGAAAAGCCTCCGTCGTAAAAACGGTTTTTTGATTTGAAGCGTTTTTCATAGGGTTTTTCGAAGGATCGTCATAGTTTGGACTGACGTAGATTTCATGCTGCGGGATCGATCGGATCAAGGCTTGATTGCTTTTCGCTTTCTTTAATTTAAGACCGGTAATCTTGGGCTGGTTGAGGACGATAACGGCACTAAACCCCTCTTTTTCACTCACGGCTATAGCTTTAAGAAGTAAAGGAGAGGCTAGGCGTTCTCCGTGCTCCGGGACCAGTTGCGTCGGAAAAGGCTCTCTTTCGTAAGGTCGAGGACCTTGTTTTTGTTCGTTGTCTTTAAATTTGAATATAATCGGCAATCCAAGTTGAGCACGGGGAAAAGCCAATTCGTGCCCCTTTTCCGAGAGCGTATTGGATGCTTTATGCAAAGGTTCAGCCATCCCGGTGATTCTTCGAATGGAAACGGCTTCCGGCCAGTGGCTTCTTTTTTTGGGATCGTTGGGTTTTCTCCGAAACTCTTTGTAACAACGGATGACGTCTTCCCACGCTTGTTCCAGAATCTTTTTGCCGGGATTAATTTTGATTTGATCGCTGAGTGTAGGCCATTCCCTGACCGTTGCAGGTAAAGTCAATTGATATTCGCGCAAGGAATGTGCGAACCAATTCTGCAAGTCTTCTATGGAGCGGATACCTGAATCCGGCGAAAAGCATGGACTGTACAAGCTACCGCATCCCCTTCGTGTTCTGGCGCCGATCCCCCCGAAGTTAACCCAAGCCCACAAAGCGGCTTTAACTTCAAGTTGAAGCTGCTCAAGTTCTGACGGGTCTTTCGCATCGTATCGAATATGGAGTTGGAACTTATATTTGGGCATATACTGCACGGAGGTCTCAATATTATGAAACGGAAATAAGGCATACTCATATTTTCTTAAAGATGAATTAAGCAAGTATTTGATTTTGCCGTTTTTCATTTTTTGCGAATGATTGGCATGCTTCGGTATGGCCGAATGCGGAACCGTCTCGACCCAAAGCTTGACAGAACTTGGCTTCCGGGTATCTCCGAATATCGCTGCCTCACGAACACGCAGCTCGCTTGCACTCTCACAAGCCGCGCCTCTTGTCGCACGCCACCAAAAGCGAAGATGACCACGAATCGAAGACGCTCTGACCGGATGAACTTCATTCACTTGGCCTGGCTCTATGCCTCCACCGAACATCGGCGTAACAACGGTAAGCTCATACGTATCGGTCGCTTGCTTGTTTCTTGAACTTGCAATCATATCTTTAACCTTGGAGACGTTCATTCCGAGTTCTTTCGGATTGATCGACATAAGGTTCACCTCTATTCTTTCAAGTTCTGGCTTTTGTCCGACTAAAGTCACAATAATTTGTGACATTGTTGTTGATCTATAGAGATAAAGACATAGGTATCAGACAAATATTTCTTTATTTCGCGTTAATTCGTGATAATCCTCCTAAGTTTTCCCAAAAAAATAAAAAACTCAGAATCCTTTTTACGGTTCTGAGCTCAACGTGTTATTGTGACCGCGTCTCTCATCGGGGGGCGCTCCCACGCAAGGAGGGACTGAGGGAGGACAAACATCCTCCCCGGTAAGGTTTCAATCCACGCATCCCTGCGGGATGCGACAAGCAATACCTATCTAAGTTACCTGAATGCGTATCTTTTATTTCAATACACGAATCCCTACGGGATGCGACTTGAGCCGTTTCGCATCTGGTACGATCGGCAACGTAAATTTCAATCCACGCATCCCTGCGGGATGCGACCAAGAGAATGATTATTACAGCCGCTAATGCAGCCCAATTTCAATCCACGCATCCCTGCGGGATGCGACAGCTTGTCGAGGGGGCGTTAGCGATCGACGCGATTTCAATCCACGCATCCCTGCGGGATGCGACATCAAAGCGGCCGTGGATGCGGCTGTGGAGCAAGATTTCAATCCACGCATCCCTGCGGGATGCGACGGTGACTCGCAGATATTTTGCAAGAGTGGCCGACGGATTTCAATCCACGCATCCCTGCGGGATGCGACATCCGGCAAACGAAGTTTCGGCGCGTTCGCTGATTTCAATCCACGCATCCCTGCGGGATGCGACGGCCGACTCGCCGTTACGGCACATGGCTTTATGCCGATTTCAATCCACGCATCCCTGCGGGATGCGACCGGGGGATGGCTCCGGCCGCTGTCGAAGGACACAAAATTTCAATCCACGCATCCCTGCGGGATGCGACGCGAGGAACGAGACAAACTGATCGATGGACTGCGGATTTCAATCCACGCATCCCTGCGGGATGCGACGAGACAATCTCGAAGCGTCAAAAGTCTTGTCAAGGATTTCAATCCACGCATCCCTGCGGGATGCGACTCGGCACCTTCGGGATGAGGCATTTAACGTACTAATTTCAATCCACGCATCCCTGCGGGATGCGACTTCAAGCTGTATAACATCGGCGATGAGTACCCGATTTCAATCCACGCATCCCTGCGGGATGCGACGCTACGGGGACGCGAATATTTCGCAGCTATGGCTATTTCAATCCACGCATCCCTGCGGGATGCGACTTTGTTTTTGCGCGGGTTGTGCTCGTAGTAGTGATTTCAATCCACGCATCCCTGCGGGATGCGACGCGGCGGCTTGTTGCGAAGTTTATTTACGTCGAATGCATTTCAATCCACGCATCCCTGCGGGATGCGACCGGCTTCGAGATTGACCGCGAAGGCCTTGCGAAACTTATTTCAATCCACGCATCCCTGCGGGATGCGACGAAGCCTCCATTGTATGTGACATGAGCTGCGGTAATTTCAATCCACGCATCCCTGCGGGATGCGACAAACGTCCAGCGTATTCTTACAAGTAATAGACTATATTTCAATCCACGCATCCCTGCGGGATGCGACCAACGATCCCGGTACGGATGCCGTCCACCGTAATCGATTTCAATCCACGCATCCCTGCGGGATGCGACGACAGGCCGAGCTTGTTTATAAGGCTGCGATCGATTTCAATCCACGCATCCCTGCGGGATGCGACGTCAAAGGCATCATCCATTATGTCGGTGATCTGAACATTTCAATCCACGCATCCCTGCGGGATGCGACTTTACTGCAAGACCTTCTCCGAATATGAGCGACTGCAAATTTCAATCCACGCATCCCTGCGGGATGCGACATCCACAAGGGCGCCGGGTGATGGCCTATTTGTATTTGATTTCAATCCACGCATCCCTGCGGGATGCGACGAAAACCGCGAACTGATCGGCTCTCAACCATCCATTTCAATCCACGCATCCCTGCGGGATGCGACAAGAGGATAAGCGAAAGTATGGAGGGATGGAGCAATATTTCAATCCACGCATCCCTGCGGGATGCGACGATGCAAACGGGATGCAGAATGTTCCGCGTAGCGACTTATTTCAATCCACGCATCCCTGCGGGATGCGACAGCGTTGCTTGAAAAGCCTTGGGCCGCAAGGATTTTAAGGCTCTTTTGTGCGAATCCCCTATTTTGGTGATGAAATGGGGAGAATCAAACCCCTCAAAAACCCGAAATCCCTTATGGGACAAGAGGTGCGAATCTCCCGGGAAAATCATGTGCGCTTGGGGTTCGCACTTTTTAAGGAAGCGCGGTAAATGTCTTGTCGTTACTTTTTATCATATCATAAGTTTGCAAACATCCAACACTGGAATGCGAGACGAAATGAACTTTTTTTGGGAAAAGGAGGAATTGGATCGATTAGTATCGAAATTAGGCAAATAGGTTTATCATTCTAGCAAGAGGAAAGAAAAATAGTTCTTAAAAACTAAACCGAAGGACTCGACTAATAAAAGGGAGGGGTCCAGACTGTTCTATGCTCACCGAACGGATTCGGAGGATAAGAGCGAATGGCAGCTCCTTCAGACACACCTTGAAAATGTTTCGCGTCGGGCTGGGGAGTTCGCCGCCCAGTTTGGAGCCGAAGAATGGGAGAAAGCAGCAGGCTTGCTTCATGACTTCGGCGAGGCTTGGAAGAACAAGACGGCAAGAATACTTGCGTATGTGATTGCCGGACATCATGCCGGGTTTGTGTTCAAACATGCTTGTCCGCCATCAGTGAGCCCACATTGTGTATGTCATCCCTTATACTTTGATTATTGAACAGAATGCTGCGGTTTTCCGGGAAGTGCTGGGTACAGAGCATGTTTTTGAGCCTCACTCGAACGTTCAGCATGAATGGCCTGATTCCGATTTAGGTCTGAACGGATATCGCGCTTAAACGCAAGGTTAGAAATTATGTCGAGCTGACGCGGGCTGGAGAAGCGGGCTATAACATCTATGTCACGGAGGGGGGCGTATTGAACGAACAGCATCGTAAAGCCTATCGCGCGATCCGGCCGGCGGATGCCGACAGCAAGGAACTGAAGCCCAAAGATGCAGCCGAAGCGCAAGAACTGACGCGATGGATGTGCGCCAACTTCTTCGATATCCGGACGTTCGGGGCTGTCATGACGACGAAGGTGAACACGGGTCAAGTACGGGGGCCCGTCCAATTTACGTTCGCCCGCAGCATCGATCCTATCTTTTCTCAGGAAGTGACAATTACCCGTCAAGCGGTTACTCAGGAAGGAGCCGAGAAGGACCGCGAGATGGGACGCAAGCACGTCATCCCGTATGCGTTGTACCGTATGGACGGTTATATTTCCGCGTATCTGGCCGGCAAAACCGGTTTTTCCGAAGACGGCCTGTCGGTATTGTGGGAAGCGCTGATGAATCTGTTCGAGCATGACCGCTCGGCATCCCGGGGGCAGATGGCTGTCCGAAAATTGGTGGCGTTTGAGCATTCTACCGCTCTCGGTCAAGCGCCTGCGCATGTTTTGCTGGAGTGGGTAAGCGTACGGAAAAAGACGGATGCTCCGGCCCGCTCTTTTAGTGATTATGAGTTGGTGATCGATCGTGAGGGACTTCCCGAAGGCGTCGAGCTGGTCGAACGGGGGTAGTGGGAGGGTAGGGGTAAAACTTGGTCGATCCGATGCAAAGGATTGAGCCGGATTCGAGCCAGTGCGAACCCCAAGCTCACATGATTTTCCCTGGAGATTCGCACCTCTTGTCCCATAAGGGATTTCAGGTTTTTGAGGGGTTTAATTTTCCCAATTTCACCACCTGAACAGGAGATTCGCACAAATGGGCCTCAAAACCCTTGTGGCACAAGGCTTTTCAAGCAATGCAGTCGCATCCCGCAGGGATGCGTGGATTGAAATCAGGACCAGTACCACCCGCAGTGCCGCCGCCAGACGCGTCGCATCCCGCAGGGATGCGTGGATTGAAATTATCGTACATGGCATCGCGGATTCTTCCGAGGGTGTCGCATCCCGCAGGGATGCGTGGATTGAAATAGTCTTTTGCGCCCATCCATAATTGTATATCTCGTCGCATCCCGCAGGGATGCGTGGATTGAAATGTTTTCCATCGGGTCCAAGTCTCTCCAAGAAGGAGTCGCATCCCGCAGGGATGCGTGGATTGAAATCAGACCGTCGCTGTCGCCAGATTCGAGCGAATACGTCGCATCCCGCAGGGATGCGTGGATTGAAATCGCTCTCTGTTCGTCGCCGCAAAAATATTTTTCAAGTCGCATCCCGCAGGGATGCGTGGATTGAAATAAATGAATCGCGAGATGACGGTCCAGGATTATTTGCAGTCGCATCCCGCAGGGATGCGTGGATTGAAATTCTCGAAGTGGTCCGCGAAGTGACAAACGGCATGTCGCATCCCGCAGGGATGCGTGGATTGAAATGGTGCAAAAAGGACCGCAAGCGCATCGCTGGTCGTCGCATCCCGCAGGGATGCGTGGATTGAAATGATATTGCCGCGATCAAATCCAACTACCTCGGCTGTCGCATCCCGCAGGGATGCGTGGATTGAAATTCGATGTTGACACCGTACAAGCTATACATTACGGGGTCGCATCCCGCAGGGATGCGTGGATTGAAATGCTTCATGCAATCTCCAAGTTAAGGGCTGTGTAATCGTCGCATCCCGCAGGGGGGCGTGGATTGAAATACCTCGACTTTCTCCGGCCGCCCAATGTGTCCCGTCGCTCCCCGTGCGGGAGTGTGATTTGAAACGAATGAGACGATCCACAGGCAGTCACTCCCTGCCCGGCACTTTTAACATGCTCGGAAACTGTGAGAAGATGAAGCAACGCTGCAAAAACGGAGGTTGCCTCATGAGATGTGACCTAAGGATCAACTTAAAACTGGCCTTGGACCTTGTGACTCGTCCGGTGCCGCAAATGCGCGAACCACCCCCGTCTATTTCGCTCGCGCTTAGGCCACCGCTAAATTCATCGCAAGAAGTCCGCCCAGTACCCTACATCGCGTCGAGTCGCGATGCTCGGCCGCCAAGAAGTCCGCCCAGTACCCTACATCGCGTCGAGTCGCGATGCTCGGCCGCCAAGAAGTCCGCCCAGTACCCTACATCGCGTCGAATCGCGATGCTCGGCCGCCAAGAAGTCCGCCCAGTACCCTACATCGCGTCGAGTCGCGATGCTCGGCCGCCAAGAAGTCCGCCCAGTACCCTACATCGCG
>Ga0310835_100725_pt1 | contig 12979 bp, 10 predicted proteins | sample SM_ome_3_FD_201308 | JGI IMG/M metagenome (GOLD analysis project Ga0310835, IMG submission 201308) | Sorghum-adapted microbial communities enriched on stacked mutant (SM) sorghum from Joint BioEnergy Institute, Emeryville, California... ...
GGTCAAATGCTGCTCCAGCTTTCCGTTTTCTTTCCGGAACGGATCGGTCAGCATCTACCATGAGGGTCATCTTCCCTTCAGGGGAGAATCTCTATAATGGAGTTTACACAAAAGTCTTTACAGACCCACAAACGATGTTCGCGATGCAGCAGAAGACGGACGTGATACTGATTTCAATTCCTCATAGGTACGATACAAACTACCTATCAGCGCGGGTGGGGATGAATGGGATTTGGAATTTCAATTCCTCATAGGTACGATACAAACTGATGACCCGAAATTTGAGATTGTTGAGAAGCCTTGTGTATTTCAATTCCTCATAGGTACGATACAAACCGTCTTGCACGCCGGCGAGTTCGAATGGCGTTTCAATCGATTTCAATTCCTCATAGGTACGATACAAACCTCATGGTATCTGTAACGCTCTGGCATCATCTTCAGGAGGTATTTCAATTCCTCATAGGTACGATACAAACTCACGAGATACTTTTTGCTTGAGCAGATGCGAACATTGAGATTTCAATTCCTCATAGGTACGATACAAACGCGGCAAAGAAACTATATACAAAGAATTTGTAGAAATTTCAATTCCTCATAGGTACGATACAAACCCACTCCATTTCTGCTGCATCATCCAACGCAACAAGATTTCAATTCCTCATAGGTACGATACAAACGGAATTATTGCCGGATTGTTTTTGACATGCTAGGACGCAATTTCAATTCCTCATAGGTACGATACAAACGTCACAAACAAGCTGTTTCCATCCCATTCCCATAAAATTTCAATTCCTCATAGGTACGATACAAACCAATGGTCTATACATTTCCATATTTACTCACTTTTTGATTTCAATTCCTCATAGGTACGATACAAACCTCAGCGACTTCTTCCATGTCCACGGGTAGAGTAAACATTTCAATTCCTCATAGGTACGATACAAACTACCGTTCGAGAATTGCCTGTTTCATTGCGGGTGAGCGGATTTCAATTCCTCATAGGTACGATACAAACAACAGTTTGAATGATCTCTGTGCCCTCATTGTCTGATTTCAATTCCTCATAGGTACGATACAAACAAAAATGGGAGCGTCAAGATAAGAGATTTAAGAAAGATTTCAATTCCTCATAGGTACGATACAAACGTAAGCCGTATCTGGACGCGGAGCCGGAGATCATCGATTTCAATTCCTCATAGGTACGATACAAACCGCCGAGAAGGTCCCGGCTGAATTCCTGCTGGTAATGATTTCAATTCCTCATAGGTACGATACAAACGCCGGACGCGGTTTTAGAGGGGCGGCCGCTTTGGAATTTCAATTCCTCATAGGTACGATACAAACTTGCGTTGTATCCAACTAAACGAGTGTTGCTTTTCAGAAATTTCAATTCCTCATAGGTACGATACAAACGGCATTTTCGATCACGGACAGCAGTTCGTTGGCGAGGATTTCAATTCCTCATAGGTACGATACAAACTTATGGCTGAATACGGTCGTAACGGACGTGTCGATCTATTTCAATTCCTCATAGGTACGATACAAACTCGTCATTTCTGCGCTTTCAGCGCCCGCAGCGCGATGGCATTTCAATTCCTCATAGGTACGATACAAACTTTCGGGGTTCTGGTTGGACAGAACCCAGATGCATATTTCAATTCCTCATAGGTACGATACAAACAGTACCGTCCACGCCTTCCAACGTGCCGGTAAATTATTTCAATTCCTCATAGGTACGATACAAACAACTCCGGGCTCATCGAATTTAGGCTTTGGTAACGAATTTCAATTCCTCATAGGTACGATACAAACGGAGTCGGTTCTTCGGACTTCGCCCCGGCCTTGTCATATTTCAATTCCTCATAGGTACGATACAAACTCCGATTCCTGCTGGACGAGTTGGAGAAAATCACGGAAATTTCAATTCCTCATAGGTACGATACAAACACGGGTATCACGCACCGAACATGCATTTGCGATATTACATTTCAATTCCTCATAGGTACGATACAAACGTGATCATCGACCGGAACGGGCGTCCGATGCGTTAATTTCAATTCCTCATAGGTACGATACAAACAGAGAGCAGAAAGCCTCCAAGCGGAAATGAATGAAATGTTATTTCAATTCCTCATAGGTACGATACAAACATAAAAGCGTCTTTCGGAGACGGCTCATATTCTCCAGAATTTCAATTCCTCATAGGTACGATACAAACTGGCCATCTAGTTCGTCTATCGCCATCCGGTATTCTGATTTCAATTCCTCATAGGTACGATACAAACTGTAGTGATAGGCGCCTGGGTACTCGTCCCACAACAAATTTCAATTCCTCATAGGTACGATACAAACGGCGAAGCATGAGAGGGGGAAGCATATGCGCGAAGTAATTTCAATTCCTCATAGGTACGATACAAACCCGTATGTGAGGGAGGGCGAGTAGATGGCCGAGACAAATTTCAATTCCTCATAGGTACGATACAAACGGTTACGCTTGTCGCCTTGCACCTGCGCCATCAGCGATTTCAATTCCTCATAGGTACGATACAAACCAATTTGCGCGGTTTGCGAACATCGTCGGCATGTCGATTTCAATTCCTCATAGGTACGATACAAACTCATAGAACACGAAGATATTGCCGGTGGCGATCAGCGTATTTCAATTCCTCATAGGTACGATACAAACCGCTGGCTCCAGCAGTTCTTCACCAACCACGAACGGGATTTCAATTCCTCATAGGTACGATACAAACTTCTCCAGCACGGACAGATAGTTCACGATTTCATTTTATTTCAATTCCTCATAGGTACGATACAAACTTCTATGCCCGGTCGCTGGAAGCGACGATCGAGAAGAAATTTCAATTCCTCATAGGTACGATACAAACTCGCTGGGAATCTTTTTGAAGCTAAGCTCTCCATCCTCGTTGATTTCAATTCCTCATAGGTACGATACAAACTTGGACACTAAAATCGAGATCGAAGTGTTTGGACTATTTCAATTCCTCATAGGTACGATACAAACTAACTGTTATTGTGTAATCTGTATCCTCCTGCAATCCATATTTCAATTCCTCATAGGTACGATACAAACCCCAAAAAACCCCGTCATTATAATGATTCTTTATCACCCTCTCCCTTGCCTTTTACATTTTCCAAAAAGTTTCCGATCACAAAAAAATCCTTACTTTTCTTTAATTCTCTCCCATTTTCTTCGTATCTCTCCGCTTTTGAAATTGTCGTCGATCCCCCGGGTTTTCTGCATGACTGGCGATCGACGACAGATTCGCTTACTTCAAACATCCCTCTATAACTGCTTTATAATATATTATCATCTCCACCTTTCTTTACGCCAAGTGTTTCACGGGAGGTATACTTCTGGGTGCGAAAGGTATAGAAAATCACCGAGTCTTCTGTCGGGTCCATATGTTGTTTCAGTTCCATCTTGAGTTTGACGTAATTCGCATTGGATATTTCGCCTTCCAATACAGAGTTCTGCACCCAATGCAAATACTTGCGTGCAATTTTGAGCGCTCGTCCTACGCGCTTTTCTCCGAAATCATAGACGAGAATCACGAACATTTCCTGAAATCCCCTTCCTCATTCATTACCATAAAGATTGATAAGGCGTATACTCCTTTTCTCCCAGAATGTGTTTCTGCAACTTATACAATTCCAAACGAATTAACCGCCGATAGGATACGGATTTCCCCAGGTGACGATGGTTGACGGTTGTTTTCATGCGATTATCCAATTCGGTAATGAATGTTCTGCGGCCGCTTTCGGAGAGCAGAATCCCGTCCGTATGTTTGTCGAAGTCTTTTTTGGTGAGCATTTTCTTGTTGATAAGGGTAAAGATCAGCCTGTCCACCATAATCGGTTTAAATATTTCTGCAATGTCCAGGTTTAACGAGAAACTTCGGAAATTGGTCGCATGCAAATAACCAATCCGCGGATCGAGATAGGTTTTGTAAATTTCGCTCAGGACCGTCACATAACAAATCGAGTTGCCAAAACTAATGAGTGCATTCAACCTGTTCAATGGCGGGCGTTTGCTTCTTTTTTCAAACGGAAAATCAGGGTTGTCCAATATAATGTCAAACGCACTGTAGTATCGTTCTCTTGCATGTCCTTCCACAGCCATCAATTCTTCGATCGTTTCTACTTCTCCAAGCGATTTTTCCGCCTGTTTGAAATTTTCAAGGATTCCGGCCAACACTTCCGACCCCTGACTTATGCGAGACCGATAATATTTCAATACCTGGCTCATCTGTCCGATTGCACCCTCGACCAATTTGCGGGCAATGGCCAGACGTTTGCCACCATCCATGTAATGTTCAGCTTGTTTAATGATGACATGACCGGCATTTAGATGTTCTCTCGGGTAGAACGTGCCGACGTAATATCCATGATGATTAAAGTAGTGCAAACAGACCTCTTTCTGGGAAATGAACTCGAGAAATTTCTTGTTCACATCCACTTCTCCAAAGATGTAGATGTCACTGGTGTCTTCAATCGGGATGTAGCGTCTCCGCTCCTCGGTTTCAAAGTACAAGCTGTTATCTTTGCGCCGCAGTGCCCCGCTTTGGAAGATGTACAACGTCTTCTTCATCGTCTCATCCCTCCGCCCAGCAATATTCCCGGTAGGCACATTTGTTGCAAAAATGAATTTTCTTTGGGGACGGCGGCACGGGTTGGCGTGCAATCGTACGAATATCCGCAATTGCGTCTTCAAGTTCCTTGATTGCTGCTGGCGTCAATCGGACTTCCTCGTTGGCCCGTTCTTCCGGAAACGACAATTCCCCTCTCGCCTTGATGCCCATTTGGTTTAATGTGTAGAGATAATAAAGCAGTTGATAGCGGGCGCTTGTCCTGAATTTGGAGGACTTTTTGATTTCCTGGACAACCAGTTCCCCATTGACTTTCCTGATCCGATCCATCTTGATGTGATCCGCTTCCAATTCTTTGCGACCACGGCCATATCGGTATTCGTGAATGAACCTGCCGATTTCCAGATTATCGTCCTCTTCATCCGGGGCAATTCGGTGAATCATGAGCCAACATTCTCGTTTGCAAATAAAGTAATACCAGATGTCTGTACCCGTAACATGCATTTCGTACAAATCGACCCCTCCTCAAATAATGGAGTCATAAGTTGAATCGAAATGTTGTGTCAATCCGCACTCGGAATCATAAACATCCTGATAGTAAGGAGTTCGATTCAAGATGTAATCGTCCTTGCTTGCCAACTTGAGTGCCAATTTTACCGGGATATTCAACGTGTAATAATGAAACAGCACGCGAAACAAGCGCCGTTCGTTCGCGTCCCGGTTTTTCCAGTAGGATTTGTCCCAATAGCAATCGTAGATTTGTTCAGGCCCCTTCATGCCGAACTGATTTCGCAATATCACGTATGTTTCGGGCAGAAACTTCGCTTCTTCCTCGTTATATTCCCACGGTATAAATAGTGGGAGTCGGTACAAGTCGGCACCAAACGGTTCAAATTGGCCCAACTCCGGCCACAGTCCCCGATAAGCCTGATGAATCGCGTTCATTCCTGCCGTGTAGCTGTTTTGTTGAAACATCAGCTTGTAATACTCGGCGATCAGTTCGTTCATTTCGGATTCGGTCCAGATCGGTTTTTGAAGCAACAGACGGTCTGTGAGATCGCTCAGGGCCCGGTCGTAGATCGCTTTTCGCGTGTCGACTTGGCCATGGCGGAGGAAGGGAACGACTGTCATTTGTCCCATTGCACCCATTTCCGCATGGCGATTCACGCGACCGGCAGCCTGCACGATGGAGGGCAAGATCGGCAATACCCGAATGAGATGCTCAAAGCTGACATCCACACCCGCTTCCAGCACTTGCGTCGAAACCACAATTAGAGGGTAATCGCGGCGATGTTTCAAATGATGTTCAATGCGGGAAATCACCATGCGTTTGTGAAGCGGAACCATCATCCCGTGTACGGTGAATACCTCCGCAGATGGGTTCCTCTCGAGAATGGATTGGCGTACGAGATACGCATCCTTGATCGTGTTCAGAATGACAGCCTGCTTCAGTTCGTTTCGGCAGACGACGGCGTCGGCCAATTTATTTTCGTCCATCGGTTCGCACTGAACATGAATTTGATATCGATCTCGTGCATGCTGTTTGGGAGTATAAGACAACGATACCGGCGATTTGACGAGCCCATAATGAAACGGGGGCATGGTGGCCGACAAAAATACGACGCGCAAATTGCAACGGTTTGCAAGCGACTCCAATCCACATAGAAACGTATTCCAGCCTTCCGGCCGGAAAATTTGCGGTTCGTCGATCAGAATGACGCTGTCCTGCAGAAAAGCACGACGAAGCACATCCTGCGCCCGCTTCGGAAATACCGCTCTTGAAAATTGTTGAAAACTCGTGCACACCACTTCATGTGCCCACGACTCGACAACCAGTTGATTCCCGGAAGTGCGTTGTTCGGGTCGCTCGGCGGCTGCTTTTGGATTTGGCGACAGTTCGCTATCATCCCAGATCGCCAGGGAATGGTGTTCCAGGGCCCGCAGGCCTGTTGCTTGCTCGATCACATTGCTCGTCTGTTCCAGAATCGAGATGTAAGGTGCGACGTATATGATCTTTTTGCACAATTGCTGTTCAATGAACCATTGCGCAATCTTCAATGCGGTAACGGTTTTGCCGTATCCGGTAGGCATGGATAGGGTGTAAAACCGTTGATCGGGATTTTCCAGAAGTTGACGCAGGATGGCTTGTTGGGCTGCCATTCGTTCTTGCGCCAAAGGGTGATCGCTTTGTGATCGGCAAAAGTGCTCCATTCGAATCCCCATTTGCGAAGCCATAGCCGCATCCAATACAACGGTGTTTGTCGGAACGATATCGAAACGATCACCTGCGATCAGGCCTGTCGTCATATAACGCCACAATTGCAGGTCATTCATGACCTCGATGGGTTTTTTCGTCGCAGGACGGTTTTGCCGCTTCAGCTCTTGTCGCGAAATCAAATCGCTGACACTCTTCACCCACTTGTCCATGATCTGCTGGTTGATCGACACCGTCCGAAGTTCAGCAAATTCCTGATGGATAAAAGCCATTATCCCGTCCAAATCCATCTTGTCCCAACTGAACGTCTTCTGCCATCCATCGTCGCCCAGTGCTTTCAAGGTGCCATGATGATCCGCAATATCGCGGGTTAACCGGTACCAGTATAGATAGAAATCTGGCCAGACACCCTTTTGGCGCAACAATGCGTAACCCAGACAAGAAAAAAGCAAAGCCCCGGCAGGGGCATGATGAACGGGGCTTTGCATCTTGTCTGTATTGCGGATGTAATGCTGCCAGTCCCAATGCGCCTTGGCCATGTCATGGCAACACCCGGCAAGCCCCATCAACCGGACAAGTGTCGGTTGCTGGCGCAGATCGGGATGTTTGTCGGCCCATTGTTCCATGTAACGTTTGACGCCAAGCAGATGATCGCGAAGCGGATAGATTCGCTCTCCGTCGTTTGGCCTGGCGATACATTCATCGAATCTTCGTTTCAGAATAGACATACGCCATGCTCCTCAGTGGGCATATACAGGATTTCCCCGTCAGCGCGTGTTTTGATGGTGATCGGTTTGCCGTCGCGTTCATACAGGAAATCGATGGATTTTTCATATGTCCGGTTCCCCTTGTACGTTCGCATAAATCCACCAGCACGACAATAATACCGATCCGGCTCGAACTCGACTTCCTCGATCAATTCAATCGGAACAACCGTCTGCGTAACCACACGTTCCGGAGGCGTGGTCAACTCCGCTCCTTCATATACACGATACAATTTCGGCTTCGTTAATGCGTAAGCGACACCCAGATAGGTCGGGTATACGGAGCGCTCCGACTGCAATAATGCCAACAATTGATCCCCATACTGTTCATCCGCGTAATAGATCCGATAGGCGGGATTGATCAGGAGTTCCATCGTGGTCGGACGATTGAACACCGTCCCGCCATCCTTGCCCAGCATGGACATTTGCTGCGAGACGGCCATGACCGGGTTCAACAATTGCAGACCGATTCGTCCCGAAGAGACGAAATCGGTAATGCCGAGAATTGCACCGATTAATCCTTGTGCCGCAGTAGGTGTAATGAAGGGATAGGTCATATGCGTAGCCGTTGTATCGGGTCTGCGAAAATGCGCCAGTTTTCCTGTGACGTCAAAAGCCAGCACCTTCATGTGAACAGCTCCAATCTACCACAGCGGTTGTGCATAAGGTGCGATATTCCCTTCAATATGCAGAGAGGGTTGCGTCCAGATGCGGCAACGGGCAATTTTGTCTTGATACCGTTCCAATATTTCCAGCAGACCTGTCAAATCCAAAGTAATATCCTTGATCGAAGACGGACGCCGTCCGCGATCCTTCCATGTCTGCTCGTCCGGCAACAAGGAGACATGGTCTTCCAGGTATCCAATGCGGAAAAATGGATCGTGATACTCGACATGCACCAGCAGCAGCGGTTGTTGCTGTCCTCTGCCGCGCGCTTGGCGAAGTTGCGTTCCCTGCCATAATGCGCGAAGCAGCAATTCCTGATCTGCTTCCGTCATTCCTGTATGTTCCGCATTGCGTGCGTTGATCACTCCAGGCATTGCAAAAACCGCAAACGGAACAGTGTAGGTTGTCCAAATCGTTCCTTGCGTTTTGCCGCTGTTGTCATCGCCAGCATCGGAACTGCCGCCAGATTCCGAACTTGGCATGACGACCGTACCTTGTACATAGTGCGTATCTACCGGGTGAAGCGAGTGTGCCCAGCCGAATTGAACAGGTCCAGTCAAATGGAATGTTGGATTCACCGAATAAACGATTCCGAAAGTGCGGACGTCAAAGCTGTGTTCAAGAAGTACACTTTTCATGTCGGCCTTGGCTTCTTTCTCCTTGTTGACCGCCGCTGCTATCGATTCTGCCAGACCTTTACGGCCAAGCAGTTTGCCTTTTTCATTCATCACCTGCTGGACAAATATATGATTTCTGCCTTCCGGACCACCGTTTACTTCCGAGGCCAGCACATAGTCGCGCACATCCCGCTTGATGCTCACATCGCTCAGCGAGATCCGGCCATCTTCTTCAGGGAACAATCTGCGTGCATCGCTATCGTTGAGCGGATCACGGTTGGGGATACCATCTTTTACAGACTTCACGAACAACAATTCACTACTACGGATTGACATGGACCGGTTCGCCTTCTTTCATGTCAGATTTTTTATCGGAATTGGGGTTTTTGTAAGTCAAATAGCCTGACCAAAATCCATTGATAAATACATGTTGATCGGAAACTAACTTTTGATGCTCATTGGCATGGCTAAATCCTTGCAACAAGACGGGAAGAACTTCGTAAAAATTTTTGCCCAATTTGAGTTTCCACTGCTTGTCCAACTCGATACACCGCAACACCCCGTCTTTCCAGATCATTTCCGGCGTCAACTTGCTGCCGAACCGCATGACGCGATGTTCAATGAAATCTTTCTTTGTTGTTTGATGGTATGAGTTTGCAAATTGCTTGAGCAGCAGCCCGCTGACAAATCCGAGCGTTTCCGGATCGTGCAATGTTTTTTCTTCAATGTCGCCGTTATTGTATCGTTCGGCCAATGTTCGCCATTCACTCATGCCATTCACACCTTTCGTCTGCTTCAAGACTTGTTCTTGATAGGCATTATAGAAAGATAGAAAACTGAGGTAGAAAACAAGTTCGTGCCGCATCCCCCACGTATCCCGCTTGTTCGCCAGTTCGTTGAGCCGGATTGCTGTGGCACGGACAACACGATCCAGCGAAAACGCTTGGCGATGCAATATCTTGTACAGCAGTGCCCAGAGATAACCGGGACCGTAGGCATTGCCGATAAGCGCAGGTAATGAGCTTATGCGATTTTTTTCAAAATCATTTTGTTTGTCCGGATTCAACCCGACAAATCGTTGAATATCCGCATATTCGATTCGCTTCAGGTGGTCAATAATTTCTGCAATTTGCCTTACGACACTCGGTACGACATCTTCCACGACTGCCCGAATATGCATGTTGCCGCGTGACAGGTCGCCGGAGTAATACAGTATGGTCATGCGGAACTCGTCTTGTATGCTTGGCGGAATATTCACCCGCTTGTCCAGACCAGAGAATAATTCCATGTCAATTTCGTCGCTCACATCATTTTCATCATTTTGAACACTGGCGTCCCATTGCTTCACGACTTCTATATGTTGTTCATTATGTGGCTGATCCTTATTGTCCTTCATGAGATTCAGAAGCATTCTGAACAGCAGTTCATAAGGCCGATCCACCAATGGCAGAATGATAGGCGCACCATAAATCGGATCAATACTTTTTCGCTTCATGGCCTTTTTGGCTTCCGCACTCATGACCTGGGAGAACATTTCCTTCAAGATCGCATTGTGAATCGGAACCGTAATTTTTCGCAGCGCTTGGGTACCGTATAGAAACAATTCGTAACTGTTCCGATCAAATTTGATCCCTTTTGTCCACTCGTCGTCTTTCCAAGACAATGGTTTGGGCATATCCCAGGTAGGCGACAACCATAACCATGATTTGTTGTAAGCGGACACGACGACATCGGTAGTGTCGTTGGTGAAGGTGGATACGGCATTGCGCTCCATGCCGAGCGTAGCCGCTTCTTCATATTTTGCCTGAATGATGTTGTTAAGCGCTTTCAATCCGTTTAAGTAAAGCATCTTGCCAGAATACAATACGCTTTCGCTCATCCACAGTAGTTGATCGTCCTCTTGCTTGCCCGAGTGATACTCGAACAGATCGAGACGGGAATCTGCAATGACCAGAATGCCAAGTTGCTTATTTTCTTTGATGAGTTGCTCCGATTTGCGCAGCAACGTGTCGGCCACTGTTTCAGCAAGATGTTCTTTCATTTCCGCAGAATAATCTGCGTAAGCTACGGTGCTATTGAGTCGAGGGATCAGATATTGTCCAATGAAAGATTGGCGGTCGGCGATGGATTTAATATGCGGGTCGTATAGAAGATAACATGGAAGTGGATAGACGCCTTGCGCATGCAGTGGATTGCCGCCATTGGGGTAAATGATCGGAAATGATGCAACACGCTGCGCATCAGGCGTAAACTTGTCCTTCGCCAGGAAATTGCCTATCTCGACAGCCATCATTTCAACATTGGTTCCATCTGTTTCGACAATGAACACATTTTGAAAGTAGTTTTTGCAACTCTCGTTGGTGACATCCGTCAACAGCTCAATGCGTTCCCGAACTTGCCAATCGCTGTCTCGAATTGCCCTGCCCAGACGGACCATCATTTCAGAAAGCATGCGTCCACCTCCTTGTTGCGGTGCATTAATATGCCTAATCGAAACATCTATTTCGACAATTTCCATTCATGTTACGACAATATTAATACTAATTGCTAATTTTTTCAAGCTAGTGAGATTAAATATTATTCTTTCGAATGGATTGAATTCCTCATAGGTACGATACAAACGGTCGCCTGCGGCTATTGGGGTGAAGAGGAATTACTAGAATTTCAATTCCTCATAGGTACGATACAAACTTGCGCTCCTCCTGGACGTGCAGAATGAGCTTGGCGAGATTTCAATTCCTCATAGGTACGATACAAACCAAATGCAGCACGGTATATTCTGTCCGAGATGTTCGAGTTATTTCAATTCCTCATAGGTACGATTCAAACGCAACTTTCGTATGTGCGACCATGTACGCCCCGATGATTTCAATTCCTCATAGGTACGATACAAACCCGGGATATGCGGACACTATTCCGGATAAAAACGATGAAAATTTCAATTCCTCATAGGTACGATACAAACCGAGTCAGATTTGAGTTATCCGGTATCAATTAGACATTTCAATTCCTCATAGGTACGATACAAACTCCATTGAAATTGATAAGGGCCGCAATCACAGCCGCATTTCAATTCCTCATAGGTACGATACAAACACGCCATGAATTTTTTCCTCGTCTTTCGATGGTTCCTTTATTTCAATTCCTCATAGGTACGATACAAACCGAATTGCGTACGGCCAGCCTTCGCGGGCTTCGGCGAATTTCAATTCCTCATAGGTACGATACAAACATTTACTGTCACCACCACAGCAAGGGCGCCCAAGGCGGATTTCAATTCCTCATAGGTACGATACAAACATTTACTGTCACCACCACAGCAAGGGCGCCCAAGGCGGATTTCAATTCCTCATAGGTACGATACAAACTTGGTCGTCGATCGTTATCGCCATCTTGCTATTTTCAATTTCAATTCCTCATAGGTACGATACAAACGATATACGCCGCATATCGTCATTTGATTGGGTTGGACCAATTTCAATTCCTCATAGGTACGATACAAACTTAACTCATCCCGTACTTCTGAGCGTGACATTGTATTATTTCAATTCCTCATAGGTACGATACAAACCGTATAATCGTCCTTAAACGACTAACCAATTACTTTAATTTCAATTCCTCATAGGTACGATACAAACGCAAATGGTTGTCGATGCGATCCGCCGCTTCGGGTACTAATTTCAATTCCTCATAGGTACGATACAAACGGTGGAGATTTTGCGCGGAAAGTCGGAGGCGAGCGGATTTCAATTCCTCATAGGTACGATACAAACTGTACGATGACGGACGCTGGACCGGATGGACGGCGTTTGGATTTCAATTCCTCATAGGTACGATACAAACATGCCCTGTACAGCATCGTCCAGATCTCTTCGCGCGATTTCAATTCCTCATAGGTACGATACAAACACCTCTCCAGATGGCATCGTCTGGACGAAGTACGCCAGATTTCAATTCCTCATAGGTACGATACAAACGGCATGTAACCGCTAAAATATAATCAACAGAAATCGCTAACTAAGAATGAACACTTTACGAACCTTCCTCCCTTGACGATTATTCATCTTAGAATAATTAAAGCATCAATGGTGAGGAAGAGAATGAAAC
>Ga0310835_100728_pt1 | contig 12921 bp, 12 predicted proteins | sample SM_ome_3_FD_201308 | JGI IMG/M metagenome (GOLD analysis project Ga0310835, IMG submission 201308) | Sorghum-adapted microbial communities enriched on stacked mutant (SM) sorghum from Joint BioEnergy Institute, Emeryville, California... ...
GACGATCCGCATCCGGACTTTTTATATCCCGACGACACGTTTGGTGATTATCGCAAATGGTCGAATGAATATTGGCGGATCATTACGGTCCATCGCCGTCCGGTTGCCCAGTTTACGCTTGCCGTCGACGAGACGGATCACCATGTCATTTGGAACGACCAAAGCTATGACCCGGATCGTTGGGAAAGCGATGACGTGTACGATACCGAACCTACGGGGATCGATTACCGCACCACGCGGGGGATTACGGAACGAAGGTATTATTACATCACGCCGAGCGGCACGAAGGTAAACGGCAAGCTGGTAACGCCGCAAGAAGTCGGCACGTACCGGGTAGGACTCCAGGTTAAAGACGACTTTGGTGCATGGAGCTATTGGGCTGAACAGCAGATTACCATTTTGACGCCTGTTATTCCTGACGATCCGCCGATCCCGGGTTTTAATCTGAGCAAAACGACGCTGTATCGCGGTGAATCGCTGACCATAACGTCAACAGCTTGGGACAAGGAAGACGGCCCGGCTGCGAATCTGCCGCATGAATACTTTGTGCGGAACATGACGGCAGGAAGCGCGGAAGTGCCGGTCAGCACCAGCAGGGGGACATGGACACATGCTTTCGGAGATCTGGGCGTCTACCAGATCCGGCAAACCGTTTGTGATTCCAAAGGGCAATGCGCACAAGAGGCAAAGACGGTGACGGTCATCAACCGGCCGCCGACAGCCAACTTCGACTGGTCACCCAAGCCGGTCTATGAAGGCGACACGATCGTGATCGTCAACCTATCGGCAGATCCGGATGATGACAGCCTGACATACCATTGGACGATTGCGGGGCCGGGCGGATACCGGCAAACCGCGCACTCGCGGGATGTGGTCATCCCGGGTGCCGACACCGCGAATCGTCCGGGCACATATGCGGTCACGCTGGCGGTCGGGGATGCGCATGGGGGCACACATTCGGTAACGAGGTCCATCATGGTCCATGAACTGGGCATTCAGGGCATGGTTCGGCATACGGAAGCCTGGGAACGGAACCGGCTTCGCTACAATGAAAAATATCCGCAAGCGGAAAGGCCGCCGGACTGGTTTTGGACCGGAGAAGCGTTCGAACTGGCTGCGAAGGTGACCGACACGGGCGAATCAGCAACCAAGGCGGTTTCGGTTGAAGCGACCGCTCCGCCGTCCCTTTACAAATTGCTGTCCGACACCGGAAACGGGTTGGATTGGACGGGGTTGTTGCAATCCCGGGATGCGGGGCTCCCGCTTGCCGAACTGCCGCAAGGCCCGCTGACTTTTGATTTTTCAGTCACATACAGCAACGGCGTTGTAAAAACAACCCAGGTGACGGTTTATTTGAAAGATACCGTTGATCATTATGTGCAAGTGCATCGCGTGCAGTAAAACGCATCTTCACCGGCCAAACCGGATTGTCTTCACGAGCGGACAAAAACGGGTTCGCGCGGCAGCGCAGGACCTGTTTTTTTGCGGTTTTCAACAACAATCCATGAATCAGCCGCCTCGCATTAAAATATTCAATTTGCACTGCTGATCGCTTTTTAGTAGGATAACAATATAAGCGCGTTCAGGGAGAGGGGGAGATGAATGTGTTGAAGCTTGGGGAAAAAGTCGTCATTGTCGGAGACCGCTTCGAGCAAAATCTTCCATTGGGCGAATACGGCTACGTAATTGCCTACGACCGCAACAATGACAGCGCATTTCAGTATATCATCCGGGTTCCCAAGGCCAATCGCCAGTATTATGTGCCTTCTGCAGATATCGAACGCGAAGAAACGTTGCTGGAACAAGAGGCTGCACGGATCGAACGGGAAGCATTGATTGATTTTGCCCTTGCCACACGCAATGAAGAACTTTTCAACCGGATCATGCGGGGGCAGACGGAAGTAGATTCCAAGGATGAAAGCGATCGGGAAGTCCAAAGCCGGGAAGAGTTTATTCGGCAAGTGAACCTGAAAGCCTGGATTTGAGCGCCATCCCGGCGCACGGATAGAAGCCGCATCGGCACGCCAAATTCTGCATGCATGTGCAGGGTGGCCGGTACGGCTTTTTTGTTGTTGCGGACAGAACGGCAGGCTAGTAGTCGAGGTTGGCGATGGTGGGCACCGGAGAAGCCTTGCCGAACAAGTAACCCTGATAGAGCGGCACTCCGGCGGCCTTCAAAAAAGCCCAGTCCTGCTCCCGTTCGACGCCTTCGGCCAGAATGTTTCCACGGAAGCGGGAGGTTCGCTCCATCGCCTGTTGGATATGCCTTTGTTTGTCGGGATCACGGTCGCAACCGCAGATCCAGCTCCGATCCAGTTTGACATAATCCGGCTGCAGCCGATCCAGCAGGCCGATCGTAGCGTAACCTGCGCCGACGTCGTCCACCGCGATCCGGAACCCTTCCCGGCGGTATCTTTCCACGATAGCCGGCAATGCCGGATCGTCCAGCGGCTCGGTTTCCGCCACTTCGAACACGACATCCGCGGGATCGGTCCCCGATTCCCGGACGGCTTCAAATGTGCTCTGCAAACAGGTGTCCACATGGATCAGGGAGGAAGGCAGAAAATTGATGAAACGTTTGACGCCCGCCGGCAGCAAGGCTCCGCTGACCCGGATCGAGACCAGCCGCGCTTCCCGGTCGAGAAACGTATGCAGACCGATTTTGCGGGCTTTGTCGAACAACTCCGCCGGCCTGAACGGCGGCTGTTCGGGCAACGGGCGAAGCAGGCATTCGTAACCGGCGATTTGTCCGTCCGATTGCACGATCGGCTGGAAATGCGTCGTAAAATAACGATGCAAGATATATTCCGTTACGTTTCGGCCGCTCACGGACTCGAACAGACAGGACAGCGGAGCCCAGGCTGTCTGGTCGTCGTCGTAGGTGAACTGGAATTGCAGCCGGTCCGCTTCTTCGCGGCGCAGCGCAGATTGCAGGCAATGGAGGATTTGCAGCAGGGTAAATCTGTCCTTGTATGCGCATTTTGCGCCTTGCGGCGTATCCGTCAGTCCGGCGGCTGCATGAGGCAGGCTGCGCAGGGTATCACGCAACTTTTGGCGGTCGGACGCACGCCCGGAGGCAAAGGCAATGACACCGGCATCACGCATCGGAGCCGCCGAGGGCCATTCAAGCGGCAAACGCATGCAGCTTGCCTCCTTTCCGTTTGCATCTATTTTCATCTGTTCATTAGTATTGCCCGAAGCCATCTGTTATGTATGCATGACAAATGCAAAGCGCGATTGAGTTCGCGGGTTTTGTCCGATATAATGGGGAAATGGGATTGACCGGATCAAGTTGGGAGGTTCGAAAAGTGGGCATTACCGTCAATGATGTCAACCATGTTGCCAATTTGGCACGGTTGGAACTGTCCGCGGAGGAAAAAGAGCAGTTTACCGAACAATTGAACGCCATTCTGAAATATGTGGAAAAGCTCAATGAACTGGACACGTCAGAAGTCGAACCGACAAGCCACGTTTTGCCGCTTGCCAACGTCATGCGGGAAGACGTAGTGCGGCCATCCTGGCCAGTGGACAAAGTGCTGGCGGAAGCGCCGGAATCCGAAGACGGGCAATTCAAAGTGCCTGCGGTACTGGATTAGGATGCAACAAATCGAATGCATTGCGGAATGAAGGAGGAACCTGACTTGTCGCTGTTCGACTTGCGATTGACGGATTTACATAACAAATTGGCACATAAAGAGTTGTCGGTTTCCGAACTTGTCGAGGCGTCGTTGTCGCGAATCGCGTCGACAGACGGGAAAATTGGCGCTTTTTTGACGCTGGATGAATCGGGGGCCCGCCGCGCTGCATCGGCGCTGGACGAGCAGTTGCTGAAAGGCGGGGAAAGGGGATTGTTGTTCGGTTTGCCTGCGGGCATCAAGGACAACATGGCGACAGAAGGGCTCCGCACGACCTGTGCGAGCAAATTTCTGGACAACCATACGCCGATTTACGATGCCACGGTCGTCAAAAAACTGCGGTCTGCCCAGGCCGTAACCATTGGCAAATTGAATATGGATGAATTCGCGATGGGCGGTTCCAATGAAAATTCCGCGTACCACCCTGTCCGCAACCCCTGGGATCTGAGCCGCGTTCCCGGAGGTTCCAGCGGCGGTTCGGCGGCGGCAGTTGCAGCCGGCCAAGTCTATTTTGCCCTGGGTTCGGACACCGGCGGTTCCATTCGCCAGCCGGCCTCCTATTGCGGTGTGGTCGGGCTCAAACCTACTTACGGACTTGTTTCCCGGTTTGGCCTGGTCGCATTCGCCTCTTCGCTGGATCAGATCGGTCCTATTACGAAGAATGTGGAAGATGCTGCATACGTGCTTCAGGCCATCGCGGGCCATGACACAATGGATTCGACATCCGCCAATGTCGAGATTCCCGATTACACGGCGGCGCTCACCGGAGATGTGCAGGGTTTGCGCATCGGGGTACCCAAGGAGTATTTGGGCGAAGGAATCGATCCGCAAGTCAAGGCATGCGTGCTGGAAGCGTTGAAAGTATTGGAGTCGCTTGGCGCCGAATGGGAAGAGATTTCCTTGCCGCATACGGAATATGCAGTAGCCACCTACTATCTGCTCGCTTCGTCGGAAGCTTCGTCGAATCTGGCGCGTTTCGACGGCGTCCGGTACGGCGTGCGTGCCAAAAATCCGGAAAACCTGCTGGACCTGTATCGCCGCTCGCGCAGCGAGGGCTTTGGGCCGGAAGTCAAACGGCGCATCATGCTGGGGACTTATGCGCTCAGTTCGGGATATTATGATGCCTACTACCTGAAAGCACAAAAAGTCCGCACCTTGATCAAACGCGATTTCGACCAGGCGTTCGAGCGGTTCGACCTGATCATCGGACCGACGGCGCCGACAACGGCATTCCGGCTTGGTGAACAAGTCGGCGATCCGCTGACGATGTATTTGAACGATATCCTGACGATTCCGGTCAGCCTTGCCGGCGTGCCGGCCATCAGCATTCCGTGCGGATTTGCGGACGGTTTGCCGGTTGGCTTGCAAATGATCGGGAAGCCATTCGACGAATCAACGGTGTTGCGGGCCGCGCACGCTTACGAATCCCATACGGATCATCACAAGCGCCGCCCGGCGCTGTCTGGGGAGGTCTGATCGGATATGATCCTGGATCGTTATGAAACCGTCATTGGGCTGGAAGTGCATGTCGAACTGCATACGAAAACGAAAATCTTTTGCGGTTGCTCGACATCGTTTGGCGCGCCGCCCAACACGCATACATGTCCGATCTGTCTCGGGCATCCCGGCGTGTTGCCGGTATTGAACCGGCAGGCAGTGGAATATGCGATGAAAGCGGCGATGGCCATCAATTGCGAAATCGCCGACTGGTGCAAATTCGACCGCAAAAACTATTTCTATCCCGATTTGCCCAAAGCGTACCAGATTTCGCAATATGATCAGCCAATCGGCCGCAATGGCTGGATCGACATCGAAGTGAACGGCCAGACGAAACGGATCGGCATTACCCGTCTGCATCTGGAAGAGGATGCGGGCAAATTGACGCATGTCGAGGGCGGTTACGCTTCACTGGCCGATTTCAATCGCGTCGGTACCCCGCTCATCGAAATCGTGTCCGAGCCGGACATCCGTTCGCCGGAAGAGGCCAAAGCCTATCTGGAAAAACTGAAAGCCATCATGCAGTATTGCGACGTGTCCGATGTCAAAATGGAGCAGGGTTCGTTGCGCTGCGATGCGAACATCAGTCTCAGGCCTTACGGCCAGAAAACGTTCGGTACGCGTGCTGAATTGAAAAATATGAATTCGTTCCGCGGCGTGCAGCGCGGATTGGAGTACGAACAGTTGCGCCAGGCCGACATCCTGGACAGCGGCGGCCAGGTCGAACAGGAAACGCGGCGCTGGGACGAGGCGCAAGGCAAAACGTTCAGCATGCGCGGCAAGGAAGAAGCGCATGATTATCGTTACTTCCCTGATCCGGATCTGGTTCGCATCCGGCTGGATGACGAGTGGAAAGCGAAAGTAAGGGCGTCCATTCCCGAGCTGCCGGATGCGCGCAAGGCTCGCTACATCAAAGAATACGGGCTATCGTCCTATGATGCGGATGTTTTGACGTCCTCGATGAAGTTGGCGGATTTGTTCGAAGACAGCCTGAAATATACAACGGATGCCAAAGCATCGGCCAACTGGATTATGGGTGACCTTTTGGGCTATCTGAACGCCAACGATCTGGAGATCGAGAACGTTCCGTTGACCGGCCAGGGTTTGGGCGAGATGATCCAGCTCATCGAAAAAGGCACGATCAGCAACAAAATTGCCAAAACCGTCTTCAAAAGCATGATTGAAACGGGCAAATCGCCGAAGCAGATTGTGGAGGAGCAGGGGCTCGTGCAAATCAGCGATGAAGGTGCGATATTGGCCATTGTGGATGCCGTCATCGCGGCAAATCCGCAATCCGTGGCCGATTACCGGGGGGGCAAGGACAAGGCGCTCGGCTTCCTTGTCGGCCAGATCATGAAAGAAACCAAGGGCAAGGCGAATCCCGGTCTGGTCAACAAGCTGTTGATGGAGCGGTTGAAAGGTTAATGTCCGAAAGGTTAATGTCCTGCGGCAGACGTCCGATGGTTGCGTCTGCCGTTGCTGCTTGTCAGGAGGGATGTTCCGCTGGCCATCCGGTTGCTCGACATCAGGGCTTATGAATATGCCGAAACAGTCTGGGCGCTGCAACATGCCGCCTATCGTCATGAGGCTTTGCAGATCGGCTCGGCTGCACTGCCGCCTTTGCTGGATACCGTGCAGACGCTTCAGGGATGCGGGGAAACGTTTTTTGGCCATTTTGAAACTGATGGCGAATTGAGCGGGGCCGTTTCCGTAAAGCAGGGTACGGACAAATTGGTTGAAATTTGCCGTCTCATGGTCGATCCGATGCGGTTTCGGCAAGGCATTGGCAGCAAACTGCTGCAATATCTATTTACTGAAGCGTTGCCCGGGCATTCCTGGGAAGTCGTGACGGAAATCCGTAATCAACCGGCCATCAATCTTTACGCGTGCCATGGATTTTTGCCAGTTGGGCGCTGGCAGCAGGCACCCGGATTGACCATGGTCCGTTTCGTCAGGCCGCCGGGTTGATCTTCCCCTTGACCCAACCCCGACCAAAGGCTAGCACAGTGCCCGCCTCCGAACGATTGCCGGATTGAAGGCGGCAGGATAAAATGAGGGCGTAAACCGGAATGTCTGGAGGAAGTTGCCGATGACAAAATGGACGTCGCCCCGTCCCAAAAAGAAGTGGATCGCCGGCCTGACCGCTTTTTTTGTGCCAGGCACGGGGCATTTCTATTTGGGACAGATGTTGAAAGGGATCACCATCATGCTGTTGATCTCCATTGATATATGCGTGATTGTCTATGTCATGACTCTTGAGAACATGCTGGCGACCATCCTGTTCTCATTGATGTTGCCGATCATTTATTTTTACAGCCTGTTTGACGCCATCCAGAGCACGGATGTCATCAATGAAAGAGCCCATGCCAGATGGCAAATGCAGATGCAGGCCCAGGCGCAAGGTCCGGCATTTCATGTGCCCCCGCCACCTGCATCGCCGGCTGCCGGGCCGATGGACGGACCTGCTGCATCGTCTTTTTCACCTGAGGGGCAGCAATCCGATGCCGGTGCAGATCGTTGGCAACACCAAGACCCCGTTTGGACTGTACAGTCATCGCAACCGTCACCGCAATCACAGCCCGTGAAAACGGTGCTGTTTCTGGCGGTCATTGTCGGAGCGCTTTTGCTGATGAATATGGAATGGTCCGGCCTGCCGTTCAAATCTTCAAGTTCGATGGTGGGGGCCGTCATTCTGATCGCGGCTGGCGTCGGCCTGTGGTTTTGGGAGTCGCGCAAAGACCGGGGGAAAGAATCGTGACAGTCAGCATGCCGCATGACTGACGGTTGTTTCTTCCATTGACAAGTCTCGGAAAATGAACGTACAATGTGACTAAATTCAATCCAAGAGCAATTCTATTGGAAAGGCTGTGAAGAGCATGGAACCTCGGGTTCATCATGCAGCGGACCAGCTCAAATCCGGTGGCGTCCGGATGACACCGCAACGTTATGCCATTCTGGAATATCTGATGGAAACACACGATCATCCGACGGCTGACGATATTTATCGGACATTGTCTCCCAAATATCCAAGCCTGAGCGTTGCAACGGTCTACAATAACCTGAAGCTGTTTGTGGAAGCCGGGCTGGTGCGGGAATTGACATACGGAGACGCTTCAAGCCGATTTGATGCCGATTTGTCTGATCACTACCATGCGATTTGTACCAAATGCGGCACTATGGTCGATTTTGAGCATCCGCCAGTGCGAGCGGTGGAAGTGGCTGCTGCCGAGGCAACAGGTTTTCAGGTACAGGGCCACCGAATGGAAGTTTACGGTTTATGTCCGTCCTGTGCCGGCAAGCAAAACTAACCGCACAAGATGTTGCGCGCGTGAAACGTCCAACCGTACGCGCGTTTTTTGTTTGTTAGGGACCGGTTGCAACTTTTGGTTCGGCATGCCCGTCTCATGTCGGGTATGCATTTTCACCAGGGAGTGATGCAGATGAACGGGTCGTTTGAAACGGCGTTCAGACCCCGAAAGCGAAAAGCGCGCGTGTGGCGGTGGCTGTTGCTTCTGCTGTTTCTTGCCTCTGCGTCTGCTGTCGTGTCGTATTGGTGGTCGCAGCGGGAATGGCCCAATACGAACCATGTAACACCCGGATATCTGTCCTCGCAGCAACCGATTATGCTGAAAGGGGAATGGACCGGCTACCATGCGCTCGGCAATGGAGAGGGGCTGCTGATTCCGCTTGAACTTGGCCGCCAATTGGTGCCGGACGGCATCTACTACGAGGAAGATACCGAATCCGTCGTCCTGACGACCAAGACGCGGGTGTTGCATTTCAAGGTTGGCGCTGTGGACGCGACGGTCAACCAAAAGCCGTTTACCCTCCAGTTTGCCGCGGTCAAGGAACAGGATACGGTCTATTTGCCCCTTGCGCCGCTGAAGGAATTGTTTGGTTTGCAGGCGGAAATTGCCGCGTCCACGGGCATCGTGACCCTGCTGTTCCCCAATCAGGCGCTGCAACCTGCTGAAATTGTCCAATCGCGCGGGAAACCGGCGATGCTGCGTGAAGGTCCTGCCATTACGTACCCGATCGTGGAGGAGATGGCGGCGGGACAAGCACTGCGGATCTGGGGAGAATCCGAAGGTTGGTATCGGGTGCAGTCATCCACCGGCCATATCGGTTATCTGGCCAAGCAGGACGCCATGCTGCTGGCCGCCGAGACGGTGCCTGAACACGTCGAACCGGAATCGTTTGTCGCCTGGCAGTTGACTGGCAAACGGTTGAATTTGACTTGGGAAGCGGTCTACAACAATCGTCCCGATCCGAACCGGATTGGCGCGCTTGCCGGTGTGAACGTGGTGAGTCCGACCTGGTTTGAATTGGTGGATGGCAGCGGTACGATCCGCAGCAAAGCGGATGCTGCATATTCGCAATATTACCGCTCCAGGGGTGTCCAGGTATGGGCGCTGTTCAGCAACGGATTTGAACCGGAGCAGACCGAGCAGGTGCTGGCGCATTACGAGACCCGCCTGAAGATGATCCAGCAATTGCTGGCGTATGCCAAGACATTCAAGTTGCAGGGTATCAATATCGATTTTGAAAATGTGAAGACGTCGGACAAAGACAATCTCGTACAGTTCGTTCGCGAGTTTGTGCCGCTCGCCCATGAACTCAACCTCGTCGTATCCATCGATGTTACGCCCAAATCGAATAGCGAATACTGGTCGCTGTTTCTGGATCGCGCGAGACTGGGCGAAGTGGTTGACTATATGATGGTCATGGCATATGACGAACATTGGGCCAGCAGTCCGAAGGCGGGTTCCGTCTCCTCGCTGGGTTGGGCGGAAAATGCGATTCGCCGCATTCTGGAAGAGGATCGCGTGCCGCCGGAAAAACTGGTGCTGGGCGTACCGCTTTATACCCGTTTGTGGACGGAAACACTGGACGAGAACGGAGAAATCAAAGTTTCATCCAAAGCGATGGGCATGAAGGCTGTTGCCGAATGGATCGCGGAAAAAAATTTGACACCCGTCTTTTCCGGAAAGACCGGGCAAAATTACGTGGAGTATCAAGAAGGAGACAAAACGTACAAGATCTGGATCGAAGATGAAGTGTCCATGGCAGCGAGAATGAATCTCGCCAAAAAATACAACCTGGCCGGCGTTGCCTCCTGGGCTCGAGCCTTTGCATCGGACAGCATATGGGCTGTGATGGATGAACACCTGCAGCGCCGCTGAGCCGGCTTGGCGGACCGCTGCGCTTGGCGGAGTGCCGCTGTTGTACCCGGAACCGCAACGATTTCCTCGGGAAATCGTCTGCGGTTTTTTTGCGTGTATAGCCGGACCGGCGAATTGGGAACCTAACGTGTGCAACATCGACACGGATAAAAGGGGTTGTGCGATGTGTATGTGTATTTGTTGATCATCGCGGGATTGATCGTTATGGGATTCGGTTTGTGGTACACCCGCGAAGGTGTCCGGAAACAGCAGAACAGCGGCTCGGAATACGAACTCAAGGAGCCATCACGCAATGCGGTGGTTCGTCCGTTTACCCACAATCCAACCGTTGTTTTATATATCGTCGTGCCGATTGTGACGCTGATATTGGGCATTGTTGTCTGGCTGCTGGTCGGATAATCGGAGGTGATCGAATTGGAAAAACAGAAATACTATGTGTCCGTACATGAAAAATCCGTGTTGAGAGACCAGGGCGCGGCCCCGTATGAATGGGAAATCGAAGCGACGGAAGAAGAGGCGGAGCGTCTGCAGTTTTACCTGGATGCGCTGGAGGATGCCGACCGGTTAACTTTTTTCCGGGGGATCACACCGGGGATTCCGTATCATATGGATGCGGAAAACGATGTATATGACGAGAATTTGAAGCAGGTCTATGAACTGATCCGCGATTTGGGGACGGCGGAAACGCGGTCGGGCGCATCCGCCGTATTGGAACGGCTGACGGGAATCGGACATTCCCAAGGCTAACCAGTGCCTAAGACTGCATGGGAGCCGGGGGCGTGTTCTCCGGTTCTGCCTTGTGTTCCGTTGCCAGTTCCGGATTCCAGGTCAAAATCGTATGGCAATACATGCAGCGATCCGTTTCTCCCAGCATCTTGGTGTTTTTGCCGCACGCCGGACATTCGATCACCGGAGCGCTGGTGGAGATCATCCCGACCCAGAAATAGACCCCCATGCTGATCAGGCATGCGATCAAGCCAAGCACCATGAAGATCCCCGCTATGATTTTGCCGACCTGGCCAAACAGGATGATGCCGCTCGTACCGAAGACGCACAAGCCCAATCCGAGCAATACGAGCAGCAATCCCCAGGTTCGAAGTGTCGATATTTTACTGGCCTTCCATCTCATCTTCTTCATCTTTTCATCCCCTGCAGCATGCTTTTAAATGCATTTGATAACCTCTTGTCTCATTCGGCAGGAAACCGACCATTGCTGTAGAACTATTTCTATAGTGGCGAATGGCCTATGCGCCTGCTTATGCGGTGTGAAACCGTTGCAAAACTATCTCTCATTATAGCCTACATCCAGCGGGCAGGCCAATTGTGTCCAAATTCGTCAAATTTCACGGTCGGACGGTGAAAACATTGAACCGGATGGAAACAAAATCGCGAAGCTATCGCAGCTTGTTTGGCAATGAGGAAGGATTGATCGGGTTGCTGCTTGTGAACGACTCGGCGTCTTTATTGCCAAAGGACGAAGAAGTGTTCCCATTCGTGCTCCTTGTTTGTGACCGGGATTTGACGCTGCATGAGGAATTGGAATATTGGCTGCGGGATAAACGTGAAATTCGCGTCCGGCGTGTGACTCCGGAAACATTGGACAGGTGGATATTGACCGGTGACCGCAACGGCATCCGTTGGCTCTTGAGGGGCAAAGTGCTTCTCGACCATACCGGGCAGATCGGCGCCTACCGGCGCAAACTGAAGGAATGGCCCATCTTGTTGCGGGAACAGAAGCTGCTGTATGAATTTTCCCGGTTTATTCTCGCATGTCTGCATGCCAAACGGGCGTTGCATGACGGTCAAATCCTGGATGCTTACAGTCATTTGCTTTCATCCCTGCATTATTGGGCAAATGTGGCGCTGGTGGAACAGGGGTTATTGCCGGAACGATCAGTCTGGGAGCAGATGCGCACCGTCAATCCGGGCATCTACAAATTGTTCGAAGAGTTGACCAGCAGTCCGGAAACGCTGGAGCAACGCGTACAGCTTGTGATCATGGCCTGCGAATTTTCCATGCTTACGAACATGCAATCCGGTTGCGCCCTGCTGTTGCAGATCATCGGCAGCCGGACGGAACCCTGGACGGTGGCCGAACTGCAGCAGGATTACCGTTTGCACGGCGTGGACATCGATTTGCCGCTTCTGCTGAAGAAGCTGGTGCAGCGCGGACTGGTGAAGGAAGAAGTCCAGACTGCCGCCATGCGCGGCGCGGTCAGGCTGGACAAGCGGTATTCGCTGGCCAGTGAACGGCTTCGCTGAGCACAAATTGGAATTATTTAACATTTGACTTTGTGGCTTGAGATGTGTTAAATTAGCTTTCGTTCGCTTCAATTCGGAAGCGAAAGCGGGCATCAGCAAGCAAACACCGCAAAGAAATTTGGGAGAAAAAACTTGTTGCAAAGATGCCTAACGATATGATATATTATAAAAGTCGCCGTTAGCGCGGCGATAAAAAAGCAAGGCCGGAAGGCCGAGTCGAATTGCTCCTTGAAAACTGAACATCGAGCGTAGCGGATCTTCGTCGCGAGACGAGGAAGGAACCAGGAATGAGATGAGCCTAGCGGCTCTTCGGGATAAGAAATTTTATCGGAGAGTTTGATCCT
>Ga0310835_100729_pt1 | contig 12831 bp, 11 predicted proteins | sample SM_ome_3_FD_201308 | JGI IMG/M metagenome (GOLD analysis project Ga0310835, IMG submission 201308) | Sorghum-adapted microbial communities enriched on stacked mutant (SM) sorghum from Joint BioEnergy Institute, Emeryville, California... ...
CCATGTGGTACATATCTTAACGATAACTTACCTGAAGTTATTTTGGACCAAGTAATTGCCTCCTGAAAATAGTATTGAGTATTTTGAGGTCTAGATTTAAATTTCCCATTTTCATCTTTAAAGTTTTTAATTTCTAATCCATCATTTTCCCAATTAACGATAAATTCATTGTTCCCATACCATTTTCTAAATAATCCCCCTTTATTATACGGAAACCATTTATATTTGCTTTCCTTGGCCTGTGACGTATCTCTCATACCAAATCCAATTTTATTAATATCTACTTCAGTCCAAAGTCTTAAGAATCTATCGTTGTCGCCTGTTTGTAATCCAACCTTCGGTTCTGCAACATTAGAGAGCTTTTTATTAGTTTCAAATATCTTTAAAATTGTTTCGCTCGCCCAATATGCAATTGGACTTCCTGGTATTCTCTCAAAATTCTTGCTTTTTACTGTATACCTATAATTAACATTTGGGTTTTTAATTGCTTCTAACGTCTTTATTGGTTGACTTTCACTCCCCTTAAAGTCAGATAGTCTTATATATTCGCCTGTAATGTCTAAAAAATAGTTTCTTAACGTAAACGTACATATTGGTACGGTCGCCTCTTCAAAAGCAGAATATTCTAACTGAATTAAACTACTAATCGTTTTTTGTGAAATAATTTTTCTTCTTAATTTTTCATATGATGCAATAAACATCCATACAAACGGTGTCATAAAACCAATGTGACCATTTTCCTTTACTTTAGTGAAACTATACTCAATAAAGGAAGAGAAAAGGTCTGATTTTACATCTGGATAATTTTCATCAATATAATTAGAAAATATGTTATTCAAAAATTTGTTTCCAATATATGGGGGGTTAGTAACTAAAATATCATATTTCATTGACATTATGTTGGCTTGCTTTAAAAGTAAAGGTACAAGTTCTATCAATTTTTGCCTTGTTTCTGTTTTGAAAATATCGTCTACAGGAGAAGTGAGTATTTGATCAAATCGACTTCTTATGAACTCCTCGTCGTATTCCTGTAGCATAATTAATGAACCAAGTGTCTTTGCATTCTTGAACTGCTCAAAAAATTCTCTTGTTTGTATGAAATGTTTCCCGTTGTTCTCTCCAACAAGATAAATGATTTCTTCTTCATTGATATTTTGTGTCTCTTGAATTGAAGCAAGGTTAAGTTTCAATCCATCTCTTTCGATACTTCTCAAGAAGCGAGGATTATATTCAAGTGCCTTCATCACAACTGAGAAACAAGCCAGTTGATATGCCCGATCATCAATATCTAAACCATATAGGTTTTTCTCAATAATCAGTCTTGGAATTTCCCTTTCCATGTATCCACAACGGCTATATATCTCGTACAACACATCAAACATATATACAAGAATATGTCCACTCCCCATTGCAGGGTCAAAACACTTGATGTCTTCTACTTTAAGGTCCTTATTAATAAATGGAGCCAGTTTTTCTTCAAAATCTAGTTCTGGATTCGGATTTTCAAGATAGAATTCCCAGTTCTTGATTAAATCTCTGTGTTCTGGGTGCGACTCTACCCAGTAACGCCCAAGTGTGTTTTGCACCATGTAGCGTACTATCCAATCAGGAGTAAATAACTGGGTTGCAAATGGAATTTCTTCTTTTTTATACTTTTTCTTAGCTTTGATAACCCGATCTTTCTCTTCTGCGATGTAATATTGATACAGCCATCCAATAATCTCGACCTTCTCCCAATTTGATTCGGGAATTTTCTTGGTATCAGTTATCTCCCGTAGAAATGAGTCTTTTGACAACAATCCCTCAGGAAACAAAATTTCTTTATAATCTTCAATGGTTTCGAAGAGAAAAGGAAGATATTTATTCAAACTGTTGCATTGTTTGATAATTAAATACTTGTAAAGCTCCTCCGTTTTATTGTTGATTTTGAGCTCATATACAAGGTTTTTATCAATGTCTAAACCAACTGACAAAGCCTCTTTCAAGATATCAGGCTCTGGGTTGTCAGGATTGCTGGAAGACAGTACCCTGACTTTTGTTGGAAGATAATTATTCACTTCCATAAATCGCAATGCGATGAAGCGGTTGAACCAGGTATAGGCAACTTCCTCAATCACTTGTTTAAAACCAATATCCTTGATTCGTTGGATGAGCTTATCCCGCTGTTTCTTTTCGGTGATCGTAAGCTGTTTACCATCAATATAAATGGCATCCGAGCTTTCGATCTGTGCTTTCTTAATGTTTTCTTCGGTAATCCCGATTTTCAGAGCCTTTGCTTCGACTTTCTTGATCAGTTCTCTCCGTGCATTGGTAGCAAAGTTTTTCAACGCTGTTTTATTCATATCGATTGTTCACCAGCCCGTATTCCCCGTATTTTCATTATTTGATGTGCCGCGGCGATTACCACGGCACACCTGTTTACTCCACAAATTCAATTTGTTTATTGCTTCGGATAATTTGCTTTAACTTCACAGAAAGAGAATGAAGCAATTTATCCACGTCTTCCTCGGTTTTGAGTGTCTTATCGATAAGCAAGTTGCTAATTTTTACCCTTTCCTTCTGAACAACAACCGTCTCGACTCCGTAAGAAGACCCACCATCATTGATCACTGGTTTCGTTCGATTGTTCCACTCATGGATTTCACGGCTCAATCGAATATCCATGTTTTCTTTGAAAGTGGAACTTTGCGTTACTGTCGCATCCACCTTAAAGATATCGGTAAAATCATCAATGCTCTGGAATAACCCATCGTAGAAAGTTTGAATGCGATTTTTGGTTTCATCCGTCACCCCATCATGGTTCGAACGCAACAGAAGATGGTCAAGATCCAATTGGATCGCATTTTTCGCCGCCCGCTTTTTATCTTCCAGTACCCTCCGAATTGCCTCGTCGATCTTATTGACCAATTCGGGAATCTCTTTAATTCTTCTGTAAGGAAGTGGATCCGTCAAAATCTCCTGTAATTTAGCGGCATAATCCTCGGTTTCTTCAGCGGTCAAATAAACGCTGTTGTCCTTGTATTTGTCGTAAGCATGAAGCCCTTTATCAAAAATATCTTTCTGGTTTTCAAAGAAACTCTTAACGTAGGAAAAGTCCTCTTCCCAATCCAACAGGTTGTCTTCAAGGTCACGAAGTCTGGTAAAGAACGAAACATTGTCCATTCCCTTTGTAAACTCGCCAAAGTATTCAAGCCCCTTATCCAGAAGGCTTTTTCCAGGATATTTTCTGCCCTCATAACGATTTTTCAGAGCTTTGATTTCAGCAACCTGTTGGTCGATAAGATGACGAATGTCTTTCATCAGCCCGTCTTCATCGTCAGCGAGATCCGTTTTATTGAATACTTGTTTACAGATGTTTTTGGCTGTTTTCAGAAGGGACTCATCCACCTTCACACGCTTGAGAACGATCGCTTTGTCCACTTCGCTTGCTTTCGTTAAAACATGAACCATATTGCCGTCTTCAGGTTCCAAGTATTCTGCATTGTAGCGAATCCTGATTCTTTGTTCTTTGATCAATTCGGCGATCAGGCCTGAGATATCCAGCGGCTTCCATCCATAAGGCTTGTCGCTGAAACGATCCAAAAGAATTTTTACGCGGACTTGCTTTTGAATGCTGTCTTGTAAGCTGATGAAATCAAACACTTCTTTAATAGCCAATTCATTCGTGTTTTGCTTCGATCCATCTATGGTAAGTTGCTCATCCTTGCGTCTTAAAATCGAAACCAAATCTTTCTCTGATTCTAAGAATGTCTTAACATATCCCAATTTCGTATAAACATTCTCCACCAATTTATGGAATGCGGCGTTGATTTTCTCTTTTACGGAAGCCCCTTTGATTTCCGCTTTGTCACCGTTGATGAAAAATACTCCACTCTTTATCGCTTCCTCTAGCATGTCACGCACTCTTCGTCTTCTGTCTCTTGCTTCTACTTGTTTGTTGTTCAAGATATTTTGAATATTTTCAGGAAGTTGAGCAGGGTTCTTTTTCTTTCGGTACTCTTCGATCTTGAGAACTTCCTCCATTTCTTCGATATAGGCATCACTGCCTCCCAACTTCAAGATCATCTCGCCATTCCCTGAAGACATCAGCATTAATTCCTGATCGGATTTGGCATAATGATCAGACAACGGAGAAAGGATGTTCATTCCGATACTCGAAGTTTGATTTCCATAGTTTTTCTCATCCATTTTTTGGTTGTATGAGAACTGATACTGCGGAGAGTACCGATACCTTTTGTCATCATACAAGTCCTGAAAAATGTAGTTGGCAAGCTCTCTCTTGATGAGATCTTCATCAATCTTCATACCTTTGATTTCCCGATTGATATCTTGCTCATCATCGGTTAAGAAAATATAGACTTCCCCGTTCTTTTGAATCAGGGTTTGCGAAATCAACTTCCGCAATGCAACCTCGATCTTCGCCTTAAGTGCCAGCTTGTCTTCATCGATGTTTGTCACCATGAGTGTTGCGATGTTATCAATGTTCGCTGGCAGTTCTTTAATGTATTTGATCATAAAAAGGACTTTGAGCAAATCGATATTAAATTCGTCATCTTTTAACGCTGGGTTCTCATATGCACCCTCAATCACCCTTGCGATGGAAGGGGTCAGAAATTCCTTGATCGTATCGTAAAATGCATAGAAGGGAACCAAGATGCCTTCTTGAGCATTCTTGTACCGAAGTCCAGCCTCTTTGAAAGCGGACAGCATGGAACGTTCCCCTTCAGACAAGTGCTTCCCTGAACTTCCATGCTTACGCACTTGCTCGAATACGTTCTGAAGAAGCTTAAACTGATAAGGAATAAACGGATATACGTCTGCAAACTCTTTCTCGTCCTCGTAACCTCTTAAGTCAGCCGTACTATCTTTAAAGCTAATGAGATTCTTCAATATCGCACTTTTCTCATGATAGAGAAGTTTGAGCATGTCAGCGGCATGCTCTTTCTTTAAAAGGATCCGTTTTTTAATGACCTCATCAACGGAGATAGAAGACAAGGACAGCCTCGTATCGAATCTCCCTTGAATTCGAGAGAAATCGTCACCTTTCACTTTCACAATACTGTCGATGCTTTCTTGGGATGTGACTATGATCCAGACTTTACCTTTGCAGTACGTCCCAAGATCCTCTGCCACCGTTTGCAGGTTTAACATCAATTGACGGCTATCGCCAATGTATTGTCCAATTTCATCGACAAGGAAAATTAAGTGGAAGTTGTCTCCTTTTTGGTCTATGTATTCCTTTACATCTTTGGCAAACTTCTCAATGCTGATTTCAAAGTTATTGACACCGTTCTCGAACCAATTCCTGGCTGACTCTTCAGACATAGATGTCACTTTCGTTAATGCCCCGATGACGAAATCGGCATCAAACCAAAAGGTATGCCTACGATCAATCCATTCTTCTCCAGCCAGGGCTTTAAACTCCCGTTTAAAGTCCTCGTATACGCCTTCTTTTGTGAGATACTTCTCCATTTCAGCAACGCCTGGAATGTCACCGTAGAAACCACGATGTTCATAAAACACTTTCATAAATACCCGAAGGATCGCATCTTCCTTGGACTTGTTATCCAAAGGACTTTTCGAATCGATATTGAAGAGGATCACTTCCGTTTCGACATCAGCCGCTCGTTTCATATTGGCCAATACTAACGGGTCCTGGATTTTGTCCATAAAGAAGTCGATCGCTCTTTTATCCTTCACCTTTTTGTTTTCCAAAAGGTAAGCAAGGATTTTCAAGAAATGGGACTTACCCGAACCGAAGAAACCTGAAATCCACACACCCATTTTATCGGTGTACCCGTCGATTCCCTGCTGATAATTCTCGTAAAATTTGGATAAGTGCCTGTTCAATTCTCTGGTCACGACATATTCGTCAAGTTCCTGATAAATGTTGTCCTCATCAGTCTGAGCGACCTTGATAACACCCTTAATGTTTCGCTCAATATCTTTCTGAAACATGTCTTTGATCAGCATCGGCTCTTCCCCCTTTAATTTAATCCACTAATCGGAATGCTCTGTAATAGTTGTCGTCCTTAAATCGACCAAACAATTGAAGAGACAAGCCATCGTATTTGCCTGGAAAGAACAAGATGACAGGAATTTTATCCAGTACCTCTTGAAGATTATTTAGTATATTATGGGATCGTACAAAGGGATAGACCTTTCCTACTCCTGTAATGAAAACAACATTATGATCCCGCATTTGCTCTTTGATTTTTTGAAGGAAGATTTCAGGTTTGGCGAAATTGGTCATTGCCTTAAATAAGGCATCTTTTCCTTGCTTCTCCTCCATTTGAAAAATCCGCTCAAAAATCCGCTTCTCTTTCGCAATCTCAATGAGCATTTTGTAAAGATCAAACTCGATAATTTTACGGTTGGAGCCTTCATGACTGAATTCTTTCTTTATGTGCTGAATGTAATCCCGAACCACCAATTCATATTCAGGCTCGTAATCAAACACATAAAAACTGATCTCATTGCCGAGACCCCTGCCTTGGATGAACTTGTCCTCTTTTATCTTTGGAATAATTTTATCAAGCCGCTTATTCAAATTCGCCATGATGTTCCCTCACTCATTCCCCCATTGCCTTCACATAAGCAATTTCTCCAATGTTTACCAAGTGCCTTTTCAATCGTTCGTCCATCAGCAAACGGGTCAGTTCCCCTGTTTTCTTGTTTTTGAGAATCCCTGATTCCAATAAGATTTTCACAAACACTTGCTTAAGTTTATTTACAGTTTGATCCGTCCAGCTTGCAACACCTGCATCCTGTTCTGCTTTAGACGCAAAATATTGGTTGAGATCTTTTTTTTCAAGAAGAAAATTGCCCGCTTCAAGTTTCTCCCTGATGACTTCATTCATAAACTCAAAGAAGAGCCTGTCCGTTTTCATAATGGCATACAGGTTAATGATTTTCCCTGAGTCCAAAGAGTCCGCCAGAACCAATTTTCTAAGCGTGGCATCCAATACGCTTACTCTACGCAAAACCGAGGGGAGGCTGCGTTTTAGGCTTGATTTGACTTTGTACTGAAACAAATTATCGGTCAGCACCTTTTCTTTTATTTCCGCCTCAGTATAGCCTTGCTCCGCAAGACTTACGACCTGTTTGAATTCATAAAACAGGAATGAAGCCCCAGTTAAAGTCGCACTATAATCTAATTCTTGAGACATGATACAACTCCTTCTATCCAGTCGCTGTTTGACCATCCTTTAACAGTCCGTTCATTTCTAATATCCGTTCAACGACCTCAAGTCGCCGTTTCCCGCACTGTTGTTTCAGAACAGTAGTAAAATCGTCTTCTTTCAGGAACTTCCTTTGGTTGTTTAAATAAATATCTGTTATGCTTCTTATGAGAGTTTCTTCACTGATTTCATTTTTCCAATATGCATCAATAATGCTGTTCAGTGTACTGGCCAATTCTCTTTGCGTCTTATAGAAAAGTTTAATTTCCAAACTGAACACCTCATACCAGCCCCATTATTACTCAAATCCTATTTTATTCTTACTTTTGATGCAATACAAGCCGAAGAAAGATGAATCATATCATGAAAATTACATAATTAAAACCGCCCACACAGGCGGTTCAATGGTGGTTTAGAAACGGTGGATAAGATACTCCGATAATCGTTCCTGTTTGGCTAAAAACACCCGTTCATCTGTGACTTCTTCTAACAAGATCTCTGCCATTCTTGGGTCAATCATCGACGATCTCCACCAATCTTTGTCGATTTCCATGATTTGTTCGACAACCTGCCCTTGCAGACCTTGAATTCTTTTTTCTTCATAAGCCTCGCCAGGGAAGTCATCTGGAAACTCCCCAATTGAACCTTGCAAGTATGGCGAGAAAAATTGGATCATCTTCTCCAGAATCGTTTTGATTTCCGCCATTGTGTCAAACAAATCCGCGTAGGGTTCGAAGTATACCCTCATTGAACGGTTCTCCATCACGATGTTTGGATGCACTTTTTTCGTTATAAGGGACTTTTGATGGTACAACCTTCGATACATATCCTCTCGACATTTATCAAAATGAAGACCGACATATGCCCACCCTTGCTTATTTCGGTTCGATAGCTGATAAACTACCCCACTAATACCTGCCCCCATACTGATTGTCAAACTGTGTGCCAAATGCTTCTTGCTTGTATGTACATTTGGGAAATAGGCGAGATGCTTTCGCAAATATTCCATCAGGCACTTTTTCACGTCCTCAATGCGGTTAAAATCATAACGGTATTCACCGACATACGCTCTTCCGATGTGAGTGTAAGGCATTTGCTCGTGCCAATAAACTAATTTCAGAGGCTGTGCAACCTGGTTAATTCGCCATAAATTCGGCCATATATCCAATGAGTCGATATTATCCAATATTTCAAGCTCCTGCATCACATCAGGATGAAGCTCCAATCCATAAAAATTGATGTATTTCTGCGGATGGGCTTTCAGAAATGCCTTGACCGCTGAAAGATGCTTTTCGTCAAAACGGAGAGCTGTCCACACAACGATTCCCTCTTGCAAGCTCTGCAGAATGGGCATGATTTTTTCTTTCAAGTGTGCTTCATCAGAAGGCGTCAATTGATTTTCAACGAAAACCTCCACCCGTTTGTCTTTGGAGACCGCATAAAAATCAATTTTTTTCCGACCATATGGAATTTCAAGTTCAATTTGAGTCAGGTCAACGCCCGAGATGCGTCCCAGCACCTCGGGATACTTCTTTATGTACAAGTTAAAAATCATCTCTTTTTCCGAACGTTGTTTCGGCAATGCACTCCCACCTTTTCATCATGAATGAGAAGGGAGAGACATTCGTCCCCCCATCGCAATGTTTTTCAAACCGCAAGTTTGAATTGATCCACCAGCTCCGCCAAGACATAGAGGTCACGAATTTTCGTGTCAAAGTTCCATTGGCACTGGACAATGTGCTCGACTATTTTAAGCAAGTTTTCCTTTGCCTCTCTGGTCAATTCTTCTCCATTATTCAACAGAAATTCATGCTTGATTAAAAGTTCGGACAAAGTGATTTTTTCGGAAGCCTGTGGTTCCTTGATGTTAATCGCCGCTAACAGCACTGAACTGGGGATATCTAATACCCCCGCCAATCTTAAAATAACGGAAATACTCGGAGATCTCCTTTCCCCTCTTTCCAACCTGTTGATGTATGAGGCAGAAACTCCGCACAGATTTTCCAGTTCCTTTAAAGACAGATTTTTGATTTTCCGATAATGTTTCAACATGATTCCAAAATTATCGGAAACCGTAAGACTGCCTTCCTTCTCCTCATCTGCTTCGTCCAACACTTCCATGTCTTTCAGCATGTCTTCACCATACATGATACATTTCTCCTTCCTTTCCATCTGATTCCCAGTCAGGAAACCTGTTATATTGGGTATCAACATATCTTAAGCGTTGCCAGCCTTGTCAATGACGTAAGCCCTTTATACCTCACAACGTCCTTCACCCTCTGTCGCACAACTCCTGAAACGCACACCTGCGGCAGATCGCCCGATTTTTCGTTTGTTCGAACCTCTCCATGTCCAATGGCACATTTTGTTCTGGAACACGCAAGTAGGCCTTCATTTCCTTCACGCTGGTTCGAATCAACGACTGCACGTACTCCAGATCAGTTTGTCTAGGCGTAAACGAAGCATGTTTTCCTGTTGCCAAATATTCATTCCGTAATTCAATTTGATCTAGCCCTGGGAGGTGAAACGCTACTTTAAGGAATAGGGCATAAAGCAGCAACTGCACCTTATCACTGGATGAGGGTTTCCCTGTCTTGAAATCGACGACAACAAATTTTCCGCTTTCCAGGTCTTGAAACACCAGATCCAAGACCACCCACACTTTAACGCCTTCCATTTCAAATAATCGGAACCGCTCGGATGAGATCAGCTTAATCCTTTTTCCCTTTCCGTCAAAAATGTCCATGAAGGTTTGACTTGACAGCAAATGGTTGGCAATGACGGTCATCCGCTCCCGATATTCTTCGATTTTTTGTTTAGGAAGCTCTCCATCGTAATACATTTCATGCAACATGTTGATGTCACTGGGTTGTTCGTACCACTCTTCCTGTTTGTTTTTTGAATCCCAAAACGCCCTGTTCAACGCTTTTCGAACGGATGCAGTAAATGTTTCAACGGTCATCATTTGGGAGTGGTCAATCATCCGATGAATCTGGTTGTGTACCGAAATCCCAAACAATTGGTCAAGCGTAACAAGCCGCTTTAGGCGGTAGGCATGCCTGGAGAGATTGGACGCTTCACGCCGCCAGCCTCCCCAAGAGGAGTAATAAGCGTGAAAATACCACCTTCTGCAATTCAGAAACACTTGACTTCGAGTCCATGACCAACTAAGTTCTGGAAATGGTTGAGCGGCATTCACAATCAACCTACCTCCATCCGCTCAAGCTCAATTGGCATGGCAAATGAGCGTTCCAGTTTGAAGGTTTTGTTTCGTCCGTATATCCCCCGTTTTCGCTTCTCCACGCCAACCACCGTAATGAGAACAAGCCGATTTTCCATCCCATCGACAACGATTTCGACGCCATTTTGCAGTCTCCACTTTGCGATCCCCTGGATTTTCGGCATCTCTTCTTTCAGGCGATTGGTTATGTCCCTGGGATCGAGATTCTGTTCTTTGCACCTTTTCAAAAAATGCCTGGTGTATCGGATCTTCATGCCGATCTCCCTCCATCGGATAAAGTTATGTTCTTAATTCAATCGAAAAAATTGAAGGGGCATCGACTCCAATCACTCTGGAGTGATGCCCCTGGGAAAAACAGGTATTGAATTTGACATTGGTAAATATAACATTCGCATCGTTTTCCGCTCCTCATCAGAACGAATGTTTGCATGGTGTTAATAAAAGTTTATCTGGCCTTCTGTCAGTTTTCAACACTTGCTTAAATAAAATTTTCCTGCCAAAGTTGCTTGGTAGACAAAAAGGTAGGGGAAAGAGATTTGTTTTTCCACAATTTATGCACAATACCTGTTGTGAATATGTTAACAACTCTGTCCCTACATTTCGTTTACAACTGATCTCTTATCTCCCTCAATCGTTGGAGAATGCAATGCAGTTTGCCGTCCGTCACCATGCGTTCCAAAAATCTTCGTTAAATCTGTCGCCTCTAACGTAGCTGGTCATCAACTTTCGCAAGGTTTCTAAATCCGCATACTTGATCTCTTCCTGAATATCCTTGTTTAAATCCTTAAAACCTTCATTCCTGTCAAGCCACTCATGCCAGTTAAACACCATCAGAAAACCCGTGTCAGACAATGTTTTTGTCAACTCAACCGTAAATTCTTGCAATCTTCCGTCAAGTTGATCCGCACCTGCTAATTCCGTCGATTTTGCATAAAGTTTTAATATTTTTTCTATATCTTGTGGCGTGATTTCCTTGTCATACAATGGCGAGACCCCTCTTTTCGTTTAGGTTGAGTTCCTGGATGCCTGATCTTTTCATAAATCTTATACAGGTTTTATGAACCACTTTCATAATTCTTTCATAAATTCATTCATACAACTTATGCATCTGTTTAGATTCCAATTGTAAATCCAGCAAAATCAGGCCGTTTGTAATTGAACGTTTATGCATATTTTATGAATTGACCTCAGCTCAACCGCCAGCTAAAAGAGAAAAAAGTAAAAGGTTGCCCTTCTGTCCTGTTTCATTTCTTGCAGAGGCACTTGTGCTTCATTTCATCCCTGTTCAACCTTCAACCCTTTTCACTATCAAGCAACTGTACCTGCAGGTCGGGAAACAACCGCGAGTTGTCTGTTTCCTGGTATGTCCCGCCAACCAGCATATATTTCCTAACCGTTTGTTCAAATGGATCCGCGACCCAATATTCAGGAACCGTACATCGGGCATATGTCTCTTTCTTTTTGCCCAACAGTTTGTCACGGTGGCTTGGATGCGAAACGATTTCAACGACCAGATCAGGCACTCCGCAAATCCTGTTTTTCTGGATGATTCCGCTTCTTGTTCTCATTACGAAGACGATATCGGGAATGACCGCAACTTCCTTCTCCTCGATATAAACCAGCGTTCGCGGCAAAACCGTTCCCGACTGATTCACCCTGGCATAATAGTTCAACTCAGTTAACAGGTGTACAAATGCCAAGTTTTTCAAACTCATGACCTTCGATTCCTTTCAACTTTTATCCCTTAAAAAGCCTTTCAAGCTCGTCCCTTGATTCATGAGGAAAAATTTCGATCATTTTTTTCAACCCGATTTGGCTGACCAGCATGAGAATGACTTTTCGCATCTCTTCATCCGAAAACAAAAGCTCTCCATCAATCCATTCCCATTTTCCTTCGTTTGGGATGGAGTTCTCAAACACCTGAAACGGGATTTTCTGCGACTCAGCCTTTGGTATAGTTTTCATATTGCTCGCCCCTCTTTCGTTATATATTAATCAACTGGTGACAAAAACTTAGAAAACTGCATTCCGAGTTTGATACTCTTGGTAGCTATTGAAATAGATCTTCTAAAATTCGAAATCGGTAAAGTAAAGAGTTTAAGATGCCTGATATTCTTAGCAACTAAATCTGGAACAATAGCTATTCCCATCCCAGCCATTACATATCCATATATAAAATCGCCAAAAACAACCTCACTAACGATATTAGGCTTATATCCAAGCAACTCCATTTGTGAAATAATATGCTCCCTTGTATCACATGGAGCTTGATGAACAATTAGCGGTTCCTTGCAAAGTTCAGCAAGTTCTACCGCTTTTTTTGATCGAAATCGATTGTCTAAAGGAAATACAGCACAGTAAGATTCCGTAAACAATTCACAACTCCACAACGACTCATCTGTATAAAAT
>Ga0310835_100751_pt1 | contig 12372 bp, 7 predicted proteins | sample SM_ome_3_FD_201308 | JGI IMG/M metagenome (GOLD analysis project Ga0310835, IMG submission 201308) | Sorghum-adapted microbial communities enriched on stacked mutant (SM) sorghum from Joint BioEnergy Institute, Emeryville, California... ...
TCTTATGGCATCAAGGACAAGCACTGACGCTTAAGGCGACGGATAAGCCGGAACGCAAAGCAAAAACAGCAACAAAAAAGGCGGGTTCTACGCAGCCACGCAAACCCGCCGCCGATCATCCCTGGAGGATGTATCGGATCAAAAACCAATTTAAGAATAGCACACAATCAACAACAGTCCAAGCCACCTAAGGGTGGCTTCGGAACACTTCAAAGGTGACATTTTCACAGACGAGTTATGGTGACATGATCTCAGAAAATTGACAGCATCAATGAAAACGTGTTTTGCACGAATTGCGGACACAAGTATCGCGAAGATGAAAACTTTTGTGCTCAATGCGGAAAACCTGTAAACCGGGATAATATATCCGAGAATGCTCAACCGCAGAGCATGGGTTAACGTCAAGAAGTACCAAGGAAAAGAGCCGGATTCATTATTTCAATTGCAGTATGCAGTCTGCTGATGACGGTCGGACTGACAGCAGGCATGTTTTACATTGCGGATAAAATTGATACATATAAGCCGCTTTTACGGCCAATTGTAACGAGCGGCGGGACTTCAACCAAACCATGGGAAAACTTGGTGCCAGCATAAGTGATGGAGCTGACTCCACTCGATCCAATGCCATATTATTGGCTGCCGGAAACAAAAATATGAAAATCATTGAGCTTCTATTGAAACACGGAGCCAATCCCAACTACATGAGAGCAGGAAAAACGGCTTTGAATTACGCTGTAGAAAATGAGCCCTGGGTAAGGCGGTGCTGAGGACGAAACATCAATTTCTTCAAGTTCAACACCCAATTTACGTTACAGAACGAACAATATATTTCCTCAAATAGGAAATCAGAACTACTTCAAACAAGGAATTTCAGCGGGGGATGTTGAATAGGAAAAGTTGCGTGGTTTTGGGCGGAACAAGAGGTGAACTATGGAAATCATCAATAATATCGACAATCTTCTCGGCGAAAATTTGAAACTTGAGATTCGCAAAGGCAGCAAAGTATCGATTGCTGCATCGTGCTTTTCCATTTATGCATATGAAGCCTTAATGAAAGAACTGAATCAGGTGGAAGAAGTCCGGTTCATTTTCACTTCTCCCACTTTTATTGCGGATAGCATAAAAAAGGAGAAGCGGGAATTTTACATCCCGAAACGGAACCGGGAAAAAAGCTTGTATGGTACCGAATTTGAAATCCGGCTCAAAAACGAATTGACACTCAAAGCGATTGCAAAAGAGTGCAGTGACTGGATTCGTAAAAAAGTCACGTTCAAATCGAACCGTACTTCAGGTTCAATGCAAGGCATGCTGAATGTGCAGACTGCAAACAATGCTGTCACCTATATGCCGATCGATGGCTTTACGACCGTTGATCTTGGTTATGAAAAGGGCAATGCTCTCTCCAAGATGGTGAACAAGTTTACAGAAGCTCCGTTTACCAAAATGTATTTCGATCTGTTCGATCAGGTATGGAATGACAAAAGCAAGCTTGAAGATGTCACGAACCAAGTTGTGGAGCATATTTCATCAGTGTATAAAGAGAACTCTCCAGAGTTCATTTACTATGTTATTTTATACAATATTTTCAACGAGTTCCTTACGGACATCACAGAAGACATATTGCCCAACGAAGCAACTGGATTCAAAGAGACGGAAATCTGGAAACGTCTCTATCACTTCCAGAAAGATGCGGTTCTTGGTGCGATTAATAAACTGGAAAAATACAATGGATGCATCCTGGCAGACAGCGTCGGTCTGGGAAAAACATTCACGGCTCTTGGCATCATTAAATACTATGAACTTCGCAACAAGTCCGTATTGTTGCTATGTCCCAAGAAACTCGGCGACAACTGGCTTACCTATAAACAGAATGTAACCAACAATATTTTGTATGCTGACCGATTCCGCTATGATGTACTCTACCATACGGACATATCGCGGGAAAGAGGCAAATCAAACGATATCCCGCTTGATCGGTTGAACTGGGGTAATTACGATCTGCTCGTCATTGATGAGTCGCATAACTTCCGCAACAACGAAGCCAAGAAAGATAAAGAGACGCGGTATCAGAAGCTGATGCGGAAAGTGTTGAAAAGCGGCGTGAAAACGAAAGTGCTCATGCTCTCCGCTACTCCGGTGAACAACAAGTTCATGGATCTTCGCAACCAGCTTGCCTTGGCTTATGAAGGAAATCCAGAGGAAATCAACAGCAAGTTGGGCACGGAGCGGGGGATTAACGACATCTTCAAACGAGCCCAGTCCGCGTTTAACCAGTGGTCTAAGATGGATGTTGCTGAACGTACAACGGAGACGCTTCTTGGTATGCTCGACTTCGACTTTTTTGAGCTGTTGGACAGCTTGACGATCGCCCGGTCACGCAAGCATATCCAGAAGTATTACAAAGCAGAGGAGATCGGCGAGTTCCCCAGACGGCTGCCGCCTCTCTCCAAGTTTTGCGATTTGACCGACAGAACGGATGTTATCGGGTATAATGAAATTTTTATAGAGTTGTCCAGAATTAATCTCGGCATCTATGCACCATTCAAATATATACAACCGAGCCGTCTGCGTTTCTATGAAGAGTTGTATGACACCAGTGTAAGGGGCGGGAGCGGGAACTTCAGGCAGATGGATCGCGAAGGCAGCTTGCAGCTCTTGATGCGGATCAACCTGCTGAAACGCTTGGAAAGTTCAGTGGAGTCGTTCCGATTGACCCTTTCCAAGATAGTTTCCAAAATCGATCAGACGCTTCAGCAAATCGAAGCCTTCGAGGGAAGCGGGAAATCCGACGCTGTAGGTTATACCGATATTGAGGATGCCAATCTGGACGATGACGATTGGCTGGACGATGATTTCAGCATCGGGGATACGATCAAGATCAATTTGTCCGATATGGATGTTCTTCGCTGGAAAGAAGATTTGATGAACGACCACAACATTCTTTCCGCCTTGCTGACCGAAATGCAGAAAGTAACGCCTGAACACGATGCGAAGCTAAACACATTAAAGCAGGTTATTGATCACAAAATCAATCATCCGATCAATCCCGGCAACCGCAAAGTCATCATTTTCAGTGCGTTCACGGATACCGCGGCGTATTTGTATACGCATTTATCTGCGTACATGAAGGCCAAGTACAATATCGATACGGCCAAAATTGTCGGCAGCGACGAGAACAAAAATACCGCCGGTTTGCGGAATGACATCAGCACATTGCTGACTTGCTTTTCGCCTCGATCCAAGGAAAAGAAGCTGACCATGCCGGATGTCAAAGGCGAGATTGATCTGCTCATTGCTTCCGATTGTATTTCTGAGGGGCAAAACTTGCAAGATTGCGACTATCTTATCAACTATGACATTCACTGGAATCCAGTGCGGATTATTCAACGATTTGGCCGAATAGACCGGATCGGTTCGCAGAACAAGGAAATTCAATTGGTGAACTTCTGGCCCAACATGACGCTGGATGAATACATTCAGTTAAAAGAACGGGTCGAGAATCGCATGGTCATCATGGATATGACGGCAACCGGCGATGATAACGTCTTGTTCAATCAATCCAGCGATCTGGAATATCGGAAGCAGCAACTTCATCGTTTGCAAAAGGAAGTCGTCGATCTGGATGATATGAACACAGGCGTCTCCATCACCGATTTGGGCCTGAACGATTTCCGCATGGACTTGGTGAACTATGTCAAGGAAAACGGAGAACTTGATACCGTTCCGAGCGGACTGCATGCAGTTGTGGCAGCTGACGAAGAAAAGGGAGCAAAGCCCGGCGTCATCTTTGTTCTTCGCAATGTCAATGAGGAACTGAATCCCGACAAGCAGAACCGACTGCATCCCTTCTACCTCGTCTATATGAGCGAAGATGGTGAAGTCATCACCAATCATATGGATGTCAAAAAGACGCTGGATATCCTGCGAGCCCTATGCAGAGGGCAATCGGAACCGATGATGGAGGCCTGCCGCAGCTTCAATCAAGCGACGAAAGACGGCAAAAAGATGGACATGTATTCCATGCTGTTGGAAGAAACAATCCGCTCGATTGTACAGGTGAAAGAAGAAAACGATCTGGATAGCTTGTTTAGTTCGGGAGGTACGACAGCATTGATCGACTCGATTAAAGGGATTGAGGACTTTGAACTCATCACCTTTGTCGTCATCAGGCAGGTGAATGCGTGATGTTTCAATTGCCGTCAAGTACACTCGTAAACCGCAAAATTCCGAAGAACAAATTTTATGAGAAGCTGCAAGCCAATCATCACCTCAGAGAACTCTTTACCGATCAGGTTGAATCGATCATCTGGAAACACAAGTTATCCAAGGACACGATTCGTCTTGAACCGAAAGAGGATATCGAAGAAATTCAGATATTCGAAGTCCATTTGAAGGTACAAACTTACTCCCTTGAATTGCTGCGGAGCATAGATAAGGCGATTCCTTATCCCATTTTGCATGTTTTGACGTATGATGGTCAGGCCAAGCTCGCCGTCGCGTATAAAGAACGAAATCAGACCGACGACAATCGGTCTGTCGTTCGTTCCTACCATGAGACGGACTGGCAGCCGATGGAGAGTATCGAGATGAACATCCTTCAAGGACTCGATCTGAAGGCTGTTTACGAGAACATCATCCGTCAACTGCTTCCCATCAAGGTGAAGCCGGAAATCGAGCTTACAGCCGTTTTGGAGCGGCAAGCCCAAATTGACAAGCTGACGCAAGAATGCCAACGGCTAGAGTCCAAGATAAGGGTTGAAAAACAATTCAACAAGAAAGTTGAATTGAACATGGAACTGCAACGAAAGAGAAAAGAATTGAATCAACTACTTGATTAAGTAATCGGAGGCGTGCCATGAATAAACTAACGATGAAATCGGTGGATTTGACCCAAGCCAATATCGATAAGATTGCTGAGTTGTTCCCCAACGTGATTACCGAAGCGAGAGATGAACAAGGAAAAATTAAACGAGCGGTCGATTTTGATTTGTTGAAGCAGGAGCTTTCCGATGTTCTTGTTGAGGGTGAAAAAGAACGGTATCAATTGACGTGGCCTGGTAAGAAGCAGGCAATTTTTACTGCTAATTCGCCTATCAACAAAACATTGCGACCGATTAAAGGGGATAGTGTCGATTGGGAAAATACTAAAAATCTTTACATAGAGGGTGATAATCTTGAAGTATTGAAGCTGTTGCAAGAGTCGTATCTGAACAAAGTTAAAATTATCTATATTGACCCTCCATACAATACGGGAAACGATTTCATTTATAAAGATGACTTCAAAAAAAATACAGATGAATATCTTGAAGAGTCAGGACAAATCAGCGAGGAAGGGATGCGGTTGGTTCCCAATCCATCGTCCAATGGACGGTTCCATAGTGATTGGTTGACTATGATTTATTCTAGATTAAAAATAGCAAGGAATCTCTTAAAAGATGATGGAGCAATATTTATCAGTATCGATGATAATGAATTCGATAATGTGAAAAAAGTTTGTGATGAAATTTTTGGAACAAGCAATTTTATTACAGCAATCCCTTGGCAATCAAGGCAATCAATTCAAAATGACACTGACTTGAGTACTAGTCATGAGTATATCATTGTTTACGCAAAGGTACGTAGGCAAGAAAACAGAAGACTCAAGGAATCAAATATAAATTCATGGTTTAAGGAGAAGACGTTTGCATTTTATCCTCTTCCATTGGATGAAAGTAAGTTTGAAAATCCAGATAATGACCCGCGAGGCAAATGGAAGGCAGATCCTTTCGATGCACCGAATGTAAGGCCTAATCTAACTTATAAGATAGTTAATCCAAACACGGGGCAGGAATTTTGGCCACCTAGTGGCAGATGTTGGAGAACCGAAGAAGAGAATTATAAAAAATTACTGGCGGACAATAGAATCATATTTGGAAAAAACGGTGAGAGCAGACCGCAATTGAAGGTTTTTTATAATGAGAAACGGCAATTTGGGTCAGTAGAAAACACATGGTTTGATGGTAATAGATGCGGTACTACAACTGAAGGTACTAAGGAGCAGCAAAAACTATTTGATGGGTTATCTTTTTTTGATACCCCGAAACCAACAAGATTGATTAAAAAGATATTAGAATTAACTACTGCACCCCAGAAAGATGACATTGTTCTCGACTTTTTCTCGGGCTCGGCAACTACCGCTCACGCAGTGATGCAACTTAATGCAGAAGATCAGGGAAATCGTAAATTTATTATGGTTCAATTACCAGAAGAAACAAACGAAACTTCTGAAGCTTACAGAGCCGGTTACAAAAACATCTGTGAAATCGGCAAAGAACGTATTCGCCGTGCCGCGAAAAAGATCAAAGAAGAAACAGGGGCAGACATCGATTACGGTTTTCGCGTGTTCCGTGTAGACTCCAGCAACATGAAGGACGTGTACTACACGCCGGACAAGTTGGGTCAGATGAATCTGGACGATCTGTCATCCAACATTAAGGAAGACCGTACCGGTGAAGATTTGCTCATCCAGGTCATGCTGGAACTCGGCCTTGAGCTTTCATTACCTATGGAAACGAAGCAACTTGAAGGGAAGACCGTTCATTACGTCGCCGGGAACTCTTTAATCGCATGTTTTGATGATAACGTGCCGGAATCCGTCATCAAACAAATTGCCGCAGAACAGCCGCTGCGGGTCGTCTTCCGCGACAGTTCTTTTGTAGATGATTCCGCACGCATCAATGTAGAAGAATTGTTCAAGATGCTCTCTCCGGGCACAGAAATTCAAGTGCTGTAAGGTGGTGAGCTCATTTGAAAATCAAATTCAAGCATCAGCAGTTTCAGTTGGACGCCGTGAAAAGTATCGTGGATTGCTTTGAAGGGCAACCGAATGAGTTGTCCCGATTTACCCTTGACCGAGGCAGAAGACAAAAGCCGGAACAAATGGTCATGGATGATCTTGCGAATGCCGAACAAGCAAATATCGGATTCAAGAACAACGCCATTCAATTGATTGATCAGGAAGTCCTGAAAAACATTCAATCGGTGCAACGAAGAAATGGTTTGAAAATATCCGAGAAGCTTGAGGGCAAATATAATCTGACGATCGAAATGGAAACCGGGACAGGCAAAACCTACACTTACATCCGTACCATGTTTGAACTGTACCAAAAGTACGGATGGAGCAAGTTTATTGTCGTTGTTCCTTCTATAGCCATTCGTGAAGGTGTGCTCAAGACGTTCCAGATCACGGAAGATCACTTCATGTCTGAATACGGCACGAAGGCACGATACTTTGTGTATAATTCGAAGCAATTGCACCATATCGAGAAATTTGCCAGCGACGCCGGGATCAATGTCATGATTATCAACTCGCAAGCTTTTAATGCGAGAGGGAAAGATGCAAGACGGATTTACATGGAACTGGATGACTTCAACAGCCGCAAACCGATAGACGTTCTGGCGAGCACGAATCCGATCATGATCATAGACGAGCCGCAATCCGTGGAAGGCAAGCAGACGAAAGAATCCCTAAAGGCTTTTAATCCGTTGTTCACCTTGCGATATTCGGCGACACATCGTGAAGATTACAACAAAGTGTACCGGCTCGATGCTTTGGATGCGTACAACAAAAAGCTGGTGAAAAAGATCAGCGTGAAGGGGATTACGGCCAAAGGAACAAGCGGCACGGACAGCTATCTGTATCTGGAAGGAATCGATGTGAGCACGAAGCATGCTCCGGTGGCCCGGCTGGAATTCGAAGTGAAGACAAAAACGGGTCTTGCCAGGAAGACGCATAAAATCAGACAAAATGATGATATATACCAATTATCCGGTGAGCTTGAGCAGTACAAAGGATATAAAGTGTCCGAAATTAATGGACAAAACAACAGCATTAGCTTTATAAACGGCGTAACTTTATACGCTGGTGACGTACAGGGGGATGTAGGAGAACTGCATTTCCGCCGTATTCAGATTCGGGAAACGATCAAGTCCCATTTTGAAAAAGAACGTGCGTTGTTTCATCAAGGGATTAAAGTGCTTTCGCTCTTTTTCATCGACGAAGTAGCGAAGTATCGGCAGTATGACAAAGATGGTTCGGAGCTTAATGGTGTTTATGCGGAGATGTTTGAGGAAGAATACACGGCCTTGCTCAATGAGCAATTGTCGCTGTTTGCCGATGATCCATACATTCAGTATTTGAATCGGATACAGGTGAAAGAAACGCATAAGGGTTATTTCTCGATCGATAAGAAAAGCAACCGTTATGTCGATCCGAAGGTATCGGCAAGAGAGACGGACTCCGATGATGCGGACGCTTATGACCTGATTATGCGGGATAAAGAACGATTGCTTAGCTTCTCGGAACCAACCCGGTTTATCTTCTCCCACTCTGCTCTTAAGGAAGGTTGGGATAATCCGAATGTGTTCCAGATTTGCACGCTGAAACATAGCGATTCCACCATCAAGAAACGTCAGGAAGTTGGGAGGGGGCTGCGACTTTGTGTCAATCAGAACGGGGAACGTATAGATTCTAGCTTACCAGGGATCGATGTTCATGACATTAATGTTCTGACCGTCATCGCCAGTGAATCATACGAACAATTTGCGAAACAGCTTCAAAATGAAATCGCCGAAACGCTTTCCGACCGTCCACGCAAAGCGGATCGCGACTTCTTCCTGGATAAGGTGTTGAAGAATGCCCGCGGCGAGCAATTGAAACTGGAAGATACCCTGGCAAGCAAGTTACTGTTTACATTTATTAAGAATGACTATGTGGATGATCAGTACAATTTGACGGATGTTTATTTTAACGCTGTAGAAAACCAGAGTCTCAAACTTCCTGAGGAATTGACGGGCTTTCAGGAACCGTTGGTCGAATTGGTTAAGTCGATTTATGTAGAGGGCAAATCGAATCTGGCAGATAATGAACGGAACCGCAATATTGCTTCCGTTACGGTCAATAACAATTTTTACAAAAAGGAATTCCAAGAGCTCTGGAACCAAATTAATCGGAAATCTGTGTATACTGTCAAATTCGACTCCGAGGAACTTGTGAAAAAGTGTGTATGGGCTTTGGACAGTCATTTACAAGTGCCTGCGATCCGATATGCAATCAGGCATGGCGAAATGAATCGAATTGAGTCCCAGCAACAGCTAAAGTCGGGGGAAGCCTTTCAGACGCGAGAAACCAAAACAGAGCTTGTGGAAGTGAAACCGGAATTTCGGGTGAAATATGATCTGGTCGGAAAGCTGATGGACGAGACGCGGCTGACGAGAAAAACGATCGTGGCCATTTTAACGGGAATCAAAGAAGCCACATTCCTGCAATTCCGCAAAAACCCGGAGGAATTCATGCTTCGTGCCGCCAAGCTGATCAACGAGCAGAAAGCGACGACGATTATTGAATCCATCACTTATGATGTTCTCAATGATAAATTCGAAGCGGACGTATTTACGAAAAACACATTATCCGGGAAACTGGGGGAAAATGCGATTCCGGTTGAGAAGCACGTTTATGACTATGTAGTTACGGATTCTAAGATCGAGCGTGCTTTTGCTAAAGAGCTTGATGTCAGCAATGAAGTCCGGGTGTACGCCAAGCTGCCGCGGGGATTTTTCATCCCGACGCCAATGGGCAATTACAATCCGGACTGGGCGATTGTTTTCAAGGAAGGCGATGTGAAGCACATTTATTTCATCGCGGAGACGAAAGGCTCCATGGAATCCATGGAACTCCGTGAAGTGGAGAAGGCGAAGATTGAATGTGCCCGGAAACACTTTGCTAAGCTGAATACAGGACAGCTGAAGTACGATGTTGTGAACAGTTATGAGAAGTTGTTGGAAATTGTGAAGGCTTGAATTAATCTTTGGGCATAATATTGCTGGAATTTGTTAATCGGTGATATTGGTTGAATAGCTACAGCTAAAAATTGTAATTCCAAATACCAATGAAATAGCATAAAATGAACTAAAAAGGAGGTGGCGGAAGTGGCAAGAGTTGCAGTGAACCCGGAAGTGATTCGATGGGCTTTACAACGTGCAGATATAGCTGAGACGATTGAAAAGAAGTTCCCGAAGTTGATGAGTTGGATGAACAATGAAACACAACCAACATTAAAACAGCTGGAACAGCTTGCTAAAGCCACTTCCACACCACTCGGGTTTTTCTTTTTATCTAAACCACCACAAATACAGTTGCCTATTCCACATTACAGAACAATTGACGATACTTATGCTTCTAAACCAAGTCCTGACTTGTTGGAAACGGTTCAGATGATGCAGCGACGGCAAGCATGGATGCGTGATTATTTATTGGATATGGGTCAAGAGCCGCTATCCTATGTTGGATCCTGCCAATTGACGGATAAACCCAAGGACGTGGCCCAAGATATTAGAAGGACTCTGGAAATTGAAAATGGTTGGGCAGCAGACTGTAGAAGTTGGCAGGAAGCTCTCCAAATGTTACTGACTAAAATCGAAAATATAGGTATCTTGGTTGTTAGAAATGGAATAGTAGGGAATAACACTCACAGGAAGCTGGATGTGAATGAATTCAGGGGTTTTGTACTTGTGGACGAATATGCCCCGCTAATATTCATTAACGGAGCTGATGGCAAGGCTGCTCAGATGTTTACGATTGCTCATGAATTAGCTCACATCTGGTTCGGGGCAAGTGCAGCCTTTGATCTTTCTAACTTACAGCCTTCTGATAAAGAGATTGAGCAAGCTTGTAATCAAACAGCAGCAGAATTTCTCGTGCCAGAAGTTGAGTTGAGATCGGTATGGGAGGGTATCAATAATGCCCCTGATCGGTTCAACCTTTTGGCAAGACATTTCAAGGTGAGCAGCATTGTAACAGCTCGAAGAGCATTAGACTTGATGTTAATATCTAGAGATGAGTTTTTTGATTTTTATCGTGCATGGATGGAAATTGAGCGTAAACAAGCTCAAGATGGTGAAGGTGGGGGTAACTTCTATTTCAACCAACACTTCCGAATTGGCCGGCGTTTTGCGGAAGCTGTGTTTACAAGTGCAAAGGAAGGGCGTTTGCAATATAACGAAGCATATAGACTGACAGGCCTTAAAGGAGATACCTTTGCAGAGTATGCGAAACACCTTGGAATTGAGGTGTATTCATGACAGAATCATTAAGATTTGTTTTAGATACTAATGTTCTAGTCGAAGCACACAGGAGGTACTATGCCTTTGACATCGCACCTTGTTTTTGGCGTGTCCTGTTGGAGTTAGCAGATAGAGGTCATATAGTAAGTATTGATAGAGTTAAGGATGAGCTGATGAATTCAGGCCAAGAAGATGCCTTAAATAAGTGGGCACTCTCGGAATTTGATCACTGGTTTGCCTCGACTGAAAATGAAGAAGTATTCGAAGCATATCGTCAGATAATTGACTGGTCTATGGGAGAAAATCAATATCATGACTATGCCAAAACGGAGTTTGCAGATGTTGCGGACAGCTGGGTAGTTGCTTTTGCTAAAGCGTATAATTGTGTTGTAGTTACTCAAGAACAGTATAGCAGGGATGCTAGGAGAAGAATTTTGATCCCTAATGCCTGTAGAGCTATGGGGGTTGATTATATGAACACATTTGAAATGCTCCGTAAGCTAAATGCTAGCCTTGGAGAGTAATGACAGCGACAAATTAACACATACACATAATTTAAGGAGAGGCGGAAATTTTGCCCCTCCTTTGCTGTTTAGTTTACCATATCAAGTGATACGGTGAACCGTATCACAAGTAATAATAAAGGAAAAGTTTGAATTGACTGTACCATATGCGTATTTAGTTACGAATTGAATTCAGTATTTTTATATAAAGTTCTCTAGCAGAAGATCGTGTTTGAATAATCTGGTGTTATAAACAAGTCTCTTTTGTGATACGATTGTTATAGGGAGTATTTAATGGGGTGCTATATTATGAAAAATCTAATGAATCAACTTAACGAGCAAAAGTTAAAAGTTGATTTCGATTCTTATGATTTTAGTGTAAAAGAAATAATAAACATGGTTTCTGAAGACATAATAAACATAGCGCCAGAATACCAGCGTCAATTTCGTTGGGATGAAAAACGTCAATCGATTCTCGTAGAATCTATCTTCCTAGGTATTCCCATCCCTAATTTGTTTATGGCCACAAATGCGGATGGTACTTGGGAAGTAATTGATGGAGTACAGAGAATTAGTACTATTGTTCACTTTGCTGGTGATGAAAAAGCATTGGAAAAAGTAGGGTTAAATGCTCCACTTGTAATTACGGGGTTAGAGAAATTATCAACCCTGAATCCGTGATAGTTCTTCTGTGAAAAAGAAGAAAAAGAAAGGAAATCGCATCTCCGATGGTGAATTTTAAAGGAACCATGAATGATCCACTTTCACC
>Ga0310835_100758_pt1 | contig 12264 bp, 10 predicted proteins | sample SM_ome_3_FD_201308 | JGI IMG/M metagenome (GOLD analysis project Ga0310835, IMG submission 201308) | Sorghum-adapted microbial communities enriched on stacked mutant (SM) sorghum from Joint BioEnergy Institute, Emeryville, California... ...
CGAGCCGCTCAAGGATCAGCTCTGCGAAGACTGCCGCAAGCGGATGGAACGCAACCCGCTGCGCGTGCTCGACTGCAAGGTCGACCAGGACAAATTCGGCGGGGCGCCGTCGATTCTCGACAGTCTGAATGAGGAATGCCGGACGCATTTCGAGAAGGTGCAGCAGTTCCTAGCGGCGATGGACATTCCGTTCGCAATCAACCACCGGCTCGTCCGCGGCCTCGACTACTACACGCACACCGCCTTCGAATATAAGGCGGAAGGGATCGGCGCGATCGACACGATCGGCGGCGGCGGCCGCTACAACGGCCTTGTGCGGGAGATCGGCGGCCCCGACCAGCCGGGCGTCGGCCTCGGCATCGGGCTCGAGCGGACCGTGCTGCTGCTCGAGCAGCAGCAGGAAGCGGCCGGCGAGACGATCGACGTCTATCTCATCGGGCTCGGCGATGCGGCGGAGCGGGAGACGGTCCGGCTGCTGCACGCGCTGCGCCAGGCGGGGCTCAAGGCGGAGCGCGACTACGCCGGCCGCAAGATGAAGGCGCAGCTCAAGGCGGCGGACCGGCTGAACGCCCGGTACGCGGCCATTCTCGGCGACGACGAGCTGGCGCGCGGCGAGATCGCGCTGAAAGCGATGGCGACCGGCGAGCAGCGGTTCGTGAAGCTGGACGAGCTGGCGTCCGCCGTGCGCGAAGCATTGTAATTCCGACCGTCGCAAGACGGGTTAAACCATCAAACCATGCAAAGGGAGTCGAAGAAAATGACGCTCAGAACCCATGAATGCGGCACGCTGACGAAAGCGGACGTTGGCAAAGAGGTGACGCTCAGCGGCTGGGTGCAGCGCTACCGCGACCTCGGCGGCGTCCTGTTCATCGACCTGCGCGACCGGACCGGCATTGTGCAGATCGTGTTCAATCCCGCCTTCTCGCAGGAAGCGCATGCGATCGCCGACCGCGTGCGCAGCGAGTATGTGCTCAACGTGCGGGGCGAAGTGGTGCACCGCGATCCGGAGACGTACAACCCGAACATTCCGACGGGCGAGATCGAGGTGCGCGTGAAGCACATCGAAATTCTGAACCCGGCGAAGACGCCGCCGTTTCCGATCGAGGACGGCATTGACGTCGACGAGTCGGTGCGGCTGAAATACCGCTACCTCGACCTGCGCCGGCCGGAAATGCAGCGGACGCTGATGCTGCGCTCGAAGGCGGCCAAGGTGTTCCGCGATTACCTCGACGCCAACGGATTCATCGAGATCGAAACGCCGATTCTGACGAAGAGCACGCCGGAAGGGGCGCGCGACTATCTCGTGCCGAGCCGGCTGCATCCGGAAGAATTCTACGCGCTGCCGCAGTCGCCGCAGATCTATAAGCAGCTCCTGATGGTCGGCGGGCTTGAGCGGTATTATCAAATCGCCCGCTGCTTCCGCGACGAGGACCTGCGTGCGGACCGGCAGCCGGAGTTCACCCAGGTCGACATCGAGACGTCGTTCCTGTCGCGCGATGAGCTGCTCGATCTGATGGAAGAGCTGGTCGTCAAGCTGTTCAAGGAGACGATCGGCGTCGATATTCCGCGTCCGTTCCAACGCCTCTCCTACCAGGAAGCGATGGACAAATACGGTTCCGACAAGCCGGATCTCCGGTTCGGCCTTGAAATGGTCGACATCACGGACATTGTGAGCGGCAGCGACGTGAAAGTGTTCGCTTCGGTGGCCGCGTCGGGCGGCGTCGTCAAGGCGCTGAACGCGAAAGGCTGCGCGAACTGGAGCCGCAAGGAGCTCGACGATCTGCAGCCGTTCGCGGCCCGCTACGGCGGCAAAGGGCTGGCCTGGGTGACGGTGAAGGAAGGCGAATGGCGCGGTCCGATCGTGAAATTTTTCAAACCGGAAGAAATCGCGGCGCTTACGGAGCGGCTCGGCGTGGAAGAAGGCGACCTGCTCCTGTTCTCCGCCGACAAGAAGAAGGTTGTCGCCGACGTGCTCGGCAATCTGCGCCTGATGGTCGGCAAACGGCTCGGCCTGATCGACGAGTCCGCTTTCAAGTTCGCCTGGATCGTCGACTTCCCGCTGCTCTCGTGGGACGAGGAAGCGAAGCGGTATGTGGCGCTGCACCATCCGTTCACGCGGCCGAAGGACGAGGATCTGCCGCTGTTCGACAGCGATCCCGGTGCAATCCGCGCGCAAGCCTACGATCTCGTGCTAAACGGCTATGAAGTCGGCGGCGGTTCGATGCGGATCTACAAGCGGGAAGTGCAGGAGAAAATGTTCAAGGCGCTCGGCTTCACGATGGAGGAGGCGCGCGAGAAGTTCGGCTTCCTGCTTGACGCGTTCGAATACGGCACCCCGCCGCACGGCGGCATCGCCTTCGGCCTCGACCGGCTGGTCATGCTGCTGGCGGGCCGGACGAACCTGCGCGAGACGATCGCGTTCCCGAAGACGGCGAACGCGTCCGATCCGATGATGGATGCGCCGTCGCGCGTCGAGCGCGAGCAGCTCGCGGAGCTGCACATCCGCACGGTGCCGAAGCCGGGCGCGAAGCCGCAGCAGCAATCGCAGCAGCAGGAAGCGCTGCAGCCGCAGGCCGAGTAAGGGAGGACGCCGCAGAATATGCTTCACCAATTTTCCCGCACCGAACTGGCTATCGGACCGGAAGGGCTCGAGGTGATGAAGCGGAGCACGGTCGCCGTGCTCGGCATCGGCGGCGTCGGATCGATCGCTGCCGAGGCGCTGGCCCGCACGGGTGTCGGCCGGGTCATCATGATTGACAAGGACGTCGTCGACATCACGAACGTGAACCGTCAGGTGCATGCCCTGACGACAACGATCGGGCAGCCGAAGGCCGAGCTGATGCGCGACCGGATCAAGCAGATCAATCCGGAGTGCGACGCGATTGCGCTGCGGATGTTCTACACGGAAGAGACGAGCGAGGAACTGTTCAAGTACGATCTCGATTACGTGCTGGACTGCTCGGACACGATCACCTACAAGATCCTGCTGATCAAGGAGTGCCTGAAGCGGAACATTCCGATCATCTCGAGCATGGGCGCGGCGAACCGGATGGATCCGACGAAGTTCCAGGTTGCGGACATCTCGAAAACCCACATGGACCCGATGGCGCGGGTCATCCGCACGAAACTGCGGGAAGCCGGCATCCGCAAAGGCGTCAAGGTCGTCTTCTCGACCGAGCCGCCGATCAAGCCGCGCCGCGACGTGACGGAGAAGATTGTCCCGGAGAACGCGCCGAACATCCGCAAGGCGCAGCAGCCGCCGGCGAGCAATGCCTTCGTTCCGCCGGTTGCCGGACTCATCATGGTCAGCGTCGCCGTGCGCGACCTGCTCGCCGCCGGCGGCGTGCGGGTCTAGAATCATAAAAACCAATCGGCCGCCCGGCTTACGCGCCGGCGGCCGATCTTTTTTGCCTGCGATGTCAAATTCCCTCCTTCGCTTCGGCAATCAGCTCAACAGGCGCCGCCCACGGCGGTCAGCACCGGCGGCAGCTTGATGTTGTACTTTTCCGGATGCGCCACCACATCCCGCACGTCCATGACGACGGGGATGACATCATCGCCTTTGTAGAACGTTTTCGGTCCGAGCTGAGTCATCGGGGGATGGTACAAAATCTTGATCGCGCGGCAGAACAGCGGCTCGAGCAGGGTGACGAACCAGCGAATGCCGTGCTCCCTGGCGACCAGGACGGCGGCCGCCACCAGATCATCGACATATTTGCCGCGGTGTTCCGGAAGCACCGCGTATTTGTCGATCTCCGCCACCTTCCGGCGATCGCTGACAAGTTCCGGCATCCGGCTCATGTCCGCGACCGTTTCGAAGGCACTGACTCCCGGCAGGAACGGCTTGAATTCGGCGGTGCCGACGGGCTGGCCTTCGGGTGTCAGGACGAGCCAACGCTCCAGCACGGACGGCGAAAATTCGAAATCATATCCCTTCTCTCGCCATGCGGTCATCCAGATGAAGTTGTAGTACGCCAGATCCTGTTCCGTCGTGACGCGCTTGAGCATACGGTCCTCCCCTTTCATTTCTTTGTAAGCCATTAATTGACTGAATTTACTTGCAACGACATTCTATCAAATCCGTCCAGCGTACCAAATCAAACCATAAGCCTATTTCCCTTGGTTCAAGAGGACGAGGATAAATCGAAATTCGCCGTCGAACATTGTCAATGACTGTAAGAAAAATTGTTTGTCGACATTCTCGGACGGGAAAAATGACCCGCGGGCGGCAAGGTGGCGAACACATGTGCGAATATGCTATCATCAACGTAAGCGAGGGTGGGATGACGGACATGGATTTGTTCACCTATCAAGACGAACAAACGCCCCGCTCCCGGCTGCTTGCGGACCGGATGCGTCCCGAGACGCTGGACGATTATGTCGGGCAAGAACATATTCTCGGTCCCGGCAAGCTGCTGCGCAGGGCGATCGAGGCTGACCAGGTGACGTCGATTCTGCTGTACGGCCCGCCGGGCTGCGGCAAAACGACGCTCGCCCATATCATTTCGAAGCGGACGCAGGGCGAGTTCGTCCGGCTGAACGCCGTGGACGCGTCGGTCAAGGACGTGCGGGACGTCATCGACCGGGCGCGGGAGCTGAAGGCGCTGTACGGGAAGAAGACGATCCTGTTCCTCGACGAGGTGCACCGGTTCAACACGGCTCGTCAGGACGCGCTCTTGCCCGCGGTGGAGCAGGGCATCATCGTGTTCATCGGCGCAACGACCGAGAATCCGTTTCACCATGTGAACGGCGCGCTGCTCTCGCGTTCGACGCTGTTCCGCCTTGAACCGCTGACGACGGAGCATGTGATGACGGCGCTGCGCCGCGCGCTGGCCGACCGCGAGCGCGGGCTCGGCTTCATGAAGCTTCAGGTCGACGATGAAGCGCTGGAGCATATCGCGCGGACGGCCGGAGGCGACATCCGGCGGGCGCTCAATGCGCTCGAACTGGCGGCGGTTACAACTTCGTCCCGGCCGGACGGCACCGTGCACATCACGCTCGAGGTGGCGGAAGAATCGATCCGCCAGCCGACGGTGAAGGCGGATCCTTCGACGCAGTACGATGTGCTCTCGGCGTTCCACAAAAGCATCCGCGGTTCGAGCGATGCCGCCTTGTTCTGGTTCCTGTACGCGGTGGAGAAGCTCGGCATGGATCCGATGGTGTTTCTCCGCCGGCTGATTGTGGCGTGCAGCGAGGACATCGGCCTGGCCAATCCGCAGGCGATGGTGCAGGCGGTGACGGCGATGGACGCCTACCACAAGATCGGCTGGCCGGAGGCGAAGTACAACATTGCGCAAGCGATTCTGTTCGCGGTCGAAAGTCCGAAGTCGAACGCAACCGCTGCAGCCATCAGCCGCGTCATGAACGCGATCGAATCGGCCGGAACGATGGAGGTGCCGCTGCACTTGCGCGACGCGCACTACAAGGGAGCGGAGAAACTCGGACACGTCGGCTACAAATATCCGCACGACTACCCGGGGCATTATGTCGAGCAGCAGTATCTGCCTGACCGGCTCGACGGCAAAATTTTCTATGAGGCGACAACCCAGGGTATGGAGGAAAAAATACACATCAACCAGCAGAAAAGGCGCAAATCGGGCAGATCGTGACTTCACGGCGGAAAATGGTCAATTCCGCCCGGCAAAGGTTCATAAAGGTCAACCTTAATCGAATAAGGATAACTAAAGCGCGGTCGCAGACATTTGACGCGCGGGGGCAATATGGCATAAACTTTTGATATAAGCATTCTTTATAAATAGGCTGTCGCAGGACGCCATCATTTTTCAGAGGAGGTGCACCTGTCCCGCACGGCTTCCGCCCGGCGGAACGGCGGGATCAGGGAATCGGTGGGCAGTGACCCGTTACCCATATGGCTAAGTCTTTTGCTGGTCGTATTCCTGGTGTTCATGAACGGATTCTTCGTGGCGGCGGAATTCGCGATGGTGAAAGTCCGCGGCAGCAGGATCGACACGCTCGTGCAGGAAGGACACAAGCGCGCCAAGCTGGCCGAGAATTTGACCAGTAATCTGGACGCATATTTGTCCGCGTGCCAGCTCGGGATTACGCTTGCGTCGCTGGGGCTCGGCTGGATCGGCGAGCCGGCGGTGGCCGATCTGCTGGAGCCGGTGCTGCACGCTGCGGGCGTTGAGAACGACGTCATCTTGCATACGATTTCATTCGCGATCGCGTTCTCGATCATCACGTTCCTGCATATCGTGCTGGGCGAACTGGCGCCGAAGACGCTGGCCATCCGCAAGGCGGAGGGCGTCACGCTGTGGGCGGCGGGGCCGATGATCGCGTTCCACAAGCTGATGTACCCGTTCATCTGGTTCCTGAACGGCACCGCGAACCGCATGCTGCGCCTGATCGGCATCGCCCCGGCGTCGGAGCACGAGTCGGCGCACACGGAGGAAGAGATCCGGATTCTGATGAAGGAGTCCCACAAGAGCGGTCTGATCGACAACACCGAACTGACGCTCGTGGACAACATCTTCGAATTCGCGGAGACGACGGCCCGGGAGATCATGATTCCGCGCACCGAAATGAACGTCCTGTACGCGAACCTGTCGTTCGAGGAGAACAAGGCGATCGCGCTGCAGGAAATGCACACCCGGTATCCGGTCTGCGAGAACGACAAGGACAACATCATCGGTTTTGTCCACATCAAGGACATCCTGCGGGCTGACGGGAAGAAGCCGCAGAGCATCCTGGAGATACTGCGTCCGATTACGACCGTGCCGGAATCGATGCAGATCAGCCATTTGCTCAAATTGATGCAGAAGAAGAAGACGCAGATCGCGATTCTGATTGACGAGTACGGCGGAACGTCGGGACTTGTCACGCTTGAGGACATCATGGAAGAGATCGTCGGCGAGATTCAGGACGAGTTCGACGAGGAGCGGCCGGACATCGAGCGCAAGGACGAGACGACGTACTCGATCAACGGGCTTCTGCTCATCGAGGAAGTGAACAGCTTCTTCAACCTCGACATTGAGTCCGACGACTACGATACGATCGGCGGATGGATCTATTCGCAGATCGAGATTCCGCCGAAGCGCGGCCAAGGCGTATTCTACAAGGATACGCACAAGTTCGTGATCGAAGAGACGGATCATCTGCGCATCTCGCGCATCACCGTCCGGATCATCCGGGACAACGAGAACAGCGAGGGACTGCTGACGGCCGAGAAGACGGGCTGATGCGGCTCCCTCGTCAACGAGGAAACCTCCGGGACTGCGCCGCTGGCGCATGACCGGAGGTTTCGGTGCTTTGCGGATGGTCTCCGCGGATTATCGGACGGCGCCCGGGGCCAAAGCCGCCGGATCGTTCTTGTGCACGCGCTCGATCGTGCCGCCGCCGAGGCATTCGTCGCCGTCGTAGAAGACGACGGCCTGGCCGGGCGTGACCGCGCGCTGCGGCGAGTCGAAGACGACTTCGGCAGTGCCGTCCTCGTGCAGCGTCACCGTGACGCCCTGGTCCGGCTGGCGGTAGCGGAATTTCGCCGTGCAGCGGAACGGTCCCTCCGGCTTGTGCGGCGGAATCCAGTTCACGCCGCTCGCCGTCAGCCCGTTCGAGTACAGGGCGGGGTGACGGTCGCCCTGCACGACGAGCAGCTCGTTGCGCTCCAGATCCTTGTCCGCGACGAACCAGGGCTCGCCCGTGCCCGTGCCGCCGATGCCGAGTCCCTGCCGCTGGCCGAGCGTGTAGTACATCAGGCCGTCATGCCGGCCCATGACCTTGCCGGTCGTCAGATCGACGATGTTGCCCGGCCGGGCGGGCAGATAGTTGCTGAGGAACTCCCTGAAATTGCGCTCGCCGATGAAGCAGATGCCGGTGCTGTCCTTCTTGCCGGCCGTGGCCAGTCCGGCTTCCGCCGCAATGCGCCGCACTTCGGGCTTCTTCAGATGGCCGATCGGGAACATGGCCTTCCCGAGCTGCCGCTGGCTCAGCGCGTGGAGGAAGTAGGTCTGGTCCTTGTTCGGATCGGCGCCGCGCAGAAGGCGCACGCTTCCCCCGGCCCGGTCAATCTGCGCGTAGTGGCCCGTCGCCAGGAAGTCCGCGCCAAGCTCGAGCGCCTTCTCCAGAAACTCGCCGAATTTGATTTCGCGGTTGCACATGACGTCGGGATTCGGCGTCCGGCCGCGTTCGTATTCCGCGAGGAAATACGCGAATACTTTATCATAGTAAGGTTTCTCGAAATTGACCGTGTACATCGGAATGCCGATCTGGCTGCAGACGCGCCGCACGTCTTCCGCGTCCTCGTCCGCCGTGCAGCGGCCGAATTCGTCCGTGTCGTCCCAGTTTTTCATGAACACGCCGACGACGTCGTACCCCTGCTGCTTGAGCAGCAGCGCGGCGACGGACGAGTCGACGCCGCCCGACATGCCGACGACGACGCGCGTCTTGGATGGATCTTTCGTCATCATTTGTATCACCGCCTGTTTGCACATTGTAACACAAATGCGAAAATATTTTCACCGTTCCGGCAGCAATCTGGAACACAATCCGACCGAATTGTGATACCATATGGTGATGATAGGAATACCGCGAATTGATTTTGGGACAGAATGGTAAAGCGGGGTGCCAAAACAGTGAAAATTTCGACGAAAGGCCGCTACGGTCTGACGATCATGATGGAACTTGCAGCAAAATACGGCGAAGGGCCTCAGTCTTTGAAGAGCATTGCCGAACGCAACAGCTTGTCCGAACATTATCTGGAGCAGCTCGTCGCGCCGCTGCGCAACGCCGGTCTCGTCAAGAGCATTCGCGGCGCTTACGGCGGTTACGTGTTGTCGAAGGAACCGGAGCAGATCACGTCCGGAGACGTCATCCGCATTCTGGAAGGGCCGATCTCGCCCGTTGACTTCACGGAAGAAGACGATCCGGCAAAGCGGGACCTGTGGCTCCGCATCCGCGATGCGATCGCGAATGTGCTGGACTCCACGACGCTGGCCGATCTGATCGCGTATCAGGGCGAACGCGAACAGGACAGCTACATGTTCTACATTTGATTCGCTCAGGGCGCATCACCGGAACAGGAAACGGAGCTTGACGGAATGAAAGGCATCTATCTGGACCACGCCGCATCCGCGCCGCTGCTGCCCGAGGTGGCCGAGGCCATGCTGGACGTCATGCGCGACGGACCGGGGAATCCTTCGAGTCTGCACGCATTCGGGCGCGCCGCGCGGGCGCGGCTGACCGATGCACGGGACCGCATCGCCGCGAAGCTGAACTGCAAGCCGTCAGAAATCGTCTTTACTTCAGGGGGGACCGAGAGCGACAACGCCGCGGTCATCGGCGCTTCGCGCGCGCTCAGGCGCCGGGGGAAGACGCATATCGTCGTATCGGCGATCGAGCACCACGCCGTCCTCCACGCGGCGGATGCGCTCGAGCGCGAAGGATTCGCCGTGACGCGCGTTCTGCCGGATTCGACCGGCTACATCGATCCGGCGGCGGTGGAAGAGGCGCTCCGGCCGGAGACGGGGCTCGTCAGCGTCATGTGGGCGAACAACGAAGTCGGCACGATCCAGCCGATCCATCAGATCGGCGGGCGCCTCAAGGAACGCGGCATCGTCTTCCATGTCGACGCCGTGCAGGCGCTCGGCGCGGTGCCGATCGACCTTCAGGAGACGCCGGCCGGCCTCGTCAGCTTCTCGGCGCACAAGCTGGGCGGCCCGCAAGGGATCGGCGCCCTCTACATCGCCGCCGGTACGCCGTTTGAATCGCTGATCCACGGCGGTTCCCAGGAGCGGAAGCGCCGGGCCGGCACCGAGAACGTGGCCGCCGCCTGGGGATTCGCGCGCGCGGTCGAGCTGGCGGTCGAACGGATGGATCAGAAATCCCGGCGCCTGGCGGCGCTCCGGGACCGTCTCGAAGCGCTCCTGATCGGCAAGCTCGGCCCTGCGGGCGCCATCGTGAACGGCCGCATCGGAAGCCGGCTGCCGCATGTGACGAACATCAGCTTCGTCGGCGCGGATACGGAGACGCTGCTCATGGCGCTCGACCTCGAAGGCATCGCCGCGGCCAGCGGCTCCGCCTGCTCTTCAGGATCGCTCGAGCGGTCGCATGTGCTGAAAGCGATGGGGCTGCCGGAAGAGCGCCTGAAGTCGGCCGTGCGTTTCAGCTTCGGCCCTTCGAACACGATGGAAGAAATCGAGACAGCCGCAGAAAAAATTGCAACCATAGCAGATCGCCTGCGTAATAAATGAAAGGGGCGCAATCCCCGTGCTAAGCGCGCAGCGTTTGATCGGTCTGCCGGTCATTGACGAGAAGACCGGCCATCGGACGGGCAAGGTGCTCGATCTGTGGTTTGACGAGCACTGGTCGCTCCGCGGATTTCTTCTGAAAGCCAGACGGTGGTGGTTCAAAAGGTATTACGACGCCGCGCTCTGGGAGAGCGTCACGGCCTGCGGCAGCGACGCGATCCTCATCTCGGACAAAAGCGCCGTCAAACGGCTGGAAGCGGCCGAGATCGGCCGAACGTTCCATACCGGGCAGATCCGGCTGAAAGATCTTCCGGTCATCACCGATGAAGGCAGGCAGCTCGGACGCGTATCGGATGTTTATTTTCAAGGATTTCAGGGTACACCAATTACAGGCTTTGAATTGACGGACGGCTTTGTCTCGGATCTGATCGAAGGGCGCAAGCGGCTCAAGATTCCCGCGGACCCCGAATTGTTGAAACTCGGGGAGAACGCGATACTCGTCCCCGCCCGATGCGAACATGACCTGGAGGCCTTCGTCACGGAATCGGGATAGCAGGGAGCAATGCAAGTATGAGATGTCCAAATTGCAATTCCAAAGACATCGGGAAGATCGGTTCGCACCAGTACTACTGCTGGGGATGCTTCATCGAACTGACGGTCAACGGCGACAAAATGTCGGTATTCCAGGTGGAAGAAGACGGCACGCTCAGTTCGCTCGATGACCTGTTCTTCGATGAACCGACGGTCGAGCAGCAGATGCACGCCAATTGAAGGCCGGTTCCACAAGCCGGCGGCCAGAACGAGGCGGTCCGCGCAAGATGCGGGCCGCCTTGCTGTTTTGTGCGATGAGGGAGGCTGCCGGTCTGCCTGATCCGCCTGCGCTGTCCCGATCCGGACAAACCGCCCGCGGACAAGGAGGATGAATGTCCCATCCGCTACATATAATGTACTGTGTCTTGCGGTGGGCCCGTCCCCGCGGCGGGAAGGAGGTGGCCGGAATGAATCCATGGGCGGCCAGCCGGCTGTTCAGAGGGCTCGTCTATACGATCCTCATATTGGCCGTTCTGCTGCTGCTCCAGCAGCTCAAGCCCGTGCTGCTTCAGGTTTACGGATTTCTGAAGGCGGTTCTTGCGCCGTTCATCATCGCGATGATCATCTCTTACGTGCTCAATCCGGTCGTCACGCTGCTTGCCGAGCGGCGGGTGCCGCGTTCGGTTGCGGTGCTGCTCATCTATGCGGTGTTCGCCGCGGCGGTGACGGTCATTCTGCTCAACGCGATTCCGATGATCGCCGAGCAGGTCGAGCAGTTGAACCGGCACGCGCCCGAACTGACGATGCGGGCCCAGAATCTGATGGACCAGCTGAACAACCATTCGTTCCTGCCGGAGAGCGTGCGCAATGCGATCAACAAGTCGCTGATCGACCTCGAGAAAAGGATGGCCGAGGCGGCGCTGTCGTTCATGAACAACATCGGGTCGATGCTGAACGCCGTTTTCGTCGCGTTCATCATCCCGTTCCTCGCGTTCTACATTTTGAAAGATCTCGACGCGTTCGAGCGCGCGATCATCAATTACGTGCCGCGTTCGCGGCGGCAGGGGCTCATCCGGCTGTTCAAGGACATCGACGAGGCGCTCGGCAACTACATCCGCGGCCAGTTCATCGTCTGCGCGATCGTCGGCCTGCTGGCCTATACCGGCTACTGGCTGATCGGGCTGCCGTATCCGCTGCTGCTCGCCACATTCGTCGCGGTCACGAACGTGATTCCGTATCTCGGCCCGTTCATCGGGGCGGCGCCCGCGCTGCTGGTCGCCTCGACCGTATCGCTGAAAATGGTGCTCTTCACCGTGCTTGTCAACACGCTCTGCCAGATCATCGAGGGCAACGTCATTTCACCGCAGGTCGTCGGGCGTTCGCTGCACATGCATCCGCTCACGATTATCTTCGCGCTGCTCGCCGGCGGCGAGATCGCGGGGCTCATCGGCATGATTCTGGCCGTGCCGGCATTCGCCGCGGCGAAGGTCGTCCTGCAGCATCTGTTCGCCTATTACATCCGCAGGAG
>Ga0310835_100771_pt1 | contig 12106 bp, 8 predicted proteins | sample SM_ome_3_FD_201308 | JGI IMG/M metagenome (GOLD analysis project Ga0310835, IMG submission 201308) | Sorghum-adapted microbial communities enriched on stacked mutant (SM) sorghum from Joint BioEnergy Institute, Emeryville, California... ...
GGGTGACCAGCGCCCCTTCCGTGCTGCTCAGCTTCAGATCTTCCAGCCAGGCTTCGTCGATGTCCGAGATGCCCACGCCGATGTACGGCTTCGGAATCGTCTGATTGCTCTTCAGCTGATCGATCACTGCCACGAAGGTGGAGGACGGGATCGCGAAGCCGATGCCCTGCGCGTTGGTGCTGACGGCGGTGTTGATGCCGACCACCTCGCCGTTCATGTTCAGCAGCGGACCGCCGGAGTTGCCGGAGTTAATCGACGCGTCCGTCTGCAGCAGATCCGTGTAGTATCTGGTTTTCGAGCCTTCGGGGATCGTGATCTCGCGGCCCTTGGCGCTGACGACGCCAACGCTCACCGTATGGTCATAGCCGAGCGGGTTGCCGATGGCCGTTACCCATTCGCCGACGCGCAGCTGGGTGGAATCGCCGATCGGCAGCGTCGCGAATTCCTTGTCGCCCGTGATCTTGAGCACGGCAAGGTCCAGATCATAGTCCGATCCAAGCAGCTCGGCCTTGAACGGCTCCGTATAGCCTTCAACGGTGACGTAGATCGCATCCGCTCCATTGACCACATGCTCGTTGGTCAGGATGTAGCCGTCCTTGTCGAAGATAAAGCCTGTACCCAGACCGGCGTTGATCATATTGTCGCCGTTGTCCGGCGTAACCTGGATGCGATCGCCGAAGAAGTACTCGAAGAAGTCCATGTTGTTGCGGAATGATCTTCTGTTGGAGTTGACATAGGTCTCGATCAATACGACTGCCGGACTGGACTGTTCCACGATATCCGCGATCGAGCCTGGCAGCACGACATTCGAGGAAGCCGTGCCCGATGCGGAGCCATTGCTGTACGAGGTGGTCATGCCGATGCCCGGCGATGATTGGTTGCCGGTGGCGCCAGCCGCATTCGCGGCCTGCCCGCCCGTAAACCAGTTGTTCACATCGGAAGCGTAGACCAGTCCGGTCATGATCAAGGCGCATGCCAGGAAAGCCGCGACGAAGCTGGTGAACCATCCGAACCTGCGGCGCGGCGGCTGATACTGCCAGTTGCCTTCCTGGACAGAGGATTGACGGGCCGCCTCATACGCCCTGACCAGCTGCTCCGAATCCGGCGCCCGCATGGCATCGTAGCCGCTGCGGCTCTCACGAGCCGGATAAGCTTCCGTCTGCCTCTCTTCGATGCGGCGCACCGCCGATTGTGAGCTGAAAGGCCCGTAGGAATAGTAGTAAGATTGCTCACTGCCTGTTGTCTTGCCTGCTTGCTCCTCGCGTTTATCGACATCCTGATCGTTAGGTTGATGCTGAGATTTGAAGAATCCATCGTAGTGATGGTTGCGGTTGTCTTCCATTCCGTATCCCTCCCTGGTAGGTTGCTTGCATATCATTCTTGTCTTTATGATGAATGATTAACCTTAATCCAACCTTAAAATAATCTAAAAGAGGGGTAAAATCGCACGGAATGGCCGAACCGCCTTCCACCGCCCGCGGATCCTCCATGCCTCAGGAGATCAGCGCGCTCTCCAGCTCGCTCAGCTGCCGTCTGGCCAGGTCGATCCAGTCATCCGCAACGGCCGCATCCGGATCCGACGGATCCTGAAACTGATCGACCAGGGAACGAAACGGCCCCGCCTGTCCCTCCTCATCGATTCCCTCTTCATAGACATGCTTGAGGACAAACGGAGTTTCAAACCTGATGCGCGTATGCTCGTTCGCTTCCGCCGCTTCCCCGTTCAGGCTGCCGCCTGTTACGCGAAACGGCACGCGCAGCCACACCTGCCTGCGATCATCGAGCGGCCGGTCAAAACAGCCATGATCATAATCCCAATTGCCGCCGAGGGTGAAGCCGCGGCCGTTCATCACCCGGGCCGCTGCGGCATACGTGGTTTCGACATTTTCCAGCCTGGACTCAAGAGGTATCATGCGCATTCTCCTTTTCTCGCGTTGGCTTGTGTAAGCACATATACACCAGTAGGATGAACGGCAGTTCCCTGAAATATTACGGTCCGGGTCAGAAGCGATCGATGCGCGCGTCGCCGACGAACATGTTGACCATAATTTTCAGCTTCTTCGGAGCGTACTGATAGCCTGGCGATTCCTCCTGGCGATTCTTCAGCATGCCGCCTTCGCGCTTGCCGAACACATCGGATTCCCCGGCAAATGAGGACAGGGACACGCTCGCTTCGACATCCAGGTCATGGGGCAGCATGATCCGGACGTCGCCGATCAGCGAGCCGATGGTGATCTTCGTGATTCCATAAGGGATATGCGCCCTGCTCAGATCCACGACCGTATCGCCGATGAAATGCTGGATATTGAGCGGCTTCAGCTTCCAGTTCGCGGAACCGATGTGAATGTCGCCGATAAAGCTGAAGTGATGCTCCACGTTCGCCTGCTGATCATGATCTCCAGCTCCATGTTGGGCATCGTAGTCCGGCGGGGCAGACACCTCCGGTACCGAACGGATCGCGTGGTCATCCGGGACAGGACCCGGCATGCGCTCAGGATGATCCGGATCCGGCTTCATGGAATGATGCAAGCCATCATTCGGATCCTGATCGGGGCGAAAGGGCTGCCCGGTCATCCCGGCTGACGGGGAAGACTCCGCATCGTCTCTGTCGGAACGCTTGCCTGGCCGCAGGATGATGATCAGGCCGATGATGATGAGCAGGAAAGGAATGACGAACTGGAAGAAGTCCCCCGCCGACATCCGGATATAGTCGACATTGCGCCCGAGGAAATAAACGCCGAGCGTGATCAGGATCAGCGGCGACAGATACCTGAAGCCGATGCCCTTCCCCCATCTGAACTGGAAGAACAGCCCCCTGAGGCCAAGATAGATCAGGATAAGCGGCCAATAAGTCGAGACGATATAGCCGATGTCGAGAACAATAAGTCCCTGTTGATCCAGGATGAACAGGATGCCGACGCCGATCAGCACGAGGCCCCAGATAATGCGGTTATACACGGTAAACATCCCTCCGACTGTTTCAGCCACTGGCCACATGGCAATCTCTGACGAGCATATTCAATATGTATAGTGTAATGGAAGAGCGGATGGGTGAACAGAGCCCCGGATGATATTTTTGCCCCTGTGCAGAAAAAGAAGAGGGAGCACAGGAGTCGCTCCCTCTTCCGGACTTGTCGCGGTTATTTCTGCTGTTGGTTTTGCTGACGTTGTCCAGCTTTGTTTGCGTTGTTGGCTGCGGTTTCTTCAGCAAACTCCGCATTGTAGTTTTTATTAGCAGCGTTTTGCCCGGCGTTTTTGTTCTTGGCCATGCTTGTTGATCACCTCCCGTCTCCGTTCCTCGCATAGTATGAACGGCATCTCGAGTTTTTATGTAACCCGATAGCCGCACATCTGCTATAAAGCGGATGGCGGAGACGATTGATTGCGAAACATCTGCTCCAGCTCCGAGAGACGCTGCTCGTCCAGATGACCGTCGCCTTCCTTGATGACGATCACCTCGACGGTTCGTTTGCCCCACTGCTTGTAGACATCTTCCTTGGTCTGAAAGTAGAGATCGATCACGTTCCCCTTGACGGCGCTGCCGATGTCCGCCACGACGCCATAGCCGTAGCCGGGAATGTAGAGCAAGGTGCCCAGCGGGAAGATGCTCAGATCGGCGGCGATCGTCGAGATGATGCCGCGCCTCGCTCTTACTCCCGAGTAAGTGATGCCGTACTGGGGATGCCCCGGATGCTTGCCTGTCGACTCCACTCCCGCGTAATAACCGGTCGCGACGACCGTATATACCTTGCTGGCCCTGGCGGTGCCGATCGCTTCCGCAGGCGCTTCCGAAGCCTGGGCCTCGCTCACCTGCCCCGCTTCCTTCGGCACCTCCGAAGCCTGAACCTCACTCATCTGCTCAGCATCCTTCAGCACCTCCGAAGCCTGAGGCTTCGCTTCTCCCATTCGGCCGGAAGCCTGTCCGGACACCCGCTTCTCTTCCGCCTGCCCGGCATCCTCGCTGATCGGCGCGCCTGCCGCGTCGGCTGACCGCATGATGTAATCATATGGCGTGCAGACGCTTCGCGTGTTGGCCTGCAAGTACAGCGGCTCCCACCATGCTGTGAACAGGAGCAGGACGATGACCAGCCTGACGGATCTTGCAGCGGTCTTGCAAGCTGTTCTTGACATCAATTGGATACCTCCAATCAAGGTTCAGGGTATCCCGCCAGGCTGAAGATTATGCAGTCAGAACAGGCTTCCAGATATTACACCGCTATTTGTAATCCTTCGGCGCGGCCTCATACTTTTGCTCGTTCCACGTGCGGCTGAGCTTCATATAGTCGTCCGAGCGCAGGAAGTAATCCCATTTCGTCATCCCGGCATCCCAGGTCGCGTCCACATGATACAGGGCGCCGTCGATCCGTACCAGATTCCAGGCATGGGCAATTCCTGAACTTCCGATCGTGCCGGTGATGATCCGGTTCTCCACGCCAGCCATGTTCAGCATGACATTCAGAAGCTCCGAATATCCTTCACAGACGGCGATGTTATATCTCAGCGCGCCGTAGGCCGTGTAGGAGATCCGAGGAACGTTATGCGCATAGAAGTTCTGGTCATACTTGACCTTCTCGGTGATATACTGATAGATCACCCGCAGCTTGTCATAGTCCGACATCGAATCGTTGACCAGACTTTTCACGATCGCCCGCGCTTCCCGGTAGACATAATCGACCTCCGATTGCTTGTAGGCCCCCGTGTCGAAGCCAAACTCCTCCGGAACGTTGCTGGCCGATTCCACCCACACCGGCTCGATAAACCAGGAGCCGTCAAAGTTGAGATACCCCCAGCTGTAACCGGCTTTGACCGGAGCGATCCCATCGTTGAAATCTCCGGCCCGCTCAAAATTCGGTTGGATCAGCCATGTTCCGTCCTTCTTCAGGTAGCCCCAATCATCGTGGTGCTTATGCCCCATCTCGGTTCTGTTGATCGCCACACAAGCCAGGCCTTCGCTGAAATTGCAGGCTTCCACGAACACATGTTTCCGCCCACTCCAGTCCGTGTAGGCATCGATTATCTTGCCATCCGGCAGCAGGTAGGCGTATCTCGTCCGAGGATTGGAGCGATTCAGGCTCTCGGAAGGATCCACGTAATAGGCGATCAGACCCACCCCGTCGCTGACGCTTCTCAGTTCTCCGGGAAGCTGGATCACCTTGCCGTCATCCAGCGCGACGTATGTGGTCCGGTCCATGTATTCCCCGGACGCTCCCTCCTTGTACAAGGTGATGAAACCGTCGAACACATCTGGCCTGCCGTCATAGGCGGGCTTGATCTCGACTCCCCTGTTGGTGATCAGCCCGTAACGGCGATTCTCCAGTACTTGGCTCGGGTCGACATCGGTGATCACCGCCAGATACCCATCCACATCACCGGCGCCGGCCAGATAGTACGACGACTTCAGCTTCAGGGCGCCTGTCGTGTCGATCACTCCGGCCTTCTTGCCGATGTCGACGACGGCCAGACCGCCACGGAAATCATAGGCCGCCCGATATTCGGGCTGGATGGCATAGGAACCGTCCGGGCGGATATAGCCCCATCGTCCGGATGGCTCCGCCACCGCGGCCAATCCTTCATGAAACTCCCGGGCATATTCAAATCTCGGCGCGATCAGCCATTTGCCGCTGTCGTCCACATATCCGTATAATCCGGAGGGCACATCCAGCTTCAATGTGATGCCTTGATCCCTTGGCGCCGCCGCCACATCCGTCTGCGCCTGGACAACCCATGCAACCGACAGCGCCAGCGTCAACATCAACGACCACAACATCCTTCGGTGCATCTTCCGCACCCACACCTGTTTCATCGATCGCATCGCTTGTCAGCTCTCCTTACTCCCATTCAATCTTGCCGGTCACCGTGACCTTGCCGACCTTGCCGTTCTTATACACATAGCCGACGCCATTCTGGAACGGATTCGCGTGATCATACTCCGGCTTCACCAGCCAGCTTCCGTCCGACTTGATGAAGCCCCAACGGGCATAATACTCGGAGTCAGGCTGATAAGCCTTCACCAGAGCCGCGCCGTCGGCGAATGAAAGTCCCGGATGCCCGCTCGTCGAATCATGGTACACGCCATTCTCGTCCACATAACCGAATTTCCCGTTGCGCCACGCATTGGACACGCCATCCTGGAAGTCGTCGACCATCTCGAAGGAAGGCTCGATCACCCATTTCCCCGTCCGGTCGATATACCCGTACTTCTGGCCGAGACGCACAGGCGCGATCTTCGCCGCGAAACCGAAGGCCATGTCGTATTGATGGGGGATCACCAGCTTGCCGCTGGTATCGATATATCCCCACTTCCCGTTGTTCCCCATCACAGGGGCCAGGCCGCCAGAGAACGGTTTGGCGATGATGAAGCTCAGCTGATTGAAGGCGTGGTTTCCATTTTGGTCGATGAATCTGTATTTCCCGTCGCTGTAGACCAGTCCGTAACCGTCGCTGAAATCGTAGGCCGCATCGTAGGCGCCCGGAAGCAGCTGCCCATCCTTCTTCAGATAGCGGTGCTTCAGGTTGACGCCGACTCTGGCCACCCCGTCACGGAAAGGCTCCGCCCAGTCAAACCGCGTTTGCGTCAGCTCCCTGCCGTTCTTGTCCATATAGACATATTGGTTATCGATGGTGGCAATGCCGTAGTCGCCGTAGAATCTGATCGGCGAGGAATATTTCGGCGGGATGACGGTGCCGTCCTCCAGCACGAGCCCCCAGAGCTCTCCATTTTTCGTATGATAATAGGATTCCGTCAAGTCCTTGTAGCTGCTGTCATAGATCGGCTCCACCAGATAGCTGCCATCCCGCTTCAGGTATCCCACCTTGCCGTTCAGCGTGATGCGGGCAACATCCCCCTCAAACTCCCAGATCTTGTCAAAGTCAACCTGGAAGACCGGGTTGCCGTTCTCGTCGATGATGACTTCCTTCCCGTTCTTCTTCACCTTGCTCGCGCCGGGAATGGAGTTGTAGGGATACATGTACTCATAATCCGCATCAAATCGCGCCTGGCCGCCTCTGTCCAGAATCTTCCTCACGCCGTTCTCGACGACGATAATCTCATTTTCGAGCATGGTTACCTGATCATACTTCGGCTCGACGAGCCAAGTGCCGTCAATCTTCAGCAGGCCCCATCTGCCATCCTTCTTCACGTAGGCGACGCCTCGCACAAACGTGCTGGTCTCCTCAAATTCGATCGCGGTCAGCATCTTGCCGTTCGGCAGGAGAAAGCCGTATCTGCCATTCAGCTGGACGATGCCTGTCCCCCTGTCCATGCCCCTGATCTGGTCGTACTTCAGATCGAGGATGTAGCTGCCGTCGCGGGCGAGCAGACCGAACTTGCCATCCTTCTCCACCATGGCCAGCACGTTGTCCACCCCGGCATAATAATGAATCCAGTCGTAGGTCGGCTCGATCACCTTGCCGTTCGGCAGGATCAGACCGTACAGGGCCTTGCCGCTCTCGCTGCTTCTGAGCTCCACGTAATGCTCCAGGACGGTGACGAAGTCGTATTTCATGTCCGTCATCTTCCCGCTTCCCAGGCTGTATACCGCGAAGCGATCATCGGACCGGACAATGATGTACCCTCGCCGGATGTTGTAATCCGACATCTCGATCATCATGTACCGCGGCTCAATGATGATCTTCCCGGACTTGTCGACCACCCCGAAGGCGTATCCATCCCCCGTCTGTTTGGCAATCTCCGCATAGCCGTTGTTGAACGGTTTCGCCAGGTCGAACTGAGGTCTGATCAGGTAGGAGCCGGTTCTGGTAATATAGCCGTACTTGATCTTGTCGCCATCCTTCACGCCCACGGCCGCGAACCCGTCGCGGAACTCGCTCGCCGCGCTGAATTGCGGTTCGATCACGACCTTGCCCTTGTCATCGATATATCCGTATTTCCATTCGCCTTCCCAGACTCCGACCGTCCCGAGACCTTCGCTGACAGGCCCGAGATAGTCGAACTCAAATGGGGCCGCGACCTGCTGCCTCGGCTGTCTCGTATCCGCATTGCTTGTGATCAGCACGGTGGAGGTGGCTCCATCCCACTGCACGTCCGCGCCGAGCGACTCGGAAACGAAGCGAAGCGGCACCAGGGTGCGCCCGTTCATGGCGATCGCCGCCACGTCCAGCGTCAGCGGCTTGCCGTTCACGTAGGCGGTGGATTGACCGAGCGTGATCCTGATCACGGTGCTGCCCTTGACCGCAGTGACCGTCTTCGTCTCGTTATCCCACTCGATCTCCGCGCCCAGCCGCTCGAAGATCGCTCTCATCGGCACCATCGTTCGGCCGTTGATCGCGATGGCCGGCTGATCGAACGTCTGGAGGACGCCGTCGATCTTGACGCGAACCTCCGGATACCCCTTCTCCGCCGCTGCGACGTCGCTCATGGCCGCCATGCCTGCGAGCACTGACCACGCAGCGCACAGCAGCGCCATCAGGCCCAGTCGCCTCATCAGCATACCGACGATTCCTGTCTTCACTTCGAACATCACCTCATGGTTGTAATGAACACCAGGTAATGGTTTCGACAAGATCGGCTTTTTTTCCTTCCATATATTTGATATTCGTTAAGAAGATGAAAAAGGACGCCCCAAGGGGACGTCCTTCTTATACATCCGGTTGTTTCCGTTCAGCCTTTATTCCAGGTCCCAATCCAGCTCGATCTCGCGGCCCAGCTGCGAGGAGCGGTAGATCGCGTCGAGGATCAGGTTGGTCGTGTAACCCGACATCACCGGGATGATCGGCTCCCGGCCATCGCGGATGCACTCGAGGAAGTGCCGGCTCATGCGAAGTCTCGCTCCCTCGTCATCCGCCGGAACTTCGAGCGGGACGTCGATCAGCTGATCGTCCTTCTCGGTGAGCAGCTTGCCCTCCTGGCCGCGGAGACTGACGCCGCCCTCGCTGCCCATCAGATGGATGTACGGCGCGCTGTCCGTCTCCATATGCACCGCCCAGCTGACATCCAGCGTCAGCGTGCTGCCGTCCTCCATGCGGATCATCGCCGTCGCCAGGTCCTCCACATCGAACACGCCGTCCCAGTTCGGCACTCCCCAGCCGCCGATGCCCTTGCGCTTCGGGCCGAACTCCGCATAGGTCGCGCCGGATACGGACACGGGCTTCGGGTTGCCCATCAGATACAGGGACAGATCGAGCATGTGGACGCCGATATCGATGAGCGGACCGCCGCCGGAGATCTCCTTCTGCGTGAACCAGGAGCCCCAGCCGGGTATGCCCTTGCGACGCATCCAACCGGCCTTGGCCGTGTAGATCCTGCCGAGCTCACCGCGCTGGATGCGCTCGCGAATCTGCATCGACAGCGCTTCGAAACGCATCTGATGCGCGATCATCAGGATGCCGTTGGAAGCCCGGCTGGCGCGCAGGATCTCCCGCGCAGCTTCCAGGCTGACGCCCATCGGCTTCTCCAGCAGCACATGCTTGCCCGCACGCAGGGCCTGTACGGCGTACGGAGCGTGATAGCGGTTCGGCACGCAGATGACCACCGCATCGACTTCGGGCGAGGCGATCAGCTCTTCGATCGATCCGTAGACATGCGGGATGCGATACTGCTCAGCCCGGTTCCTGGCCAGCTCGCCGATCACATCCGTGATGGCAACCACAGCGCACAGATCAGGCAAACGCTGGAACTGTTCGATATGAACCGCCGCGATGCTGCCTGCGCCCACCACACCTATCCTGATTAATCCTTCTCCCATGGATGCTGCTCCTTCCTTGCTGCAAGTTCCCATCGATGCGAGACCTGCGAGTCTTACTCCACGACCTTGTTATCGATATCCGAACGAATCTGCGCGATGACCTGCTCCAGCGGCTGCGCGCCGAGGTCGCCCTGGCCGCGCTTGCGGACAGAGGCCGTCTGCGCCTGACGCTCGTTGTCGCCCACGACCAGCATGTACGGCACGCGCTCCAGCTGGCCCTGACGGATCTTGTAGCCGAGCTTCTCGTTGCGCAGGTCCACCTCGGCGCGGATGCCGGCTTCGATCAGCTGCTCATGCACATGCTTCGCATAATCGTCGAACAGGTTCGACACCGGGATGACCTTCGCCTGCACCGGCGACAGCCAGACCGGCAGCGCCCCTGCGAAATTCTCCAGCAGAAACGCCGTCATCCGCTCCATCGTGCTGATGATGCCGCGATGGATGACGACCGGACGATGCTTCTGCCCGTCTTCCCCGATATACTCCAGCTGGAAGCGTTCCGGCAGCAGGAAGTCAAGCTGCGCCGTGGACAGCGTCTCTTCCTTGCCCAGCGCCGTCTTGATCTGCACGTCCAGCTTCGGTCCGTAGAATGCGGCCTCACCTTCAGCCTCGAAGAACGGCAGATCCAGTTCCTCGACGACCTCGCGCAGCATCCGTTGCGACATCTCCCACATCTCATCGTCCGGGAAGTATTTCTCCGTATCGTGAGGATCCCGGTAGGACAAGCGGAAGCGGTACTGCTTGATGCCGATGTCCTCGTACACCCTACGGATCAGGTTGACGACGCGCGTGAATTCCTCCTTGATCTGGTCAGGACGGCAGAAGATATGCGCGTCGTTCAGCGTCATCGCGCGCACGCGATGCAGACCCGTCAGCGCGCCGGACATCTCATAGCGGTGCATCGTCCCCAGCTCGGCGATGCGCAGCGGCAGATCGCGGTAGCTGCGCATGTCGCTCTTGTAGACCATCATATGATGCGGGCAGTTCATCGGCCTGAGCACGAGCTCTTCATTGTCCAGCTTCATCGGCGGGAACATGTCTTCCTGGTAGTGATCCCAGTGGCCGGAGATCTTGTACAGCTCCACATTGGCGAGCACCGGCGTGTAGACGTGCAGGTAGCCCAGACGCTCCTCCAGATCGACGATATAGCGCTCCAGCGTGCGGCGCAGCTTCGCTCCGTTCGGCAGCCAGAGCGGCAGCCCTTGTCCGACCTCCTGCGAGAAGGTGAAGATCTGATGCTCGCGGCCAAGCTTGCGGTGGTCGCGCTTCTTCGCTTCTTCCAGCATGTGCAGGTGCTCATCCAGCTGCGACTTCTTCGGGAACGATGTGCCATAGATGCGCTGCAGCATCTTGTTCTTCGAGTCGCCGCGCCAGTAGGCTCCGGCTACGCTGAGCAGCTTGAACGCCTTGATCTTCCCGGTCGACGGGATGTGCGGACCGCGGCACAGGTCGAAGAATTCGCCCTGCTCGTAGATCGAGATGACCGCGTCATCCGGCAGGTCATGGATCAGCTCCAGCTTCAGGTTGTCGCCGATGTCCTCGTAGATGCGGATCGCTTCCTCGCGGCTCACCTCATGTCTGACGATCGGCAGATTCTCCTGCACGATGCGCTCCATCTCCTTCTCGATCCTGACGAGATCGTCCGGAGTCAGCGAATGCTCCATGTCGATGTCGTAATAGAAGCCATCCTCGATGACCGGACCGATGCCCAGCTTGACATTCTTGTCATGATACAGCCGCTTGATCGCCTGGGCCATCAGGTGAGCCGTGCTATGGCGGAGCACCTCCAGCCCCTCGGCGCTGTCATACGTGACGATCTCCACCTGCGCATCCTCATTCAGCGGCGTATACAGGTCCACGACCTTGCCGTTCACCTTGCCGGCCAGCGCGTTTTTCTTCAGCCCGGAGCTGATCGAGCCGGCGATCTCCTCGATCGTAATACCTTGCTCGTACTCCCTGACTGCTCCATCAGGCAGCGTTACCTTCACCATGGCTACTCTACTCCTTTTTTCTGTGATAAAAAATAAAAACGCCAGTCCCTAGGGACGAGCGTTCTCGTGGTTCCACCCTGATTCGGCATGTCCAGCACGCTGCAGCGCACCGGGCCCATGCCCTCATTGTCATCCGGTATCGGGGATGAGTCGGCGAACGTTTCTCCCGCATGAGGGATCCCCGTTCGCGGCTGGGAAGTGGTAAACGATCCGTGCATGACCGGAGGAAATTTCAGCCTCGTTTCCTCTCTCTGGGCGGCGCTCTCGTGATCGTTCATGTTTTCCGTCATCGCCACTTGCATGAATGTGCGTTTTCAAGCTTTACGTAAAGCTATGCTATCTATTATACGGCTGAGTCGCACAACGGTCAAGGGCGCGCAATCACTCAGTTAAAATGTTACTAAAGAGGGA
>Ga0310835_100785_pt1 | contig 11825 bp, 9 predicted proteins | sample SM_ome_3_FD_201308 | JGI IMG/M metagenome (GOLD analysis project Ga0310835, IMG submission 201308) | Sorghum-adapted microbial communities enriched on stacked mutant (SM) sorghum from Joint BioEnergy Institute, Emeryville, California... ...
CGTCCGCGAGGTTTCAATCCCCCACAAGACAACAGCCGTTGTTCCCGGATATTCTCCATATTGCTCAAAATACTGACGGATCGAGTTTTCGGCGATGCGCGCCCCCCGTTCCACAGCGGTCACACTAGGTACAGCCCGCGGATCAAAAGCGTAGAGATTGTATCCCGACGGCATCACTTCAGGCGAGCGGATTGCATCACCAGCCAGCTTAGGACGAAGATAACGTCCCTCCAACGCCTTTAGCATGCCTTCCAGCTCTTGGTTGTTGATGGAGCTCTCATAGGCGCGATACCCGAATTCCAGCGATTGCCGCACTGCCTCCTGCCACTCCAGCGGCTCATTTGACACACTAGCCGGAAGCGCCTTGGTGGACAGGTACTCATGGACCAGCTGCGCAGCCGCCTGATCGAGCCGGTGTAATTCGTCCGTGTGCCCTCCGGCGCTCAGCTCCTCCACAATGAATCCCTCTCGCTCAGCCAGTAATCCCCGCAAGGAACGGACCGTCCCCCGTTCGTGACGAAGCACAAACCGCATATAAGCAGCGGCCGCTTCATGATCATACCCCTCTCCCAGCACATGCAATCCGCTTGGGATCAGGGAACGCTGCATCCGGTACAGCTCCTCCTCCATCTCCTCCGGCGTCTGTGCAGCAAAATGAAGCGCTTCGCCCGCCTCTCGCAGCTTGCGAAGAAGATCCCCGCAGCGTTCAGGATCCATCTGCTGCGCCTCACGATATTCATGCAGCAGTGCATCCAGGTTCGCCCATTCGCCGTACAGCTCCGCCTCCGTAAACGGAGGGGCCTGATAGCCGACCAACACCGCATGACTGCGGCGTTTCGCGATCATTGCTTCCGAGGGGTTCCCCACGTAGTAGTAATAGAAATGAGGAAGATCCCCGATAAAATCGTCCGGCACGCAATCCCCTGACATTCCGGCTTCCTTCCCGCGCTGAAACTCCAGCGTCCCGTGAGTCCCGATATGGACGACCGCATCTGCCCCCCACTGCTCACGAATCCATTGATAAAAGGCCGTATATTGATGCGTTGGAAGCAAGGATCGATCGTGGACGGATTTTTCAGGATCCTCGTGGATCCCGCGAGATGGCTGCAATCCAATAAAAATACGGCCATTCACGATCCCTGGAATCAGGAAGTTCTCCCCTTCCGTCATAATCTCTCCCGGAGGCTGCCCCCAGCGTTCTACAGCTTCCTTGCCCCAGGCACGGGCGGCTAGTTTACCCGCAAAGTCGGCATCCGTGTAGCGGATCATTTGACCGTCTGTCTGATCCAACGACGTCCACTGACCGGAGTTCACCAGCCCCCCAGCTACGAACCGGGAACGCAGCTCTTCCGCAGTCATCTCCTCGGTTTCGTAGCCTTCCTCCCGCAATCGGGATAACAAGCGGGCAACCGATTCAAAGGTATCCAGAAAAGACCCGCCAAACACATTCGCCTCACCGGGAGGATAGTTATAGCAAATCAGAGCCAGCTTCTTCTCCCGGTTGGATTTGCTGCGAAGCTCCAGCCAACGCTTGACGCGCTGAACCAGCTTCTCCACCCGCTCGGGAATCAATGCCAGCTTGTTCAAAGCGATCCCCAGCTCAGGATCTTCCCCCTCAGGGCGCAAAGCGGCAATGGGATAGGTCTCAATCGCCCCGTCCAGTTCCGGAAGCACAACCTGTACCATGAGTTGGGCAGGATTTACGCCTCGGACAGACTGGCGCCACTCCTCCTCGGTCGTACCGGACAAGAGGAACGGATGCAACATCGGTGCTCCCAGCTCCTCAAGCCAGGTTACCGCTCCGTCCGCATGATCCCGAGACCCCATGCCGTTCAGGGGCTTTTTTCCTGCCGAAGCTCCCCCTCCGCCCGGACCAATCCCTAAACGGAATGGAAGCAGGTTCACGATCAAATCAACGGACCGACCTCCCTCGGTCAAAAGTTGGCCCAGCCGATCCAGCGATATATTCATTACGGAAGGAAAAACGATCGGTAAACAATCGGCAAACTCCTCGATTTGGTTCATGATCTCCCCGACGCACTCGCTGATATCCTGTAGATTCCCATTGCCGATAAAAAACAGCGCCACCGTCTGCCGCTCTCCCGAATATCCTCGGCTGTTTCGATAGTCATTTAGACTGGCGAAGCGGGTTCCGGTTGCTGGCTCAAGAATGCAGATCTCTTGGAGAAAATTCGGCTCGGTCGGAGCTGGCAGCAGATCGCAACCACCGTATTCCCGGCCGGACAAACTGAGCAGACCTACCATATTTGCCGTCCCGCCGCCCCGCCAATATTCTGTCATTTTCGTATAACGATCGTAGTCTGTGCGGCGATCCTGCCCATCCAACCCTTCCTCCAAATTCGTACCCGTATGGGATAAATCGTTGGCACTCAGTTGACCTAATCGGAGCAATGAGCGAATTTCCGCGATATCCCCGCCGACAGGAACAATATGTGCGGTTCCTTCCTGGAGGACTTTCTTGATCAGCTCCACGCTTTCCTTTGGAACGCCGTGCGCATCAAAAATGATCATATCGAAGGCATTCGCTGTAAGCTTTGTTTTCAGGTCCGCCGGTGCATCGACGGTCTCGTTGCCACCCGGATCAACGACGGTCAGCTTCAGTTGCTGCCGCTGAGCTTCATCCAGCCTGCGGTACGCCGCTGACAAATGGGCTTGCGATGCTTCGTTGTTTGTGATGACGAGGATGTTCAAGCTCTCATCTCCTTATCTTTTCATATCAAATCGGCGGTGTATGTCCTTGGTTCCTGCGGCCAAATTCCGAACGGCTTGGGCAATTTGTCCGGCCTCCAATTCCTCCAGCCGGATATACTGTGCCCCCAGCGCTTCTGCCAGCTTGCGGGCATAGCCCAGTCGAACGAATCCTTGCTCCGTATCGATCACCAAGGTCTGAATCCCATAGGCAGCATAACGCATGCCTGCGGATTGGATCTCCCGCCACGGGTCAAGCCCCGAAGCGGTCCCGACATTGACTTTGCCATCCGTCAGGATGATCATCGCCGGTACAAGCCCGCTTCCTTTACGCAACAACGTCTGAAGAGTAGCCTCCCCTTTCTCCAATCCGGCAACCAGCGGAGTTTTCCCGCCTACGGGCATCGACTTCAATCGACGCTCGGCCAGCTCAACGCTGCGCGTGATATCGAGCAGCAGCTCGGCTCCGCGGTCGCGAAAGGCGACCAGTCCCACGCTGTCACGCTGCCGGTAAGCATCGCGCAGCAGCGACAGCACCGCTCCCTTGACCGCCTTCATCCGCTTGGCCGCATTCATCGAACCGCTGGCGTCCACAACGAAGAGCAAAGCCGTCCCTGTCCGGCTTTCTCGCACCTTGACACGCAAATCGCTGTATTCGATAAGCACGCTTGGACGTGGTCTCCCTTCGCCTCGGTCCGACGCTTGCTGCCGCCGTGCCTGTTGATAAGGCGCGGCGGCCCGCAGCGTGGCATCCAGGGCCAAATCAACGACCGGACCGCGCGGCGCCTCCGCGCGGATATAACGTCCGCCCCGGCTCCCTTCGCCTGCCTGATTGCGTTTGCCCGCTTGGGCTTGGTGAGAGCCGGTGCGCGGCGGAGTAAAGGCAAGGCGGCGGACCTCAAAGTCCCGTCCCACCGCCTCCACAATGGCGCGTGCGGCAGCCGCCGCTGCGCCTTGGCCGCGCCGCTCGCCGGAGCCCGCAGCCTCGCTCCCGTGGACTGGGCCGTCGCCCAGAGGCGCGGGCTCCGGTGTGGCTGCCGCGGCCGCTTCGCCATCGGCCGCAGCCGTGCTCGGTCCGCTGCCACCGGGCGCGCGGCTTGGCTCCGCGGGCGGCTGCGGCTGCGGCGGCGATTCCGCCGCTTGGCCGTCGTCCAACGGCCCGCGCTCCGCCCCTGCCGCTCCATCTCGCGGCAGGTCCTCGCCGGCGGCGCGCATTCGATGCGGCAGCACGAATGCGGCCGCTTCTCGCAGGTGCGCGGCGGCGACCTCCGACTGGCCGTCCCAGGCGGCCAAGGTTCGGGCCAGCTCCGCCAGCACCAGCTCCGCGCGGTGGCCGGGGCAGCCGGCCTCCGCAGCAATTTCGGCGGCGAGCCGCTGCATTGGCTCGCCGATCCGCACCGCAGGCAGGTGTGCCCGCGCCTGCGCGAGCCGCTCCCGAAGCGCCTGCGATTCCGCGGCGAAGGCGTGAACGAACCCGCTCGGATCGCGCTCAAATGCAAGCCTGCGGCGGACGATTTCGGCCCGTTCGGCCGGATCGGTTAACGTCGAAACCGGCACGTACAGCCCCCAACGATCCAGCAACGCATTGGGCAGCGATCCTTCTTCCGGGTTCATCGTTCCGTACAGCCGGAATGAGGACGGCACCCAGCTCGGCTGCTCTCCCTCCGCCTGATCATATCCATCTTGCTCAGCAGCAGAAAGAATCGCTCGCAAGATGCTTTCGCGCATCAAGTTCACTTCATGAATCGTGAGCCAATTCCCATCCGCTTCCCGAAGCAGGCCCGGGACAACCCGTCGCTCACCGAAGCGGATAGCCGCCGCCGTATCGATTCCGCCAAACAATCGTTCCTCATCAACGTGAAGCGGAATCGTCATCCCTCTTTGATCCCGCAACAGCTCAGCTAAACCACGAATCATCGTGCTCTTGGCCGTACCGGGTTCCCCGACCAACAGAACTCCCCTCAGCGTTGGGTTGACGGCATGAAGCAGCAAGGCTAATTTGGCTTGTTCTTGCCCCACCACCGCGCAGAAGGGGTAAGCATAAGCTTCAGACTGCATTCGAAACCTCCGCCATCAGCTCATCAAGCAGTTGCACCATTTTCTCCGCATGGATTTCTCCGTCCTCAAACGGCCGTTTCCGCATCCGATGCGGCATGACTAACATCGCTGCCTCCACCATATCCTCCGGTTGGACTCGGGTACGGCCTTCCCAAGCGGCAAGCGCCATGGCTGTTTTCATCAAGGTAATGTCTGCGCGATGACCGTCCACCCCCAGGCGAATCCCCACTTTGGCGGTCCATTCCAGCAGTTGGTCGGTGGGCTCGATAATTGCAAGTCTCTCGCGCGCGCTCTCGATGCGTTCATTCAGCTGTTGTTGTTCCTGTTCATACTCGCGGCGAAAAGCGGCTGGATCCGCCTCGAAGGCCAGGCGGCGCTTGACGACTTCCATCCGATCCGCTATCTCGCGTTCTCCGGCCACTTCTACGGACAGCGCAAAACGATCCAACAGCTGGGGCCGCAGTTCTCCTTCTTCCGGATTCATCGTTCCGATCAGAATAAAACGAGCGGAGTGCGAATACGACACTCCTTCCCGCTCCACGGTGTTTACCCCCATCGCAGCGGCATCCAGCAACGCATCTACAATCGCGTCATCCAACAAATTAATCTCATCCACGTACAAAATATGACCGTCCGCTGCAGCCAGCAAGCCGGGTTCGAAACGCTTCTCCCCTTCACGGATCGCGTGTTCGATATCCAGCGTGCCGACCACCCGATCCTCCGTGGCGCTCACCGGAAGGTTGACGACCCGAAGCCCCGGCATCAGATCGGCAAGGGCACGGACTGCCGTTGATTTGGCGGTGCCTTTCTCCCCGCGAATCAACATTCCGCCTAACCGCGGCTCAACGAGGTTTAAGAGCAACCCTTTTTTCATGGCTTCCTGTCCAACAATTGCGGCAAACGGATACACTGCCGGTTTCCCGTTCATCTTCATCCTCTCCCGTTACTCCTTATTTTCGATGTTCCTGTCTTTATAGCAGTCCCGTCACCAAACAGCTTAAGCGAGCGGTTGCGGGATCCTGTGCAATTTGTCCTTTCACGCCAAACACTTCACCTAATGTTTGCTCGGTCAGCGTATCTGCCGGTGATCCGCTGGCATAGACCTCCCCTTGACGCAGCACCAACAGTTCGTCGGAAAAGGCAGCGGCATGATGCATATCGTGCAGCACCATGAGGATGGTAATGCCATACTTTCGGTTCAACTCGGAGACCAGCTCCAAAATTTCCCACTGATGGCTGACATCCAAATACGTTGTTGGCTCGTCAAGCAGCAGCAGCTTGGGCTGTTGTGCCAAAGCCAGAGCGATCCAGGCTCGCTGGCGTTCTCCTCCCGACAAAGCAGACAGCTTCCGATCTGCAAACGATGAAGTCCCTGTTTGAGCCAAGGCCCAGTCAATGACCTCCTCATCCTCCCGGCGAAACCCGGCCCAAGCTGGTTTATGAGGGAAGCGACCATAGCCAACCAAGGTGCGTACCGTCAGGTCCGGCTGCTTCTCCTGGCTCTGCTGCAGCATGGACAAATATTGAGCAAGGCCCCGTCTGGAATAGCTTGAGAGGGGCTTGCCGTCCAACAAAATCGTGCCGCGAGCCGGCTTGAGTTGTCCGGAGATTGCCTTCAATAAGGTACTTTTACCGCATCCGTTCGGCCCGATAATGCTGTAGATCTTGCCTTTCTCTGCCCTCCAGCTGATCTGCTCGATGACCGTACGATCGTTGTACCTAACAGCCAAATGATCCAGCACTAACGCGGTCATTCGCCTTCCCTCCTTAACAAATACAGAAAAAACGGTGCCCCCAGCACTCCCAGAATGATGCCAACTGGAAGCTCGATCGGTGCAAACAACAAGCGGGCCAGCGTATCACAAACGGTCACCACGGCGACGCCCAGCAAGGCAGAGGCAGGCAGTAACAGACGATGGTCACTGCCGATAAGCAATCTCGCACAATGGGGGACGATCAGTCCTACAAAACCAAGCAACCCCACCACGCTTACCGCACTAGCGGCTAGAAGCGTGGCGACTGCCGTGAGGATAAGCCGCGTGGCTTCTACTCTCACCCCAAGTCCCCGTGCATTGGCATCACCTAATGCCAGCAGATTGAGGTGCACCGCCCCCAACAGCGCCAACGCCGTGCCTGCCAGCGAATAAGGAAGCATCATATGCAGCTCCGGCCAGCTTTTGGCTGACAAGCCGCCAACGAGGAAGACAAGCGCGCCATTGACACGGTCGCTGTAGAAGGTGAGCAGTGCCGAGATACCCGAACCAAGAAACGCGGATACTGCCACACCTGCCAGGATCAGTCGAACCGGCTGAACCCCCTGTTTCCAAGCTAACACATAGATGATTGCAGCTGCGGCTGAAGCTCCGAGGAAGGCAACCGGCGTCAACCATGGCCAGGCCTCCGGATATAAGATCAGAATCATAATGCCAAGCAGCCCGGCCCCAGAGGAGACGCCGATGATATGCGGGTCAGCGAGCGGATTCCGCATAACTCCCTGTAAAATAGCTCCCGATAAAGCCAGATTTACGCCAACCAGCGCCGCAACCAACGTACGGGGCAGCCGGATGTTCCAAATCACATCTTTCAGGGGGCCGTCGTACCCATGAAACAGATACAGCCAAACTTCTCTCGCTGGAATGAAGACGGCCCCCGTCCCTATGCTCCACACGATCCCGCCTGCCGCTGCCAACGCGATGATCGCAAGGACAAGCCCTCCTCTTGCTGCCAAGAATGACTTCGTCTTAGTTGCCATTTCCATAGCTAAAAATATCCGGATACACCAGTTTTGCTAAATACTCTACCGACTCGTTAAACCGAAATCCCGGATTGGAGAGCAACAGGTCAGAGGGCAGAATCGCCATATGTTGTTCCTTGACCGCACGCAACGAGGCCCAAGCCGGTTGACTCGCCAGGTCGGTTTCGATGATCTTCTCCCCTTCCTCGCGAGCCCCGTGAATAAGCAGGAACACATAGTCCGGATCCAGCTCCACAATTTTCTCCATACTAAAAGGAGCTGTCGTTGGGCTCTTCTGAGATGGCGTTAGTGTTGCCGCCACGTTGTTCATATGTAGCAGGTTAGCAACTTCCAGTCCTACGGTATTCTCCCGCTGAACTGAAATACTGCTGGGCGTCACGTTCAGCATGATAAAGCTAGGCGATGAACCCGTCGGCACCTTCGCGGTCAGCTCTTCGATTTGACCTTGTAACTTCGCCAGCGCCTCAGATGCTTTCGTCTCCGTACCAGCTAATTTACCGAACAGCAGCGCCTTCTCCCTTAAATCCTCATACGTGCTGAGATTAAATAACGCTAGCGGAACACCGCTGGCTTCGAGTACGCTCGCCAGATCACGATGAAATGCCGTTGAGCCCATGACCAGATCCGGTTTTAGGGACAGTAGTTTTTCAGTATTTACCGAGGTCATGTTCCCCACATCTTCAATCGACTTTGCTTCCTCCGGCACAGCTCCCCCGGTTGAAGTCGCGCGGGCGATAGCAGTACCATCCACGGCATACAATAAATCCAGCAGCTGTGGAGAAAGAACGATGATCCTCTGAGGACGGGACGAAAGTGTGACCTCGTGTCCAACATCATCTGTAAAGGACAGAAACGTCTCGCTCTTTCCTTGATCCGTAACCGTTGCAGCCTCTGTGGCTTGCACCGTTGTCACCGGCGAGCTGGTGATCGTCGTCTCCCTTGCCTGACTGCCCGCAGGTGACCCGCACCCCGAAGTCAAAGCCAGTAGCATACTCCCCAACAGTCCACCTGCTAGCAGCTTGACCGTTATGCTTTTAGATCCTGTAGCTTGCGTTTGATTCATATTTTTAAGTTTCTCTCCTTTCCTTAATCGTAATTATTACGATGTAGACAGTATAATCAGACCTTCTTTTTATTGTCAATCCATATTTTAGTGGGGAATTTTGACATATTTTATCATCTTATACGTAACAGTTACGATTTGCAGAGGGTTGAAAGGTGGTTGAGGAGTCTATTGGGGAGGATCCAGGCTGAGGTAAACGTGGACTTTTCACCGGGAAAAAATCACAAAAAAAACTGGCGGGAGTACGATCACCACCAGTCCTCAAAATGTTCCTCTAGAAATTTAACTTCTTGCTCGTAGTGAGCTAGATGTCCTTCTTCAACTAATTTCTGAAAGGCCGGATCACCGGCTGCAGCGCGCTCAGACAAGGTCTTGCACATAGTTTGGATTCGCGAAATCACCCAATCCTTAAGGTGATCTGGAGCCTCCATGCCATAGGCTTGGAAGAATAAAGTAATCCTTCGTTTCCGCAGAGCCGCATGACGTTCCCGCAGGTAAGAAACAACTTGCCGATCCGTGTCTCCTGGCGAAAAACCAGCGAGAGGAACCGACGTGTACAAAGTGTAGGCTATGTCCCACAGCCTTGGACCCGGCCCAGCCATATCAAAATCGATGAGGCCTACAGGCTGACGGTTGTAAAACACAATATTGTACAGGGCAGCGTCGTTATGACAAACGACCTCATGCCTCGCTTCATCGGGATAACGGTTGACCGATTCATGGGGGGTCACAAACCCAGATGTAGCTTCATGATAGCTTCGCAAGAGTTTCGCTAACTCGGTAAGCACACGGTCAGACCACATGTAGAGGTCCAACTCGGGGTAGTTGTCCCCCGGTACATCGCCTTCAAGATAAGTAAGCACCTCTCTCCCCTGATCATCTTGTCCTAAATATCGTGGGGAGTGGGCAAACCCTTGGACTTCCAAGTGTTTGAGCAAGTCATACACATATGGATTCGGTTTCGCATTCCTGCGTACGGTTCCCCCTACTTTTACAACCTGATTGATATTCCCACCGTTCAACATTTCTTCGTGTTCGGACAAGATGTCAACCTCCCATCGATAGTTCTACTTCGGAAATGTATTCGAAATTTCATGTATAAATTGGCGCTAGCGTCGAAAAATCCGAAATGTATTCGATTTTTCATATAGATTTGGACCAAAACACTTGAAAACGTGCAAATATATATGAAATTTCATATACATTGCGACAAAACCACCGAAAATTCAAAAATGTACTCGATTTTTCGTGTACACCCTCTTACAAGTCTAATTAGAAATCCAAAACTACTTCCAAAGACGCGTTACCTCAATTGCCTTATCCCCGATGAACCCCAGCTCATACACATCCGGATTCGTCAGCTGGCTCCATGCCTCGAACCCAAATGAATCATCATAGTGTTTCAAAATTAAGGACATCAAATTCCCATGGGTGACGACAATTGCATTCTCCTCCGGCCGTTGAAGCAGGTCTTCAATCGCTGCGATTCCCCGGTTCATGGCTTCTCTTGAAGATTCTCCGCCAGGCAGCTTCATATCAAGTTCATCAAACGATCTTTTCAAGTGATCCATCCAATCCGGCAAATCGTGAACCGCCAAAATTCGCTCGCAAAGCCGATCATCCTGATGGATGGGCAACCCCAATCGTTCTGCTAACGGTTGAATTGTGGAGATGGCTCGAAGATAAGGGCTGGAGACAATGCAATTGATCGGTCGGTCAAGCAAAACATCGGCCAACAACTCCGCTTGCTTGCGTCCCTCTGCGGTGAGTTCCGCCGAAGGCTCCTGCCCATGCGCTTTGCAATGCCTGATCAGGTAAATTCGTTTCATTTTCATGCCCCCCTGTTTATGGACAACATCCTCTCTTATGCAAACTAGAATGGACCGATTACACATGTTAAGCTTCAGGCACGCGATAGACTTTGCTGTAGATCAACGCTCTGCACACCAGGAACTCTTCCTCCGTCAGCGGCTTCGGGTAACTCATCATTTTCAGGGGAAGTTCGGCTCTACCGGGCCGCAGCGGTGGTTGGACATAGTTGAAATCGTTGAGATGGAATCCCAGCCGTTCGTAAAACCGAATCCGTCGGCAGGCCACGTGATTTTCCGGAAGTTCCACTTCTAATACGGTCAGTTTGGCAGAGGTCTTCAGACATTTTTCGACCAACCTTTTCCCAATCCCCCCTCCTCTCACAGCAGGATCTACCGCGAGATGCTCAATAAATTGAAAGGCCGGAAAATCCCAAACCGCCAAAAAAGCGACAACCCGTCCCTTCTCATCCGATTCGGTGATCAGCCGATATTCTGGATGCCGCAACAACTCCATTTGTCCAGATTTGGTTCGATATTCAATCTCCGGAAAGGATGCGGACATGATCTCAAATACACGTTCAAAATCGTTCATTTCTGCGAATGACACTTCCTTCTTGTTGCTCATTTTTCAAAAAAGGCTTCCGGATATAGGAGTTCCCCCTGAATAGATAAAGTTGCTCCCTCCTTCAGTTCCATGGCCATAAACACTTCATCCGGCACTTCAAACTGCTTGAGTTCGAAGCCCAATGACCTTGCAGGCTTGAACCCGAACCGAGGATAATATTCAGGATGTCCGATTAAGAAGACCACTCCGTAACCAAGTTCTTGGGTTCGTTGTAAACCCTCCTGAATTAACTGTGTTCCAATCCCTTGCTTCTGAAAGGAAGGACTCACCGCCAGGGGAGCGAGAACAACTACCTCATGGCTTACTTGCTCCTTACCAACTGCCTCTGCTTTGCTAAAAAGAGCATGTCCAACGATCTGCCCCTCATGTTCCGCAACTAACGACAAGGAGGGGATATATTGAGGGGAGTTTCGGATGCGGTCGACTAGCTTGGACTCATCCTCCCGCTCGCACTGGCATCGTTAACGGTATGGGTGCGATGAGGGAATTCAAGCCACTTGCCAAAATGAACCCGATTCTCTTGAATAAGCCTAAACAAATCATCGGTATGGCTAAGCTCAAATCGTTCAATGCGCAGCTTTCCATTTACATTTATCCGCACGCATATCCCCCCATATTTATCAATCATCCAAGTTATATTTTACCTTCATTCTTCGATGCAAACGATGAGAAGGATCCGCCTGGATCGAATCTTTCATGGCTGTCGACCACGAATTCTAAAATATCCCTTCCGTTATCTTCGGGTACACCACAGTCCATATCCCCGCGACGATGAGCAAGATGAACAAGATTTGGGGAACCCTT
>Ga0310835_100795_pt1 | contig 11660 bp, 9 predicted proteins | sample SM_ome_3_FD_201308 | JGI IMG/M metagenome (GOLD analysis project Ga0310835, IMG submission 201308) | Sorghum-adapted microbial communities enriched on stacked mutant (SM) sorghum from Joint BioEnergy Institute, Emeryville, California... ...
TGGCGTCTTCCCTCATTCCCGTCACCCGGAAGCTGAAGTTTCTGATCGCCGTCCGCCCCGGCCTGATGTCGCCGACGCTGGCGGCGCGGATGGCGGCCACCTTCGACCGCATTTCCGGCGGCCGCCTGCTCATCAACGTGGTGGCCGGCGGCGATCCGGTGGAACTGGCCGGTGACGGTCTGTTCCTCGGACACGACGCCCGGTACGAGCTGACCGACGAGTTTCTCGAGATCTGGCGCCGGGAACTGGCGGGGGAAACGGTGGATTTCGCCGGCCGTCATCTGTCGGTTACGGGCGGCCGCGTGCTCTTTCCGCCGCTGCAGACACCCCATCCGCCGGTCTGGTTCGGCGGGTCGTCGCCCGCGGCCCACGCGGTGGCGGCGAAACACGCCGATGTGTATCTGACCTGGGGCGAACGGTCCGAAGAGGTGAAGGAGAAAATCGCCGATGTCCGCAAGCGGGCGGAAGCGGCCGGCCGCCAGGTCAAGTTCGGCATCCGCCTGCATGTCATCGTGCGGGAGACGGAAGAAGAAGCGTGGCAGGCGGCGGAAGATCTGATCAAGCATGTCGATGACGAGACGATCGCCCAGGCGCAAAACATTTTCGCCCGGTTTGACTCGGCCGGCCAGCGCCGGATGAGCCAGCTCCATTCCGGCGACCGCTCCCGGCTGAAGATCGGCCCGAACCTGTGGGCCGGCATCGGGCTCGTGCGGGGCGGCGCGGGCACAGCCCTCGTCGGCAGTCCGGAATCCGTCGCCGCCCGCATGCGGGAGTATCAGGAACTCGGCATCGACACGTTCATTCTGTCCGGGTACCCCCATCTGGAAGAAGCGTACCGGGTGGCCGACCTGCTGTTCCCGCATCTGCCCGTCGAACGGAGAACGCCGCACGGCCCGAGCTCCATCAGCCCGTTCGGCGAGCTGATCGCAGGTTCGGTCAAGCCGACCCTGCGAACGTCTGCGCATTGAGGGGAGGGCGGTCCATGCGGGAAACATCTGCGGCATTCCGCCGGTTCGAAGCGGTGCTTCCCTGGATTTTGCCGGTGCTGGTGGTCGCGGTCTGGCAGCTCCTCGGATCGCTCGGCGTCCTGTCGAACCGGATCATGCCCACGCCTGTCCAGGTGGCGGAAGCCGCCGTTCGCCTTACGCAGAGCGGCGAACTGCCGCATTCGCTGGCAGTCAGCACCTGGCGGGCGCTGGTCGGCTTTCTCATCGGCGGGAGCATCGGGTTCCTGTTCGGTCTCGTAAACGGCGTGGCCCGGCTGGCGGAAAAGTTGACCGACTCTTCCATCCAGATGATCCGCAACGTCCCGCACCTGGCGATGATCCCGCTGGTCATCGTCTGGTTCGGCATCGGCGACGAAGGCAAAATTTTCCTGGTCGCGCTCGGCGTCCTGTTTCCGATCTATCTGAATACGCTCCACGGCATTCGCAGCGTCGATCCCGGCCTGATCGAGATGGGCCGCGTGTACGGGCTCGGCCGCGGCGCCTTGTACCGCAAGGTCATCCTCCCGGGCGCGATGCCGTCCATTCTGGTCGGCCTGCGCTACGCACTCGGAATCATGTGGCTGACCCTGATCGTGGCCGAAACGATCTCGTCCAAGGACGGCATCGGATACATGGCGATGAACGCCCGGGAGTTCTTCCAGTTGGACGTGGTGGTGCTGTGCATTCTGTTGTATGCCCTGCTGGGCAAAGTTTCCGATTTGATGGCTAAGGGATTGGAGAGGAGTTGGCTGAAGTGGCATCCGCATTTCGGCAAACCGCGCGCAAATCCGCCGTCCGCCTGATCGGCGCTCCGGAGCCGGGAGACGGCCCGGAACGGGCGGATGGTCCGGACGGACAAGGCGGCGTTCGGGGCATGTCCATCGACCTGCAGCAGGTGACGAAGCGGTTCGGAAACGGCCCTGCCGTTTTGGACGGTCTGAATCTGTCCATCCGGGCGGGGGAGTTCATCGCCGTCGTCGGCCGCAGCGGCTGCGGCAAAAGCACGCTGCTCCGGCTCATCGCCGGACTGGAAGCCCCGAGCGACGGGGCCATCCTGCGGGACGGCCGGCCCGCCGCCGGTATCGATCCTTCCGCGCGGGTGATGTTCCAGGATTCGCGGCTCCTGCCCTGGCAGACGGTGGAGCAGAACGTCATGCTGGGCGCGCAGGGGCTCGGCAGGAAGGAAGCGAGGGAGAAGGCGCGGAAAGCGCTGCGCCTCGTCGGCCTGGAAGCGCGTGCGCGGGACTGGCCGTCCGTCCTGTCCGGCGGCCAGAAGCAGCGGGTGGCGCTCGCCCGCGCCCTTATCGGGAATCCCCGGCTGCTGCTCCTTGACGAGCCCCTCGGCGCCCTCGACGCTCTGACGCGCATCGAAATGCAGCGGCTCATCGAGCGGCTGTGGCAGCAGCAGGGGTTCACCGCCCTGCTGGTCACCCACGACGTCGCGGAGGCGGTGGCGCTGGCGGACCGCGTCATCCTGATCGAGCGGGGCAAGGTCGCCCTCGATCTGCCGATTGCGCTGGCTCGGCCCCGAGTGAAGGACACCGGCTTCGCCCATTTCGAGAAACGCATCCTCGACCGGGTGCTGGAGCCGGACGACCGTGCCGGCGCACAGAAGGAAATGGTTTATTTGATTTGAAGGTTTGTCATCCGCGTGTACAACATGCGATCCCCGCCCGGTGGTGTGCCGGACGGGGATTCTCCTTTTTTTACAGATCTTCGCCGCTGATGGCCGCATCCGTCAAACCGCTTCTTCCCGGCGGCTGCCCGGAACCGGCTCGGCTTCGGAGCGCAGCATGCCGCTGTAGATTAACGTCGCCAGCGACGCGAGCATGCAGGCGGCGGAGAACAGGCCGATCGCGCCGTAACCGCCCGCCTGCGCGAACAGATAGCCGCCGATCCAGGCGCCGACCGTCGTCGCCGCGTTCATGGTTGACGTCGCGAAGCTGGAGATGGTGCCGCGGATGGAAGCGTTCAGCGCGTTCAGCATGGCGACCACGAGCGGGAACAGGATGCCCAGCGCGGTGAACAGGATCAGGTACGCGGCGCCGACGGCCCACGCGGATGGAGCGTGCGGCAGCGCGGCGTACAGGGCGGTCAGGAACAGCAGCGCGAACGCCGTCGTGCGGACCGGGCCGAGCCGGTTGGCGAACGAGCCGCTGAGCAAACTGCCGAGCAGGTTGCCGAGCCCGAGGCCGATGATGACGTAACCGGTCTGTCCGACGGAGAGGCCGAAGCGGACGGTCAGCCATTTGCCGAGGAAGGCGAACGCGGCGTTGCTCCCCAGATGGATGAAGAAGTACCCGAGGAAGCCGCCGCGCCCCTTGGCGCTCGTCAGCAGCGGAACGTAGCGGCGCAGCGGCGAGCGGCGCGCATCCGCGGCGATGCCGGGCTTACCGCCGCGACGGCGGATGAGGAGGACATTCCGCTTGGGGCGAAGGAGAAGGCGGACGTTCACCTCGGCAACTGGCGGGAGATGATTCATGGCGTGTCGGGCGAAGCCGGGGAAGGGCAGACGCTGGCGGTGTACGCGGAACTGACCCGCGAAGGCGTGCAGCGGTGCCAGCGGGAGCTGTGGCTTGCCTCGAGCCTTCACGTGCGCCCGGACGGCACCGGGTATCTGGAGGGCGATTGGCCGAGGCGGGACCTTTCGTTTTACGCCCGATTTTTCGTCGGTCTCGGCGCGGAAGCCGTCGTGGAGCGGCCGGCGGAGCTGATCGAGGCGATCCGAAGCGATCTTGCGCTTCTGATCGAACGGTACTGCGCGCCGGACACGGAATGACAGCGGCTGCCGGAATCGCGGCGGACAGAGCGGCGCTTCGAAGGCAGCCTGGATAAGGGAAGGTGCACTGTGAGTTGAAAAACCCGACCGCATGCGGTCGGGTTTTTGATTAATTACTCGACTATCCTGATTTCGTATTCGGTTAAGTGCTCTGGTAAAGCGTTTATTCCTCGTTGTCTTCATCCAGTCTATTGATTCTCAGTTTATAGATATAAACCACAGGAATCCGACCGCAAACCCGAATGTTCTTAAGATTTTGCACCATGCGTACCATTGCGAAAACCGGTTACGAAGCTGCCGCTCAGGTGCAAAGCAATACCGTGAGTACCCCTGTAAAGGCCTAGGAGGGTCATCTTCGGACAGGAGTTTGACCTCCTCGTCACCACAATGAAAAACCCAACCGTATGAGGTTGGATTAAATTTGATGGATTTTAATGAGTAAAGAAGGTAACTGAACCAAATTGTCGAAATACATCATAAATTTTCTGAGTAGGAGATAGTGACTATGAGGATAATGGAGAAAGTCTTGGATCCCAAAAATATTCACTTGGCTTATCTTAGAGTTGTCAATGGGTCTATGAATAAAGAACTAATAATTGAGGCTGAAAAAGAGCTTTTCCATAATTCAATTCCGGGAATTTATAAGGATATTAGAAAAGCTTTAATGTCACCAGATAAGTTTAAGTTTGGCGCAGTCGAGCCATTGCACAAGCCCAAATATTCACATGATTCTGGTGAGTTTGGAACAAGGACACTAGTTAGGGTCAACTTCTTTGATTCAGTAATTGTTCAATGTGTGATTAATGTAATTGCTGAGCAAATAAAAAGTCTGATGCCAGTATGGAACTATGGCTATAAAATTGTCAGCAACGCCGAATCCCCTTATTTTTATCAAGATTGGAGAACCGGTTATGCGAAATTTATAAAGCATGAACTGGAACTCATTGAAAGCCATAGATACATATCAGTAATCGAAACCGATATTGAAAAATTCTACCCTTCAATTAATCATCAAAAATTAATAAACGAATTAAAGCCCTACTTTACATCATACGAAGATGTAGAGTTGTTATTTGTATGGATCAAAAAAATTTTGAATATGTATTTTGAAACCGAGTATAATCATGAAAAAATTGGTTTGCCTCAAGGACCACTGCATTCTCCTCTTTTTGCATTATTCTATATTAGAGATTGTTTTAAAGAAATTACGAAAAAGTATCCTAGAGTTAATTGTTTTGGGTATGTTGACGATTTGCGGGTTTATTCGGAATACTCACTTGAAATTACAGAAAAAATATTCGACACTTTAAAAAACTATATGGTGAGAAAAGGACTTACACTAAATGAAAACAAAACTTTAATTGCCAGAGTATCTGAGCATAAAGTGCGTGAAGCAGAACTAATGAGTAAGGCATCAAATCTTGGCCGAGCTATCAGAGATGAAGTTGTAATTAGCTCAGAGGGCATAGAAGAAATGAGGGAACGTCTAAAAAATCTAATTCACGAAATAGAAGAAATCTATTCTGAAGAAGACTTTTACTCTGAGGATTCAAAAGAAGATGATGGTCCCAATAACAATAAGAAAAAACTAACAGAGAGATTGCAAAAATTTGTTGATTATCGTCTGGTAAAACTTATAGATTCAAATGACGATTGGTATCAACAGCTTGAGAGTGCTTTTGCTGACGGGTATCTACTTGGAAATATAGTTGCCATTTGGCAAATATTATCAATTAAAGCCGAAACAATTGGAATGAAGCGGGCATTTCTTTCAAAACTGAGAGAAGTCGCCTTATCTAATGAAACTCAAGCCTATAGTTATGTCAGATTTTTGGCCTTCAAGTATTTGTTTAAGTATTCGCCTTCTGAATTGAGGTTGTCTGATGATGAAGTTACTAGTAATTTTGTCGTATTGTTAAGAGACAATAAGAAAACTGTTTTTGAAAAAGCCATACTTTCATCTTTACATAAAGACTGGATTCCGTATATCTCAAATATATTTAACTGGGAAGAGAGTGAGTTAGATAGTGAATTGGCGTCCTTATATTTTAAAAACGAACTAGTAAAGAATCCACCAACAAGATATAGAAAATATATTTCAAGTCCGAGATTAGTGCAAAACAAAGAAGAGCTAATATTTGAATCGAGCAATATAATTACCACAAATCATGTTAAATACCTTGAAGATGAAGATTTCAAGAATATTAGATTTAGGTTGTTAAAATATGTTGATGGAAATTGGCGAGTAAAAATAAATGGTAGGATAGAATCATTAAGGGATATTTCTTGGCGTAATGATAGCCAAATCAGGGATCTATTAAAAAATCTTGTGGCATGGTTGAAAATTCAAATTATAATGTGGGGGCAAAGAGTACCTTCTAGCATTGTAGATCCTGATCATATTTGGCTGGACATGAGCACGGACCATGTCTATTTGCTTGGAAATCCGGCTTGGCAGTTAGACTATATTTTTGAGGAGACGCCTTCAAGCTTATGGAAAAAGTCATTTACTTCTTTGTTTCAAGTACTTTTTAATATCGATCTCTCAAAAGGTATTAATATTTTTAAAAAATCTTGGACTTCTGCACAGTCACCATTATTATACTTTTGGCAGTATAGAATACTTAATTATTTGTTTTCGAATAAGTTTTCACTATTTTCATTTATTATATACATGGAAAAAGTACTCAGTGAAGAAGAAGACAATACTATTGTATCCGCTGAACAGATTAAACTTGATCACATAGTGAAGCATTATGTTACAGATGTTGAACATAGAGATAACTTAATTATTATTGCGAATTTTGTTGAAGGGAGCTGGAAAAATGGATCCAAAGAATGTTATTTCTTCACACTTCACAACCATGAACACGCTCGATACTTAATTTATAGATTGCACGAGATATTTGAAAGAACAGGATTTTCAATTTACCTAAATAGTAAGGAAGCATTCCGTTTATTCGCGGCTTGCTTCTTACATGATATTGGAATGCTTTCTGAACCGGCTAAATATAGACTTTATGATATAAGAGAAGATGATATTCAAAACTTGCAAGACGAAGTCAACCAAATTCTTCAAGTAGCTGTAGCTAGAGATCCAGATGATATAAAATTAGACTTACAGCAAATTTACGAGATTTTCAGTAATGTAGAACGTGTTCGGGAAAGTATAGTACGCAATGAGCATCCTAACATTTCAGAAAAAGAATTAGTTGGGGATTTTCCAGAGTTGCCTCTTAGTGTGGCAGAAAGAAGAGATATCGGCATCATAAGTGTTGCACATGGTTGGAATAAGGATAAGGTCAAAAATATTACGGATGATCTACATGATGGAAGACATCCAATTCACTTAAGGCTCTTGTCATTACTACTTAGGATAGCGGATCTAAGCGATGTGTCAAAGGAACGGATACGGAGGGAAGTATTGGAGAGAAACCATCATAGAATGTCAACAACTTCTGTATTCCACTGGATAAAACATTTAAGTGTCGATAAATTAACAATTGAACACAGAGAATCTGAGAACGGTATCACCAACATAATATTTACAATACATCATAACTATTTACCATCAGGTTATATCCTGACTCAAGTCCTAGAAGATAAATGCGGGGCATACTGCAAGAGAAATGACAGCAATGAACTAAAAAACTTTATAGTTAAGGGGAAAAATTTGGGGAGTGGGAGTTACTATAACTATTTCGAACCAACAAATTGTGATATAACTTGTGCATTCATCAATGAGTCCTATAGGAGCTTTTTTGAGGAGATTATTTTTATTAATGAGTATTTTTCAGAAAGAGATATCCCTGTACAGTTTGACTTAAAAATAGTAAAGAGTGATCACAGCCAAGTGGACTTTTATTTTGTAAAGAACAGGAACAATGCTATTTCCGCTCAAGATTTTATGTTTCAATACTTTCAAAGATTGACCTGAGTTGAAACGACAACTTTATACTCCCGATCAAAGAAGATAGGCCTTCACCACAAAGTGGGGCTTACTGCTGGCATGCTGATATCCGTGGCGTCCACCCGTTCATGATGTATGTCTATTTACGAAGGAAGCTTGGGTGAGGGTGGGTGAATGGTGGAATTTTGACCCGACCGCATAAGGTCGGTTTTTTTTCACAAGAGAGATACTTCCCATTGGTCTAAAGGAAGACGTAGATTGCTGCAAAGAAGTCGGAGGTCATCATAAAGGGATACACGTCGTGGGTATAGAAAGTTAAGAATTGCAAGGCATCGTTATCAACCTGTAATGAAAGGATCATTGCCGATGATCACGGATGAGAAAGAATCATGGGCGGCGGAAATTGCGGATCATGTCAAGAAACAATTCGGCATCGCTGTGAATCAAGCCACACCGATCCATAAGGGATGGCTGAACGTCAAGTGGAAGATGGAAACCGACCAGGCGCCCATTTTTGTAAAGTTCTATCACCCGGATCGGTATAAATTGCATTTGCATCCGGAGAAAAGAACAGCCATTGAGAGGACGCTTGAACTGCAGAACGGGCTGAACTTGTCAGGCGTTAGATGCCCGGGTGTCTATCCACATCATGATCGTTTTATACAGGAAACATCGACAGGATTGCACTATGCTGTACTGGAATGGGTGGAAGGAGATCCAAAGCCTGCAGGATGCTTGAATGAAGCCGAAATGTTTGAATTGGGGCAGCACACCGGGAAAATGCACAAATGGCTGCAGTCTGCACGGCCGTTGGACAAGCCGGCATGGCAACCGGACAAGGAAGGCTACTTGAGGGAATGGCGGAAAAATTGGAATCAAGCGATGGAAGCGGGGGATGAGATTGTCCTGGAATGGCAAAGACGTTCGCTGCAACTCGTTGAATCGCTCGATTTTCAGATTTTCGATGCATGTCCTGTCGGCTGGCTGCATTGGGATTTGTGGGTCGACAACATTTTGGTGAACGAGCAGGGACTGGCCGGCATTGTCGACTTTGACCGAATGGCGGCGGCCTACCCCGAAATTGATATAGCGCGTGCAATACTGTCCGGATCTTTGTCAGACGGCAAATTGCGGACGGACACGGTGAAATCGTTCGCCGAAGGGTACCGGGAGCATCTGGAATTGCCGCCAGGCACGCTTGACCGGGCGATGATCCTGCTTTATTTGATTGAATCGATTTGGTGGCTGAGGACCGAGATTCGTGCTGAAAGCGAACTGCGCGGGCTGCTTGGGCGGTTTATCGAGGAGATGCACTGGATCGAAGACAATTGGAGAACGCTTCGGGATCAGTTGGATGTGATCTAGAGGATCCACGTTAAGGACAGCAAGCGCGTAGGTTGATGCTTGACACAACGATATAAAAACAATCCCCGCCCGGCTATGCCGGCGGGGATGCTGCATTTTACTCCGATTTCATCTGATCCGGATACACGACGGTATTGAAGATCTCGCCCGTGCTTTCGTCCTGGATGTTGATCGTGACTTTCAATTTGTCGGACGGGACGCCGTCGAAAGCCTGGTAGAACATGCCCTGAAGGCCGAGCCCCAGGGCGGCGAAGCCGTCGAAGCTGTTCTCGTAAGCTGCCCGGTCCACGATCATGGTGAATTCGGACAATTGGTCGTTGTACGTGATGTCTTTGATGGACGTGAAGTCTTCGCCGTTCTTGAGTTCCTCGATGGATTGAACGGCTTGATCTTTCATCTCTTTCATCATTTTTTCATGCGTGGCTTTCGACATCTTGTAGGTGACGGAACCGTCGTCGTTGACTGTGGCTTCGCTGACGCCTTTGGATTTCGCGTCTTCGATCACCTGTTCGGCGTCCTGGTCGCCGAAGAACGAAGCGGGGAGGGTGATTTCGACATTTCGCGAGCCTTTGTCAACCTCGATCCCCGACGAATTGCTGTCTTCCTGCTTGCTGTTGTCCTGATTGGATGCTGCATCCGTTTGTGCGTTTGCATCAGTCAGCGAAATGTGCTCATCCTTGCTGCCGCCCGAGCAAGCCGACAGGGTCAATAGTGCGATGATTGCCATGAAAACAAGCTTCTTCATAAAAGTAAAAATCACTCTCCGTTAAATATTCTTTTGCATTATATAGGGATTTCCTGATTTTTGCAATTCATTTTGTCGAATTTGCATATTTGCTCGGGTTAGGCACTGTGCTATAGTTTATTCTGTTGCGCGAATTTTTACAGAAAGGACCATCAGGCTTGAATCATCAGACATCTCAGAACGGGGCCGACCAACCGTCGAAAAAAGAACTGTTCACGTCATCCGGCTTCATTCTGGCCGCGATCGGCAGTTCGGTCGGGCTCGGCAACATGTGGAAGTTTCCCTATATCACGGGACAGCACGGGGGAGCGGCATTCTTCCTGCTGTTCATCGTCTGTCTGCTGATTACGGGGCTGCCGGTGCTGCTGGCGGAGATGACGATCGGACGCAGCGGGCGCCGAAACGCCGCCGGTTCCTTGTACCAGCTCACGGGAAACCGGTTTTGGGGCATGGTGGGGCTGCTTTTCATCCTGACCGCTTTCCTGATCATGTCGTATTATGCCGTGGTGGCGGGATGGACGCTCCATTATACGGTGGAATCGTTCACCGGGTTTATGTTCGGCGAAGGAACGGATTATAAAGAGAAATTTCTCGATTTCGCATCAGGCTATCTGCCGATCTTCTGGCAGGCGGTGACGATGCTGATCGCCGGCTGGGTCATTGCCCGCGGCGTATCCGGCGGCATCGAGAAGTTCAATAAAATCTTGATCCCCAGCTTTTTCGTCATTCTGGTCGTGTTGATGTGGCGTTCGCTGACGCTGCCGGGTGCGGGTCAGGGCGTGGAGTTCTTTCTGCGGCCCGATTTTTCGAAGCTGGATGCGGAGTCCGCGCTGATCGCCCTGGGACATGCCTTCTTCTCGCTGTCTCTGGGGATGGGCTGCATGGTGACCTACGGTTCCTATGTGAATCAGAAGCAGTCGCTCGGATCCGCAACGTGGGCCATCGGTTTCGGGGATATGCTGTACGCGTTCATCGCGGGCCTCGTCATTTTCCCGACGGTGTTCTCCTTCGGCCTGGAACCGGGGGAAGGCGTCGGGCTGGCGTTCATGGCGCTGCCGGCGGCGTTCTCGCAGATGCCGCTCGGCTTTCTGTTCGGCGGGTTGTTTTTCCTGCTGCTCAGCATCGCCGCGTTGACCTCCGCCGTCTCCATTCTTGAGGTGCCGGTCGCCTATGCGATGGAACGGTGGAAATGGAGCAGGAAAAAGGCGGCGGTCATCGTCTCGGGCGCCTGCTTCGTTGTCGGCGTTCCGTCGGCGCTGTCGGTCGGCGGCGTGCTCGGTTCATGGCAGCCCGGCGGCAAGACGATCTTTGATTGGGTGGATTTCAGCACCGCGTATATTTTGATGCCGTTCTGCGGTCTGATTGTCACCCTGTTCGCCGGATACGCATGGAAACGGGCGGGAGAAGCGGCTGGCCTCACGGGATTCCGGTACCGGGTATGGATGTTCTTGCTGCGCGTGGTGGCGCCGGCGATGATTGTGCTGGTGTTCCTCTATTTCATGGGTGTCATTTCGGTGTAGGCTGCCGGTGAATGAGCTGCCGGAAGCCGCCGAATAGCTGGACGGATGGATCCCCGCTCGGCCGCGTGCCGGGCGGGGATCCTTTCGCTTGGGTCCCTGCGGTCCCGCTTATTCGACCAGATAGAACCCTTTGTGCCGGACATATTTCGTGTACATGTCGACCGGCAGCTTCTGGCCCAGAATCGCGGTGAGCTTGCCCGACCAGTTGGCCTTCCGGCGGTTGAACAGGCGCGAGCCGTAATAGGTCTCGATCTGCCGGTCAAATTCATCGATGGCGGCTTTGAGACTCGGATTGTACCGGTTCTCGAAAAATACGGCGGAACGCGGCAGACGCGGCTTCTGTTCGGGGGACTCG
>Ga0310835_100812_pt1 | contig 11374 bp, 14 predicted proteins | sample SM_ome_3_FD_201308 | JGI IMG/M metagenome (GOLD analysis project Ga0310835, IMG submission 201308) | Sorghum-adapted microbial communities enriched on stacked mutant (SM) sorghum from Joint BioEnergy Institute, Emeryville, California... ...
TAAGCTTTAGCAACTTCCATTTTACCAAACAAGAAAGGTGTTTTTCTGTCAAGAACGAGATTTTTCGATAAGAAATCCTAGCTCCATCAAGGCTTAGCACAGATTTTCAAGCTGCGAAAGTTGAGTTCCTTTATTTTTTTGCAATCGATATACGAGATCTGTGTCCTCCATTCCCCAACCCTTATAGTTCTCATCGAAATATCCTACTTCATCTAAAAATTCGCGTCTTACAGACATGTTTGCGGTTGTGCCCAACAACCATTTAAAGTGGAACCCATCAAGATCTTTTCCGAATTCTTCATAAAATTCAAGGAAATTATCAGGTGCGTCATGAACAATATATTGATAGATCGACTCGTTTTCGAAATCCAATAATTGATCATCAATGATTTTTGTTAATTTTTCAGGAAATAAATCTATTTCAACTAATTTGTTATTCTTTTTTAATAAATCTAATCATATAAATGATTTGTCCGTATATTTAAGTCTCTTTCAGCAAACGTTAAAATATTCCCTTTCCATCCTAATGCAACTATATTAGGTTTATCATGTATTTTTATGTGCTCATTAAGAAATTGTGGTGTTACAATTCTGTCGTCGTCATTAAAAAGTATAATCTCGCCTTTAGCGTTTTCAATCGCCACATTTCTTGCTGCAGAACGCCCTTTGTTTGATTGCTCAATGTATGTAATTCTCAACTTATCCAGAAAGCTCTCGACAATTTGTTTTGTGTGATCAGTACTCCCATCATTCACGATTACAATTTCATAATTGAAATTACAACGTTGATATTCAAAAGACCTAAGCGTTAAGTCAAGGTAATCAGCTTTATTAAATGTTGGTATAATAACGCTTACAATTATTTCGGAACTCTTTCCATTCACCGGGTAACCACCCCACGATTTCTATTCTCGAATAGCATTATATATACCAGATCACAATGCCGGTAGTTTATGTTTCTTGTTATTTACCAGTTTACTATGATTAATCGTGTTGTCAATAATTTTTGGGTCTATGATTATTAAATTCCAATAACACATGTTCTTGACTGTCTTTAATGAAATAGGCTTCGAAACGTCTTAATAAACAGATACGTTCGAAGCCCGTAATTCATCTCTACCTTTAATTATTTCTAACTGATTAAGGTGCCCGTATCAATCCATCCGCCGGATGCCGTCCTCCGTGACGACGGACAGGATGAGCGGCCGCACCGCCGGCGGCTCGCCGCCGATCTCGAACGCCTCCGCGGCGAGCCGCATCGCTTCGGCTTCGGCATCGCCTTCGCGCGCGGCGTGCAGCTCCGCCAGCGTCTCGCCGGCTTCCGCCCGGTCGCCGAGCTTCTGCGCGAGCACGACGCCGACCGCGTGGTCGATCGGCGCGTCCTTCACCGCGCGCCCCGCGCCGAGCATCATCGCCGCAAGGCCGAGCTTCTCCGCGTCGATGCGGCGCACGTACCCGGCGCGCTCCGCCTTCACGCAGATCCGGTGCGGCGCCGAGGGCAGCCGATCCGGATCGTCGACAACCGCCGGATCGCCGCCTTGCGCGGCGACGAAAGCGCGGAACTTGTCCAGCGCTTCGCCGGACTTCAGCTTCCGCTCCAGCAGCAGGAGCGCTTCATCGATGCCGGCCGCCTTGCCGCCGAGCACCGTCATATGCGCCGCCAGCGTCAGGCAGAGCGACGTCAGATCTTCCGGGCCATCACCGCGCAGCGCGGCGATCGCTTCTTTCACCTCGAGGGCGTTGCCGATCGCCCGTCCCAGCGGCTGGTCCATGTCGCTGATCACAGCCGCGGTCTTGCGGCCCACGAGCCGGCCGATCGCGACCATCGCCTCCGCAAGCCGCTCCGCATCCTCCAGCGTCTTCATGAACGCGCCGCCGCCCGTCTTCACATCGAGCACGATCGCGTCGGCGCCGGATGCGATTTTCTTGCTCATGACGGAACTTGCGATGAGCGGAATCGATTCGACCGTCGCCGTCACGTCGCGGAGCGCGTACAGCTTCTTGTCCGCCGGCGCCAGATCGCCGCTCTGGCCGGCAACGGCCAGCCCGATCTCCCCGACCTGGCGGAAGAACGCCTCGGGGGCAAGCTCCGTGCGGAAGCCCGGTATCGACTCCAGCTTGTCGATCGTGCCTCCGGTATGGCCGAGCCCGCGGCCGGACATTTTCGCAACGGGAACACCCGCCGCTGCGGCCAGCGGCGCGACGATGAGCGTCGTCTTGTCGCCGACGCCGCCCGTGCTGTGCTTGTCCACCTTGATGCCCGGAATGCCGGACAGATCGAGCTGGCTGCCGGACCGGGCCATCGCCAGCGTCAGCTCCGCCGTCTCTTCCGCGGTCATCCCCCGGAAGAGCACGGCCATGGCGAACGCGGACATCTGATAATCCGGAATGTCGCCCCGGCAGTATCCATCGATCAGGAACGCGATTTCCCCGGCGGTCAACTCCCCGCCGTCCCGCTTGCGCCGTATGATGTCAACCGCACGCATGCCTTTCCCTCCTGATCGTCAACATTTCTGTTTTCTCGGAGGCCGCTTCATGAGCTGAACCAGCACGATCAGCTCGTCAAGCGACTGGCTCAGTTCCAGCACTTCGCGGTGCTGCATGTCGTTCCTTGCCCGGAACGCCGTGTTCATTTGATTGCGCAACCATTCGACTCGTCCCAACAACTGCTTGTCCATGATGAAAATTCACACTTCTCCCTCTTTCGGATTCACGGGCCATTATACGACGAAACGGAGGGAAGAACGTGTCGCACCCGGTCGAGTCGAACGGTGCATTTTCGCTTCCTGCAAAGTCCTACAAACGGGGGATGACGCCTGTGACCAGAGCCAGAAAACGGGACTTCACGCGCTCGGTCGTCTCCATCACTTCGTCATGGGACAGCGGTTGATCCAGTATGCCTGCCGCCATATTGCTGATGCAGGAAATGCCCAGCACCTCAAGTCCGATGTGGCGCGCGGCGATGACCTCCGCCACCGTCGACATGCCGACAGCGTCCGCGCCCAGCGCGCGAAGCATGCGGATTTCCGCCGGCGTCTCATACGATGGACCCAGCAGTCCGGCATAGACGCCTTCCCGCAGCTTGAGGTCCTGTTCCCGCGCCGTTTCGGTTGCGATGGCGCGCAGCCGCCGGCTGTAAGCTTCCGACATGTCCGGGAACCGGGGGCCCAGTTCGCCGTCGTTCGGCCCGACCAACGGATTGCGTCCGGTCAGGTTCAAATGGTCGGCAATCAGCATCAGATCGCCCGGTTCGAAAGACGTATTGATGCCGCCCGCCGCGTTGGTCACCACGAGCGTCCGCGCGCCGAGCGCCTTCATGACGCGAACTGGGAACGCCGTCAGCTCCGGTCCGTATCCTTCGTACATGTGGAACCTTCCGCGCATGATGACGACCGTCCGTCCGGCCAGCCGGCCGATGACCAGCTCGCCCGCGTGTCCTTCAACGGTGGAGAGCGGGAAATGCGGAATGTCCTCGTATCGGATCACGGCCGCGTCTTCCACATGATCGGCGAGCACGCCGAGGCCGGAGCCGAGAATCAGTCCGATCTCCGGCACAAGCGCCGTCTTTCCGCGGATCGATTCCGCGGCTTCGCGAATATGCACTGCCGTCAATGTCATGGGATCATCCTCCTGACTCAGGTTGCCGCGCCGGGTCTCAGGCGAGGCCGAGATCGTTAAGAAAGCTGGTGCCGTGCGGCGGGCGCTGCACGCCGAACAGTTCGGCGATCGTCGCGGCCAGATCCGCGAACGTCGAACGGGTGCCGAGCGGTCGGCCGGCCATGCGCGGGTTGTACAGGAGCAGCGGCACATATTCCCGCGTATGGTCGGTGCCGTGGTGAACCGGATCGTTGCCGTGGTCGGCCGTAATGATGAGCAGACCGTCATCACCGGTCAGCCGTTTCAGATCCGGTACCGCGCGGTCGAACTCGGCGAGCGCCTGCGCATAGCCGGCGGGGTCGCGCCGGTGGCCGTACAGCGAATCGAAATCGACGAGGTTCGTGAACACGACGCCCCTGCACGGCTTCTCCATCAGTTCCAGCGTCCGCCGGATGCCGTCGGCGTTGCTCTTCGTCGACCAGGCGGACGTGATGCCTTCCCCGCTGAAAATGTCGTTGATCTTGCCCACCGCCCATACGTCATACCCGGCATCCTTCAGCGCGTTCAGCACCGTCGGCTGCGGCGGTTTCACCGCGTAGTCGTGCCGGTTCGGCGTGCGGGTGAACGCGCCGGGCTCCCCGACATAGGGCCGGGCGATGACGCGGCCGACCGCATGCGGTTCGTGCAGCGTCAGCTCGCGCGCGATCTCGCAGGCCCGGTACAGCTCGTCCAGCGGAATGACTTCCTCGTGCGCGGCGATCTGGAAGACGCTGTCGGCAGACGTGTAGACGATCCATGCCCCGGTCCGCATCTGTTCTTCGCCGAGCTCCTCGATGATCGCGGTGCCGCTTGCCGGCTTGTTGCCGATGACCGGACGGCCCGTCCGCTTCTCGAACTCGCGGATGAGCTCCTCCGGAAAACCGTCCGGAAACGTGCGGAACGGTACGGGAATGTGCAGGCCGGCCAGCTCCCAGTGGCCGGTCATCGTATCTTTGCCCGCCGATGTCTCGGCCATCTTGCCGTAGGCCGCTTCCGGCGCCGAATGCGGCGCCCAGTCGGCGATCCGCGCGATGTTGGCGAGGCCGAGCCTGCGCAGTTCGGGCAGATCGAAACCCGGCACCGTTTCCGCGATATGGCCGAGCGTATGGGCGCCCGCATCGCCGAATGCCGGCGCGTCCGGCAGCTCGCCGATGCCGACGCTGTCAAGCACGATCCAGGTCACTCTTGTAATCTTCACGGGTCAGCGCCACCTCTTGTTCTCACATTTTCAAAGGTATGAATCGATGCGCAGTCAGGCAGTCAAGCCGCCTGCCGCAAGGCGTCAACGCGCCCTCGGATGGGCCGATTCGTAGACCGATTTCAGGCTCGGCCGCGCCATCTGCGCGTACGCTCTCGTCGCCGAGATGTCCTTGTGGCCGAGCATCTCCTGCACGGCGCGCAGGTCGGCGCCGCCCGCGACCAGGTGCGCGGCGAACGCATGCCGCAGCATATGCGGGCTGACGCCGCCCAGGCCGGACGTCTCGGCATGCTTCTTCATCAGCTTCCAGAACCCCTGCCGCGTGAGCCGGCTTCCGCGCCGGCTGACGAACAGCGCGCGTTCGGGCCGGTCCGGGCGGACCAGATGCGGCCGGCCGTCCTTCAGGTAGCGCTCCAGCGCTTCCGCGGCCGCCTTGCCGAGCGGGACGAACCGCTCCCGCCCGTCCGGGCTCGCGCAGCGGACATACCCGAGGGAAGGATTGACGTCATCAACGTCCAGCCCGATCAGCTCGCCCGCGCGGATGCCGGTCGCGTACAGCAGCTCCAGCATTGCCCGGTCGCGCAGACCGGAAGGACCGCCGCCGTCCGGCGTCTCCAGCAGCCTGGCCGTTTCCGCCTCGGTCAGGATACGCGGAGCTTTGCGTTCCGGCTTCGGCGGCCGGATATGGGCCGCCGGGTCGGCCTCGATCGCGTTCAGATCGGCGGCCAGATAGCGGAAGAACGCGCGGATGCTTGACGCGGCGCGGGCGACGCTCGCCGGCGCCTTGCCTTCCGCCTTGAGTCCGGCCAGATAGGCCGCGATATGATGCGGCTTCACCCGCCCGGAATCGCCGATGCCCTGCGCTTCCATCGCGCCGGCGAACGCCTTCAGATCGCGGGCGTACGATTCCGCCGTCGAGCGCGAAAAGCTGCGCGATTCCATGCGGCTCGCAAGAAACTTCTCCAGCAGATCCGGCAAATCCGGCATGTCCGAATCCCTCCTTCCCGCCGAAGCGGTTCTTCAGTCGCCGGTCAGATAGAACAGGCGCAGGCGGTCAAGGACGGACGGCGAGGGCCCGCCGTCCGGGTCGTTCACGAACACTTTGACCGCCCGGCCTAGCGGCGCGGCATAAGGGTCCGGCATCCGCAGCCATTCGGCCAGGAGCCGGAATGCCGCCGCGATCACCAGCGTCAGCACCAGGAACAGCGCGGCGAACAGCAGTCTGCGCAGCATGCGGCGCAGCGACACCACCATGCAGAATCACCTCCGCCGCCCGACGGGACGGGCTTGCTGCTAACACTCTATGTATCCGTTCCGCCCGCCAGTACCGCGAAGGGAGCTGCAGATGGGATCGCGGCGGTCTTTTTTTCAAAGTCGATGCAAAAAACTCCCGAACGGCCCCGCTAGGGTCCCCGTCCGGGAGCATGCGCTGCGGTTTATTCGTCGGATTCGCGGGATTCGCGGCAGCGGCGGCAAATGCCCTGGAAATCGAGCCGATGATCGATGACATGAAAGCCGTACTCCTGCTCCAGCCGTTCCTCGAGCGGGATGAGCCAGTCTTCCATGATCTCTTCCATCGAGCCGCATTGCACGCAAATCAGATGATGGTGATGGTGCTTGGAACTGTCCGTCCTCAGATCATAGCGCGCGACGCCGTCGCCGAAGTTCAGCTTCTCCACGACATGCAGCTCGCTGAGCAGTTCCAGCGTCCGGTACACGGTGGCCAGACCGATCTCCGGCGCAATCTCCTTCACGAGCATAAAAACGTCTTCCGCGCTGAGATGGTCTTCCTCGTTCTCCAGCAATACGCGAACGGTTGCTTCCCGCTGCGGGGTCAACTTGTAGCCCTGCGACTGAAGTTGTTGTTTGATTTTCTCTATCCGGGCTTCCATGTTCTCCCCTCCGCGAATCAGGCAACCATCGCTGTTACGATGTTTGGAATCATTATCATTATAGAAGGAGGTTCGAACGAAAGTCAAACCTTCCGGCGCAGTCCGTGATGCGAAGTCAGGATGCGAGCAGCGGCGCCGCCCAGCCGATCAGATTCGGCGCGACGTAAGCTTCGATGAATGCTCCGCCGGTCATGACGGCAAGCATGATCAGCGCGGCGGACGTATGGGCGAGCAGCGGCTCCCTGAGGCTGCCGGACGGCTGCACCAGCCGGTACCTGAACACGTGCAGCGCAAAGGCGACGGACGAGACGCTGGCAAACAGAAGCGCCGGAAGCACCAGCAGGTTCCCGGGCACCATCGCCGCCAGGGCGAACAGCATCCCTTTCCACCCGTACGCCTGGACAAGCACGCCGAGGCTGAAGCCGATCAGCACGCCCTTCAAAAAATCGAGCACCAGCACAAACGGCGCCCCGATCACCGTCACACCCAGCAGCCAGACGGCCAGCAGCCATTTCCCGTGCAGCATCGCCCGGTCGCTGAGCGTATCCCCGGCGTCCGCCATCTGCCCGGCTTCGGCCGTCAGCGCGTACCGCGCCAGATCGGAAGCCAGATTGTCCTGCTGGTCGAGCGTCAGCGTCCGGCTGGCCAGCACCCCGAACACGATGCCCGCCGCCGTAAGCACCGCAATGAAGACCAGCAGCGTCTGCCGGTATGACGCCGTCATAAAGCCGAATTCCGCCCGCATCGCCGTCTCTCCCGTCGCGGAAAAATCAGACATGCTGTACCATTGTATGTTTCGGGTCGAAAGGGTATGCCGGCGTGCCGATTGCAGCGTTTCAGCGGATGGCGTCTAGCCCGACAGCGCCTTGCCGTAGCGGCCTCCGCCGCCCGCCTTGAGGCCGAGCCGTCCTTCCCGGGCGGCGAGGATCAGCGCGGCCGTCTTGTCCCCCGCCGTTTCGGCCAGCGCTTCGGGCGAAGCGTCATGCAGCACGTTCATCTCCGTGCCGAAGCGGTCCAGCAGCCGCTCGAGCAGCTTCGGCCCGACGCCCGGGATGAATTCGAGCGGCACCTGGCAGATGTACGGCGGCCTTGCGCCGCCGATCCGCGGGATGTCGCGTCCGGCGAGCCGGCCGAGGGCGCGCACCCGCTCGGATACGCCGCGGATCAGTTTCGCGGACCCGCAGAGCGGGCAGCGCATTGCAGCGTCCGGGCTTTCCGGCATTTCGCCGTCCTCCGCGCCCAGCGTCGTTCCGCAGCCCGCGCAATGCGTCCGGTGATACTTGCCGAGACGCGGATCAAGGCCGTAGTTCGCCGCGATCCCGCGGCCGTCTTCGCCGCGCAGCGCCTTGCACAGCTCGTCGAACGAAGGTTCGCCGAGGATGAGCGCGTTGTATTCCCGGCCGATGCGGGCAAGCGAGTGCGCGTCCGAGTTCGTCAGGAACGGATAGCGGTCCAGCTCGGGCACGAGGCCGGCCATCGCCGTGTCCGCGCTGAGTCCCAGCTCGACAGCGTCGACGAGATCGGGGTCGAGCACGTCGGACAGCCGGTCCGCGCAGCTGCCGTACAGGCTGCGGTGCGGCGTGAAAATGTGGGCGGGGATGAACAGCCCGCCCCGCGCCGCCGTCTCCCGCTGCAGTTCCAGGCCGCTTGCGCGGATGCGCTGCGAGCTGAGCCCGACGTTCGTCATCCGCTCCTTGAGCCATTCGGTGAACGAGCGCATCGCGTCGAAATCGCGCAGAAATACGAGGTGATGCGCCGGTCCGCGTCCGGGCTCCTTCACCTCGATCTCCGCGCCGAGCAGCAGCGTAACGTCCCGATACCGGATGCCTCCGCCCGGCGCTTCCGCCATCTCGCCGCGGTCGAGCAGTTCCGCAATATCCCGCTGGACACCGGGCGAGTGGGCATCGATGACCCCGAGCAGCCGGATGCCTTTGCGGCAGGCGGCTTCATGGGCGATGTTCCGGAACGTCAGCGCCCGGCTGGCGCTGATCTTCACCGGTTCGCCGCGCCCGGTGGCGCCGATGTGCAGATGGAGATCGGCGAATACGCGGCGCAGGCCCTCGTCTTGGCCGCGCTTTGGGTTTGTGCCGGTGCCGCCCATGTCAGACGAACGACCCGGTGAGCCGCTGCAGCCGCCAGGCCTGCACGGCCATGATCGTCTTCGCGTCGCTGATCCGGCCTTCGCGGATGTAGGCCAGCGCCTGCTCGAACGTGATGGCGTCCACGTTCAGATGTTCGTCCTCGTCCGGCGCGAAGGTTCCGCGCGAGAGGTCGTATGCCGCGTACAAGTACAGCTTCTCGTCGGCGAATCCGGGCGAAGTGTAGAAAGCATGGAGCGGCTCGAGCCGCTCCGCCCGCCAGCCGGTCTCCTCCTCGAGCTCGCGCCGCGCCGTCTCCATCGGATCTTCGCCGGGTTCGAGCTTGCCCGCCGGAATCTCGATCTGCATCTTCCCGAGCGGCTTGCGGTACTGTTCGACGACGATCAGCCGGTCGTCGTGCAGCGCGAGCACCGCGGCCGCGCCCGGGTGTCTGACGATCTCGCGCGTCGCCGTCTTCCCGCCGGGAAGTTCCACCGTGTCCACCTGCAGGGAAATCAGCCTGCCCTGAAAGACCGGCTCCGTGCGGACGGTCCGCTCGGGTTCCTGCCGCTCCTTCTCTCCGCTCCTGTTGTTCATTTTTGCTCTCTCCCCGTGTGATAACTTGTCCGCTCCGCGCATAGGATGGGGCATACCCACCCCGGAACGGAGGTTTGACGAATGAAACAGTACAACGATCCGAACGGCATCCGTCTCGTCGGCAAAGCGTGGGAAATCCGCCACAAGCTCCGCGTGCTGTCGAGCGGGCGGAAGAAGCTGTCCGACTATGTCCGTTCGTTCGGCGGTCCGTCCGGTTCGAAGTGAGCGCCGGAACCTGCCGCCGGTTCGATCAAGCACGCAAAGCGCGCCTTCACCGCCGGGCGTCAAACAGGACGAGGGCGGCCGGCGTCGAAGTCGGCTGCTCGCTTCCGCCTTTCGGCTCGGCGGTGAGCGAGATCATCTCGGCATTCGGCAGAAGAAGCGAACGAACGTGCAGATGGGCGATGCCGTCGACCAGTTTGAGCACGCCGAGGCTGTCCGCGTGCGGTCCCCGAACCGCCCAGGCCTGATAGTCGACCAGATCCGTGTCGGGCAGACCGTACAGATAGAGCAGCGCTTCCTGCGCGTCGCCGCTCAGCCAGATATACCCCTCGCCCGATGTCCCGAAGGCGTGGACGACCTTGAATTGCGTCGTGTCCGGAGCGGTCAGGACGGTGCCCGCCTCCGGCTCGCGCATCAGCAGGTATTCGCCGGGCGATTCATGCCGCGCGGACGGCGCGAACGAATCCGCGGCCAGCCCCGCGCGATGGAGCAGTCCGGCGGTCAGCAGCACGACGGCGGCCGCCGCGGCCGCGGCGATCGCCGGACCCCGCAGCCTGCGGCGCAGACCGATCGCGCGGACCGCCCGTCTGAGCGACCGCCGGCGCCGCTCCGACGGCAGCGGCACGGACGGCGCATCCTGCGGCCGGCCGCCCGGCGCGGGCGCAAGCCGCAGCCATTCCGCCCGGCGTGCGGCGCAATCGCCGCATGCGCCGGCATGCGCCTCCATCGCGGCCGCATCCTTCGCATCCAGGAGCCCCAATGCGAAATCCGCCCACTCCCGATCGGTAAATCCGAGCGCGCACCGTTTCAGATCGAAGCCGCCTTCATTTCGCATCATGCCGCGTACCTCCTTCCCCGCCGCTCAGCCAGCCGCGCACGGCCATCTGTTTCCGCAGATTGGCGATGCCGCCGCGTATCCAGGACTTGACCGTGCCGAGCGGCACGTTCCACTCGTCCGCCATCTCCCGCTGCGTCTTCTCCCGGTAATAGGCGGTCGCCAGCGCGCGGCGCTGCTGGCTCGGCAGCGCGGCGAACGCTTCCCGCACGGCTGCCTGCTGGAACCGCAGGACGACCGTATCCTCCGGTGCGGACGCAGCGGTCTCCAGACCCGCGATCCGTCCGATCGCCGCGTCCGCCCCGCCGGGAACGGCGCGCCGGGACCGGCGCAGCCGGTCCAGCCCGCGGCTGCGCGTCAGGACGGCCAGCCAGCTCTCGATCGACCCCCGCGAACGGTCAAAACGTCTGCCGGTCCGCAGCACTTCGAGGAACACATCATGGCAGAGGTCCTCCGCTTCCATCCGGTCATCCATCACCCGGAGGGCAATATGCATGACAAGCGGCGCGTACCGTTCGTAGAAACGGTCGAATGCCTCGACGGAGCCGGCGCACATCGCTTCCAGCACCGCCGCCATGTCATCTCCCCGTCTGTCCAATCCGCTATCCTCCCCGCCGACAGCAATTTTCTGCTTGTTATTTTAGCAGAAGCAGGGATGGGCCGGAAGTTTCGCCGGGCGCCGAAAAAAATTGGTTGACCGCATTAATCCGCGCCCGCCGCTCGTTCGTAATGTAAGCGAAATCGTAATTTTCTAAGTCAGAAGGGGGATTGGAAGCATGCTTGCCGCATGCCGCAACATCTGGATCAAGCTTGGGCTTGCCGCCCTGATCGCGGCCGGAGCGGCCGCCGCGTCCGCGGGTCAGGCCGATGCCGCGGAACCGTTTGAACTGTACACAACCTACGTCAACCTGGCCGC
>Ga0310835_100834_pt1 | contig 10895 bp, 7 predicted proteins | sample SM_ome_3_FD_201308 | JGI IMG/M metagenome (GOLD analysis project Ga0310835, IMG submission 201308) | Sorghum-adapted microbial communities enriched on stacked mutant (SM) sorghum from Joint BioEnergy Institute, Emeryville, California... ...
CCTGCCGCTTCGCCTCACGCAGCGCCGCCAGCGTATCCGCCGTCTCGCCCGACTGGCTGACGACGATGACCAGCGTATGCTGATCGATGATCGGATTGCGGTAGCGGTATTCCGATGCCACATCCGTCTCCACCGGGATGCGCGTCAGCTGCTCGATCACATGCTTGCCGATCAGACCGGCATGATGGGCCGTGCCGCAGGCGACGATATGAATGTGACGAATATTCCGCAGTTCATCCGCCGTCAGATTCACCTCGTTCAGGATCACCCGCTTGCCGGACTCGTCGATGCGCGCCCCCATCGTATCGCGGTACGCCTTCGGCTGCTCATGGATCTCCTTCAACATAAAGTGATCAAATCCAGCTTTTTCCGCCGTTTCGATATCCCAATCGACACGGAACATTTCCCGGGCAATGAAATTCCCCTCGATCGTCATCAATTCGACACTGTCTTTCGTCAGAACCGCCATCTCGCCGTCGTTCAGAATATACACATTGCGCGTATAATCGAGAATCGCCGGGATGTCGGAGCCGATGAAGTTCTCACCTTCGCCCACGCCGATGATCAGCGGGCTCGCCAGGCGAACCGCCACCAGCTTATCCGGCTCATTGCCGCACAGGACAGCCAGCGCATAGGCGCCCCGCATCTCCTTCACCGCGCGGCGCACCGTGGAGACGATATCGCCGTCATACAGATCCGCCAGCAGATGGGCGATCACTTCCGTGTCGGTTTCCGAGGTGAAGGTGTACCCTTTTGCCAGCAGGCGCTCCTTGATCACCATGAAGTTCTCGATGATGCCATTATGCACGACCGAGATGTTCACCCTGGCATCCTGATGCGTATGCGGATGGGCATTCTCATCCGATGGCTTGCCGTGCGTCGCCCAACGCGTATGTCCGATGCCGATCGAACCGTTCAGCGGTTCCTCCTGCAGCTTTTCTTCCAGTATCGCGATCCTGCCCTGCGACTTGCTGATCTTGAGCCCCTCGTTCGTATAGACGGCGATGCCGGCCGAATCATACCCCCGATACTCCAGCTTCTTCAAGCCATGAAGCAGGATTTCCTGGGAATCCCTGTTCCCGATATATCCAACAATACCGCACATTGATTCAAGTCCCTCCTGAGTCCTATCCATTCAGTTCGTCGTGCCAATGATTCACCTTGTCAATGATCAACCTCGTGCAGTACCCATGTACCACACCTCATCCAACCACACGTTCAAATAGCAATGCGAAACCAGACCTCCTGCACGGAAGCCTTGAGAACCTGCCTTCACGCGCAATCGCCGATGAAGACAATATGAAACTGAACCCCCGTTCCGCCGTCACAAGGCCAGGAATGGAAGCCGCCATGCCGCATCTAAACCTGCGTACCCGTTCTTATGTTCCCCCGTTATCTCTGTCCATCAGCACCCAACCAGCCGGCAGCATGACTCCGTTCGACATCTCATCCTTCATGCTGCGAAGCTGACGCTGATTTCCGTTCAGGTTCGCACCGACGCACCGACCCTATGAGGCGCATCCGTTAAGCGAATCTTACCTGTTACGCATCTGTCAGAGCTTTGTCCGGCAAGTCACCCCGCCGTTTTCCTCTCTGACTCTCAGCCCGATGCCCGGACTGGAAGGTCCCCGCCGAAAACTCCGAACACCTTCACCTCGTCAACTTATGCAAGCGCGGCATCTGTCCCGTTCATCCGCGCATCCGTCCGCCGCCTGACGCTTCCCGTGCAGCGAACCCATAAGTTCTGGCGCTTAAGATAATCCTTCCGCTATCCTCCTTTCCCATCACGAGTTATTCCTATTTTATGCAAAGCCTTTCTAAAGCGCAACTGTTATTTTCTATCACTTGTCGAATCAGCCCGCTGTATGCCATCAAACGTCAAACCGCACGCTGCTGCCAGCGTGCGGCTTCCTGTTATTGCAGTTCAGCCCGGATCACTTCCGCGATCTCGTTCACATAGGACTCGACCAATGCCCCGTCCGGTCCTTCCGCCATGACGCGGATCAACGATTCCGTGCCCGATGGCCGCACCAATACCCTGCCGTCGTCACCGAGCCTGGATTCCACATCGCGGATCACCGCCGAGATCCTCGCGTTGTCCTTGTACTTGCTCTTGTCGGCTACGCGCACGTTGACGAGCACCTGCGGATACTTCTTCATCACCTGTTTCAGCTCGCTGAGCTTCTGACCCGATGCGATGATCGTGTCCGTCAGCTGCAGCGAGGTGAGGATGCCGTCACCGGTGGTGCTGTAGTCGAGGAAGATGACGTGGCCGGATTGCTCGCCTCCAAGGTTGTAACCGCCCTTGCGCATCTCCTCCATCACATAGCGGTCGCCAACCGCCGTCTGGGCCGTGCTGAGCCCCATGCTCTCGACCGCCTTGTAGAAGCCGATGTTGCTCATCACCGTCGAGACGATCGTCCGGTGCTTGAGCCGCCCTTCCTTCGCCATCGCCTGTCCGCATATGCTCAGGATATAGTCGCCATCCACCTCTTCGCCGGTGTCGTCGATGGCGATCAGCCGGTCCGCATCGCCGTCGTAGGACAGCCCGAAGTCCGCCTGATGCTTCAGCACGGCTTCTTTCAAGCTGGCGGGATGGGTGCTTCCGCAGTTCAGATTGATGTTCAGACCGTTCGGCTCGTGGTGGATCGTGATGACCTCCGCGCCCAGCTCGCGGAAGACGAGCGGCGCCAGTTCGTAGGCGGCGCCATTGGCGCAGTCCATGACGATCTTCTTGCCGGTGAAGCTGTGTCTGACCGTCGTCTTCAGATACTCCAGGTAGCGGAACTTCGCATGCTCATGATTCGTGACCGTACCCAGACCGGCTCCGATCGGACGAGGCAGCTCATCCGCAGACTCATCCATGAGTCGCTCGATCTCCAGCTCCGTCTCATCCGACAGCTTGAAGCCGTCGCTGCCGAAGAACTTGATCCCGTTATCCTCGACCGGGTTATGCGACGCAGAGATCATCACCCCTGCATCCGCCTTCATCACTCTGGTCAGATACGCCACACACGGTGTCGTCACGACACCCAGCCGCACGACGTTGGCGCCGATCGAGAGCAGCCCCGCCGTCAGTGCGGCCTCCAGCATCGGCCCGGAGATGCGCGTATCCATGCCGATCAGCACCGTGGGCTTCTCTTTCCCGGACCGTCTGGTCAGCACATACCCTCCGCATCGTCCGATGCGATACGCCAGCTCTGCGGTCAACTGCTGGTTCGCCACCCCGCGTACGCCGTCTGTTCCAAAATATTTCCCCATATTCGCTCTCCTCTGGACCTTGTTATCAGTTGCCACTGTTCGATCTTCCATCATTGTTACTATCAATTATGCACGGATGCCCATGCAGGTGATCAGCCATCAGCCGCTGTATGTCGCATGCTGGCCCTGACCGTGTGCCGCTTCCGCAACATCGCCCTGCGACGAGCCCTCCGCTGTCTCGGCTAAGCCGTCACCAGCTTCGTCAGCAGCCTCATCGCCGCCCGGGGGCCCGGACTCACCTCCGCTGTCTCCGCCGGTTCCGTTGCCTCCGCTGCCCGATGTTTCATCCGCTGGCATGGAGACCACCACGCTCGCTCTCAGCACGTCTGCCGTGGCCAGCTCCACGAACCTCGGCAGGTTCACGCGCAGCGGGAGGACGTAGCTGCCCGGGGCGACATTGCTGACATCCAGGATGACCTGCACATCCCCGGCAGTCAAGGCATTCACCAGGGCCGCGGCTCCCTGCACGGTCAGGCTGACCACTCCGCTCTCCGGCTCGACCAGCTCGATCTCATAGGCATCATCCTGGCCGAACAGGCGGATCGGCACGCTGTTGAACGTTCTCTGCACCGTCGGCTCCAGATCGATGCTCACCTGCACCTCACCTGGCTCCACGCTCGTGACGCCCGGCTTGAGCGGCAGCTCCACCGTCACCGTGGAGTCGCCCGTCAGCCTGGACAGGTCCACGCTCACGCCGTCGTAGAACTCGATCGCATCGATGACCTCCTGCGGGCCTGAGATCGTCACGAACGACACATTCTGGCTGACGCTGGCGACGCTCAGTCCTGCCGGCGGTTTGCCGATGAAGCTGACCTGCAGCGGCACGGATCGAATCGGCGGCGTGATCGGCACCTCCACGCTGACGATCGACGGGCTGATCGTCACCCCTTCGAGCTTCTGCCCGGACGCGTTGTACGCCTCCAGCTTCACCTCGCGGACGATCGTCTCGGACGCGCCCTCGATATCCAGATAGCCGCGAATGCTGCTCACCTGACCCAACTGGCTGGACGGAACGGTCACATGCACCCTGGCCGGATTGGCCACGGGCACGCCCGCCCTAAGTCCTTCCACCGGCTTCCCGGACAGCTCGATGGTGACATCGAACTGCTTCGTATCCATCCGCTCGATCTTCACCGTCACCGTATCCGGGTTCAGCGTCACATCCACCCCAGACGGGAAATTCCGGGCGATCAGCGGGACCTGATGAGTCCCTTCGGCAAGTCCCGACACATCCGCGATGATCGCATACTGTGAGGTCGGGATTCGATTCAGGGCGGAACTGGTGCCCTCGACGATAATATCGACCTCCTCAGGCTCGATGGAGGCCAGATGATATTGATCCGTATCCAGCCCGGCGACCGTCACCTGCGCATCGACGATCGTATCCGTCTGAAATACGGGATTGTTCTTGATCGGCGTCGTCTGTTCATAATTCAGCCTGACGACCAGCCACAGGAGTATGCCAAGGAGCAAGGCAGCGACCCGAACGACGTTCACATTGTTCAACCATTTATCCACGGCGCCCTCTCCTTCTCCAGAAAGGCTTCCTCGAGTTCGCTTTCTTCGGCTTCAGTTCCTCATGCAGCTTGGAGATCAGCGATTCCTCCTTGATGTCGCGGACCACCTGTCCGTTGATCGACAGGGAGACTTGTCCGGTCTCCTCGGAGACCACCACCACGACAGCATCGGATACCTCCGTCAAGCCGATCGCGGCGCGGTGTCTCGTGCCCAGCTCCTTGCTGATGAACGGGTTCTCTGACAAAGGCAAGTAGCAACCCGCTGCCATCAGCTGGTTGCCACTTATGATGACCGCTCCGTCATGCAACGGGGTATTGGGAATGAAGGTCTGGATCAGGAGCTCGGAAGTGATCCTCGCATTCAGCTTGATGCCCGATTCGATATAATCCATGAGCCCCGTCTCACGTTCGAACACGATGAGCGCACCGATCTTGCGCTTGGCCAGGTGATAGATCGCCTTGTACACCTCGTTGATCGTCTCGTTAATCGCGGTCTCCTCGGCGGTGGAAGTGCGGGAGAACAGCCTGCCCCGCCCCAGTTGCTCCAGCGCGCGACGCAGCTCCGGCTGGAAGATGATGATCACCGCCAGCACCCCGAAGGTGAAGGCCTGATTCATCATCCAGTTTAAGGTATGCAGTTGAAATGCGACGCTGAGTCCCCAGGCGATGATCAGTACCACGATCCCTTTCAGCAGTTGAACAGCTCGGGTGCCGCGTACCAGCATGATCAGCTTGTAGATGACATAACTGACGATGAGTATGTCGATGATGTCCCATATTCGAATATTGGCTAAAAAATCCATCGTCAATCCTCCAACCGCCTGAGTGAGCTGCTTCCACTATGACCAGGACACGCCACAAACCTTCAAATTCGCAACTTTATTCTATTCTATACAGTTCCAAACCATCCTGCAATCTTATACCATATCCAGTCGAACATGCGGTTGATGATCGTGACGCGGCCTCCGATATTGGCGCTGGATGCCGTATAGCTGCCGTCGATGACGACAAGATTGCCCTTCAGCTGGCCTTCGACGATGATCTCACCGTTCTCCACGATCAGATCGCCGTTAATCGTCTCTCCTGCAGGCACGATGACGCGGTTGCCTTCCACCTTGATCTTCTCGAACTCACTGGTGCTGATGACCAGCTGTTCATTGGTATCCCACATGGTGGCGAAGCTGCTGAACATGACGATGAAGAAGATCGCCGCCGCCGTCAGGGCTGGGTGACGCTTGAGCCAGTTCAGCACGGTACGGCTCTTCTGCTGCGCCGGCAAGCTGGCCATGATGCGGTCGGACAGATCCGGCGCCGCCTTCATGCGCAGCATCTGCACGCGCTCCTCGACCATCTCCAGTTCCTTGAAATGCTCCTGGCACCTCTCGCATTGTCTCAGATGTTGATCCAGAATGGCCTGGTCGGAAGGATTCAATTGTCCATCCAGATATTCATGTATCCAAGAGACGGCTTGTTTGCAATCCACCTTAAGCCTCCCCTTTCATCCTACGCATTAAAGATCCTGTACCTTAATCATACGAATCAGAGAGGATGATGTTTCAACATCGGACGCCTTGGCCATGCTATCCCGACTCCTGGCTATGTTCGATCTTGCTGCGCAGAAACTCTCTGCCCCGATGCAACCTCGTCTTGATCGTCGTTACCGGCAGGTCAAGCACATCACTGATCTCCTGCAAGGACAGATCGTGCAGATAACGCAGGATCATGATCGATTTGTACTGTTCCGGCATCATGTCCAGCGCTTCGCGCACCTGCCGTTTCGTCTCGGACAGCAACAGAACATTCTCCGGCTGTTCCGCTTCGTCCATCGGCATGAAGTCATAACCGTCCGAACTGTCCGAATCGAACAGGTTGGCATCCAATGAGATGCTTCGTTTTCGCTTGCGTTTGCGCAGGATGTCGATGCACAGATTCGTTCCGATGCGGTAGATCCAGGTTGAGAATTTTTGCGCCGGATCATAACGCACGAGGTTCTTGTATACTCTCAGGAAGGTCTCCTGTACGACATCCTCGGCTTCATGAGCGTTGCCAAGCATACGGTAGGCGAGATGGTATATCTTGTTCTGATAATGATCAACTAACTGCCGAAATGCTATCCGATCACCGTTTCGTGCCAGTTGAGCAAGCCTTGCTTCGTACAGATCCATCCATCCACCCCCCATCCGCTAATGACTTGTCTCTGCTTGTCCTCTCCGGACCAAGGATATGTAACGCCCCCCTGGAGCAACCAGGTTAAGAAAGAGCCAGGCCCTGACGGAGCCCGACTCTTATGATCAATCTGGTATCGCCCGATCAACCGGTATTACGCATGCCTGCTGCGATGCCGTTGATCGTCAGCAGCACCTCGCGCAACAGCTCCGGATCGTCCTGTCCTTGCTCGCGAAGCTTGCGCAGTTCTTGCAGCAGCTTCACCTGCAGATAACTCAGGGGGTCGACGTATGGGTTGCGCAAGCGGATCGATTCCTGGATGACCGGAACATTGTCGAGAATCTCCTGCTGTCCCGTAATCTTCAGGATCAGGTCGGTTGTCAGCCTATGTTCATTTACGATCTGCTCGAGAATTCGTTTCTTCGTTTCCTCATTCTTCACGAGACCCGCATACTCTGTCGCGATCTTGAGGTCTGACTTGGACAGAGCCATCTGCAGGTTATCGATGAGCGACTGGAAGAAGGACCAGTTGTTGTACATCTCGCGCAGCTCCTGCAATCTCTCTTCCTGGCCCTGATAGTAGCTGTTCAGGCCAGTGCCGGCAGCGTACCAGGCCGGGAACAGATAGCGGCTCTGCGTCCAGCCGAATACCCATGGAATCGCACGCAGGTCCTCGAACCGGTCGCTGTTCTTCCGCTTGGCCGGACGGGAGCCGATATTCAGCTCGCCAATCTCCGGCATCGGCGTCGATTCCTTGAAGAAGGTGTAGAAGTCCGGATCGCGGAAGACCAGATCCTGATATTTCTCCAGCGCCACCTCGGAGATGCCCTTGACGATCTCCTCCCAGCGCTCTTCCTTATGCCTGACTTCCGGATATTTGCGCATGAGCAGCGCGGTGAGCAGAGCCGAGGTCGCCTGCTCCAGACTGCGATAGGCGATGCCTTGCAGCGAATAACGGGAAGACAGCACTTCCCCTTGCTCCGTGATCTTGATGCCTGCCCCCAGCGTGCTCGGCGGCTGTGCGAGAATGCTGCGGTTCAGCGGCATGCCGCCTCTGCCGAGCGCACCGCCACGGCCATGGAAGAACTTGACCTTGACGTCGTATTTCATGGAGACATCCGTCAACGTCTTGAGCGCCACGCGCAGCTCCCAGTTCGCCGGAACGACGCCTCCGTCCTTGTTGCTGTCCGAGTAGCCGAGCATAATCTCCTGCACGCCGTCCATCACCTTCACGCTGTCCATGAATGCCGGCAGCTCATACAGGGTGGACATGATCTTCGGCGCTGCATGGAGGTCATCGATGGTCTCGAACAGAGGCACCGGCTGCAGCGTGCAGATGACCTTGCCGTTCGGGTAACGCTGGTACAGCCCCGTCTCCTTGGCCAACAGCAGTACCTCCAGCATGTCACTGGCGCCCTGGGTCATGCTGATGAGATAGCTTCGGATGCAGTTTGCTCCGAATTCCTGTTGGGCTTTCCTGACGATGCGGAAGACATCCAGCACTTCGCGCGTCATATCCGAATATTGATGATAAGGGGAAGTAAGCGGTCTTGGATCGAGCAGCAGATCATGCAACAGCTTGATCTTGCTCTCCTCCGGCAACTCCGAGTAGTTGTCCGTGATGCCCATGTTCGACAGGATCTCGGCCATCGCCAGCTCATGTTCCTTGCTGTGTTGGCGAATATCCAGCGTTGCCACGTGGAATCCGAACAATTCGGCCTGCCGGATCAGCTTCTTGATATATTCATCCGCCACATAGTCGGCATAGTGACTGCGCAGGCTGCGATCGAGGATCCTCAGATCTTCGATAAATTCCTGCACATTGCGATATCTGGCGCCTTCATCTTCGCCTTCCTCCACCGGCTTGCCGGTGTTGCGGATCTTCTTGATCATATAGCACAGCTTGATCCGATACGGCTCCTTGCTGTTGCGCCACAGGAAATCGTGACGGAGTTCGATCTTCTCCTTGTCCTTCTCGATGGAGGCCAGAAGCTCGTCGGTCACCTTGACGATGTTGGTGCTGAAGCTCAGCATCTTCAGGAGGTTCAGCAGGCTTGCTTCATACTTGCTAAGAGCCAGCTCCCTGTGCATCTTGAGCGTTTCCCAGGTGACCTCATGGGTTACGGACGGATTGCCGTCCCTGTCTCCGCCGATCCAGGACCCGAATCGCAGGAAAGGAGGCACATGCCAGGTCTTGTCCGGATAATATTTGTCGAGACATCGTTCAAGCTCGATATACACATCAGGGATAACATCGAACAATGTCTCGTCGAAATAATAGAGGCCATTGCGGACCTCGTCGAGAACCGTCGGCTTGCGGTCGCGCAGTTCATCGGTCTGCCACAGCGTGATCACTTCATTGAGCAGTTTGTTGCGCAGCGATTCCCTCTCGCGATGCGTAAGCGTCGGATCATCCAGCTTCATCATATCGTCGGCGATGCGCTTATGAATCTCCAGAACTGCCCTGCGCATCGCTTCCGTCGGATGGGCGGTCATGATCAGTTCCAGGTAGATGCCCTGCATCATTTCCTGTACTTCATCCGCGGCGATATTCTTCTCCTTCAGCTTCATCACCGCATCTTCGATCGAACCGGGTTGGATCTTCTCGCCAGCCGAGCGTTCATATTCACGTTTGCGGCGTATGCGATGGTTCTGTTCGGCGATGTTCACCAGATGGAAATATATCGAGAATGCGCGGATCACCTGATGCCTGACTTCCGGTTTAAGTTCCTGGATCGTCTTCTTCAACTCATCGTTTGACTTGTTCGGATCTGCGCGCAAGTTCTTGCTCATCTCACGAATGTGTTCGACAATATCCAATAATTCCGTACCGCCTTGATGCACCAGCACTTCTCCAAGTATGTTGCCCAGGAATCTGACATCGCGTCGCAAGGCATTGTTGATGGATTGCCGGTTGCTCTCCTGACTGATGGCTCCACTCATAAAATCCGTTCACCCCGTTTGTTTACTGCTTATCTATCTGGTTTGCTGAGATCAATCACAACAAATTGTTCTTATCTAAGCAATTGTAACAAAAAATCAAACTAAATTCCTTATTTTCGCGCAATTTTGTGAAAAAAAGTTGAGCCAATATCTTGCAAAGATCCAATGATGGCTCAGGCAACCGTTGTAAGATCATAATATGTAGATAACAAAAAAACCGCGAATTTACGCGGTTTTTTTGATGGAGCGGGTGAAGGGAATCGAACCCTCGACAACAGCTTGGAAGGCTGAGAAACCAACCTTCCAGCACTTACGAAAATCTCCAAAACCCTTGATTTATAAGGGTTTTTCTTTTTTATCTACGCGTAAATCCGAGTGAATTTTTGGGACGACAAGCAGCTTTTGTCCCCAGTTCGTCCCCAAAACAAAAATCCCCCGCAGCGGTGCTTCCGCATGCGGGGGACTGACAGGTGCTTCCGGACATAATCATCGTACCAAATTTCACCAACCGTGGTCAACGTTCCTTCTGCCCCTTCATCCGTTCCCTCATCCACCACAGCTGCTCATACCCTGGCACCGGCTTCCCGCACCTGGTACATACGAACACCCGCGGTTCGTCCCGGGTCCAGCGCGGTTGCATAAGCGCTTTGCAGGTACATGATTGGATGAACAGACTCACGCCGATCTCACCACCGGCTGACAGGCCAGGATGTTTTCCAACCGAAAGATCCGCGGGCCTTGCTGCTCCAGACAGAACGCCTTCACGATGTTCCCCCGAACAGACCAAACTTGGATCCGGCGTTGGGTGAGTTTGCCGGCCTTGGACTGGTATATGATATCGACAGTGCGGCCGATGTATTTGTGCATACAAACACCCCAAACATGTGTTTGGGTATATTATATGGGAATGTGCGTTCGGGATACAAGGTGAAAAAATATAGATTCCCCAGAATTATAAACTCTGAGGGAATAATTCATTTTTTAATTGTTTCTTATTAATAAAATCTT
>Ga0310835_100842_pt1 | contig 10836 bp, 9 predicted proteins | sample SM_ome_3_FD_201308 | JGI IMG/M metagenome (GOLD analysis project Ga0310835, IMG submission 201308) | Sorghum-adapted microbial communities enriched on stacked mutant (SM) sorghum from Joint BioEnergy Institute, Emeryville, California... ...
CACGATCGAGGAGATCGCCGCTTCCTCCGAGACGTTGTCGCATCTGGCGGAAGAGCTGCAGGAGCTGATCAGGCAGTTCAGGATCTGAGGCGGCAGGCCGCGATCCGTCGCTTGTGCGCGGTATGCGGATGGATGCGGATGGTTCGATCATCACAGGGGATGGATCCGGGGCAAAGTACCTCCGGCGCATTCCCCTGGCCATTCGTACAAGCATAAATCGAGCATTCCACATTCAATATCTTGAGAAAGGGGGATCTGGCATGTTCGACGAATGCTGTCATCATCGCGTATACGGTTATGATCGGCCCGCACGCGGCTACGCGCTCTCGTGCTGCAGTCCGCGCTTGCTGCCGAAGGGACCAACGGGGCCGACGGGGCCCACCGGACCAACAGGACCCATCGGCGCTACGGGGCCCACAGGACCAACGGGACCCACCGGACCGACGGGGCCCACCGGACCAACGGGACCCATCGGCGCTACGGGGCCCACCGGACCAACGGGACCCATCGGCGCTACGGGGCCCACCGGACCAACGGGACCCACCGGCGCTACGGGGCCAGTCTTTGCCTCCGAGGGATTCTCGGCGTATATCTCCGCTGCCACGGTCACGAACTCCGGGCAGCTCACCAACTGGACGACCTCCTCCCCTTACTACACGCATCCTGGCTTCAATCCCGCGACCGGAGTTTTCACCGTACCCTCGACAGGCAGATATTCCATCAAGGCCACGATCAACTATGTGAATCCGGTGGCCCTCTCCATCGCGCTCGGAACCAGTGTGAACCCTTACTTCGCTGTACAGCGCATCGCTCCAGCTCCTGCCGATCTCATCACCGGACTGGTGCCAGTCATCGCAATCAGCGTAGCCATCGTCAACGTCCGCGGCATCATCAACAATGGCGTCGTGACCATGGCCGGTGATGTGATGCTGAACGCTGGAGACACGGTCGGCCTCTTCTATTTATCTACCGGATCCACCATCCAGCTGTTCCTGGGGAACAGCGGCGCCAACGGCATCGTCTGGTCGATGCATCGCATCGCCTAGTTCCGGGCCAGTTGTCACCAAATCGAGCATTCGCACATTATATACAACAGCATATATTCCCATGTGAAGTCGGTGGTTGGCATGCAAACGAAGAGTCCAGGGACTGGCAAAGCCTGCAACAGCAGGAGAAGAACAGCGGACAGAAGTGACAAACCGAACCGTTCCTGCACCAACAAGACAAGGGAATCGGCCTTCCGCTCCAGAATACATCATTCAAGTTCCAGCATTTCACGAAAAACAATCACACACCGTTCCTGCACCTGCAAGACACGCAAGTTGGCTCGCTGCTCCAAAATACACCGTTCAAGCGCCAGCAATACACAAAAAAAAGTCCGTCGCTCCATACCGCACCCATCCTGCTCCTGCAAGACATGGAATATCATCTGTTGCTCCAAGCCTCATCGCTTCTCCAAACGGACCAAACCGCGCTTGCCATGGAACGAGCTGCTTCCCGTTCCCGTATCCGTTCCGATCAATGGACAGCCCTCCACCGATCCTTCCGTTTCCAGGTACTAGCAGGAATGCTGTGGGCTGATCCTGCTCACCAGGGATTCTCCCGCGATGCTGATCTGGGAACGGGAGCCTTCTTCCAGCATCCATTCGGTGCAGGTGTCCGTCTATGCCAATCCGGACAACTCAGGGAAGATCAAGCTGAGGGTCGAATCCGGCCATTCCTCCGAGATGGAGATCCTGCCGGGCAATACCGCCACTTTCCTGGGCGCGCATGTCCAACGCATCCATGTCTCGGTACCCAACCCCGATCCGTCCACCCATGCAGAGGGACGGTATTCGGTCACCGCTGAGATGATCTGTCACTGAAGGCACTTCTCCAAGGGCTTCGACACATAAATTAGGACGATGTCCTACGACAGGTAACCACTCCATTCGCGCATTTCCTGCATCTATAAAGATAAGGCTGTGTTCAGGCGAATGCTGCCTGGGAGAAACCCAGCCAGGATACAGCCATAATAAACCCCAGGAGGGATTGATCGATGGGATGTTGTTCGAATGGGGCGACCTTGACCTGTTGTCCCGAGAAGCAGTATGTGCAGGATAAAGTCTGCACGCCCTGGAGCGGAACGGGAGATGACACGGATCCGGTTATTGTTACCTTATTCACCAATAACGTAAGCTACAATATCTATGGCACGGGTTATGTACAATACGACGTCGGCCCTGACCCGATCACGCTGTCCGTACTGGATGGATTGGGCACCGTTCTGTACACCACCACTCTGCCGGCAGGAACCAGCCTCTCCTTCACCTTTCGCCGTTTCGCCACGATTCAGCTGACACTCCCTCAACCGTGGGTGCCTATCAGGGGGAGTTCTGCATCACGACCAGATATGCTCTGTGATGGATCGCAGCGGCGGACAGGGCTATTGGAGGGTTCCAACTGCCCTGTCCGCATGCGCCCGCTCCCGCGAGCGCCTGTTGTCCGCCAGCAAGGCGGCCTCTGCGATCACCGTCAGCACGCTGCCCACGATCCAGTAATCCTGAGTGATAGCATGGGACGCCTCCAGAGCATCCAGGCCCCTTGAAGAACAGTCCACGGCCTCATCCGGTTCGCATGCCGGGATCACGGCGATCCTCAATCCGATGCCCCTCGCTTCCGCCATATCGCTTCCTATCTTCAACTCCAATACCCAAGAGAGTCTTCCATGCACGCGGTCAAAAAAAGTTGAGCCAAAAGCGCGATGGCTTTCAGCCCAACCGATGATGGATGAATAGCTTGCGTGATGCGCGATCCTGGCCGGGGAAGCGCCAGGCTACGACTTCAGCGCCTTCTGCGCTCCCGCATCGATCTTAAGCTTCGGCTCCACCTCGTTCAGCCGCTTGCGGAACAGCATGAAGCCGAACAGGGAAGCCAACATCTGCTGGAAGCACATGCCGATGATCACGGGCATCGCCACCTGCGGCGGGAAATAGGTGATGGCCAGCACGGCGCCGGCGCTGATATTGCGCATCCCGCAGTTGAACGTCATCGTGACATCGACATCCTGGCCGAACTTCAGCAGCTTCGATGAACCGTGGCCGATCAGATAACCGCAGGCGACAACGGCGATACAGATGAGGAACAGGTAGACGAGCTCCATCGTGAACTCGGTGATATAGCCGGCGATCGCCGAGCTGTTGATGGACACGACGAAGGCGATGCCGAGCTTCGAGATGGGAGACAGCACCGGCCCGACGCTCGTCTTGATCCGGCCTCTGGTCCATTGATTCAGCAGCATGCCGATCAGCGATGGCACGATGATCATCCAGAACAGGCCGGTCATCATCCCGAGCACATCGATCTTCACCTTCGCCCCCACGAGGACCGACAGGATCGTGGGCACGAGAAACGGCGACAGGATCGTATCGATCAGGATCATCGTCAGCGTAAGGGCGATATTGCCGCGGTAGATCGACACCCACATGAAGCTGATGATCCCCGTCGGAATCGCCAGCAGCAGGATCAGGCCGGTTACCATCAAGGGATCGTCAGGGAAAGCGATGCTGCCCACCAGCCAGGCGGCGGTCGGCATCAAGACATGGATGATGATCAGGAACAGCACGATCGGCAGCGGTTGCTGCAGCACTCGCCGCAGGTCGTGGAAATTCATGCTCAGGCTGCCCGAGAAGGTCATCAAGGCGAAGATCCACGGCACCCACCCGGTATACGGAGACAAGGTCTGGGACAACAGGAAGCCGATCAGCACGCTGGTCGGCGTGATCAGGGGCATGAGCTTCTCCAGGGTGTGGTTCAGTCTGGCTAACGACATTGAAAGTTCTCCTTGTCCATATTGAAGATACATCCGGGACGAAAAGCAAGACGGACACGTCCTGCAGGACTGTCCGTCTCTATCTTATCATGAGTTGAAACGAAACGTGCACCTAAACTTTCTGCGACGAGTGATGCGGCGCTTTATTTGCTCCCTTTGGCATATTCCGCTTCGTATTCCTGGATGATCTTGTCGCCGCCCATGCTGCGCCATTTCTGGATCTCCGCCTGATAGCCGGCCTCGTCGATGTTGCCCATGACGAACTTGATCATCGCGTCCGTCATCAGCTGATCGAGCTCCCCGCCGCGCTCCGAGTATGTTGGCGAAGACAGGGTGAGCGCCGGGTTCGGAACCGCATACTTCGTATTCTCCTGCGTGATGCGGGTTGCTTTCTCCGCAACCGGCGTATCGATCAGCGGCTTGACGTTGTTGGTGTTGTGAATCAGCATATCGCGATACGGCTTCACCTCACGCTGGAACAGGGCGAAGTCGATCCATTGATGCTTGCCGTCCGCCGTCTCCTCATAGTGCTTGCCCTCGATGCCGCGGAGCAACAGGGTGTTCACATCCTCATCCAGCAGGCGGTCGAAGAAGGCCAGGATGCGGAGCAGGTCTTCCTCCGTTTTCACCTTGGATTTCGGGAAGACGAAGAAACCGTTGTTGCCCAGTTCGCCAGGCACGCGGATGCCCATCGGTCCGGTCAGCGGCTCGACATCGAATACCGCATTCGGATCCGTCTGCAGGACGCGATCCTGCATGCTGCCCGCTTTGCCGGCGACGCCAACCCGCAGGCCGGCGCGGCTCGCGTCGAACACCTTGAGCACCTCGGACTCGTCAACCGCCGCGAAGTCCTGGTTGAGCGCGCCTTCCTCATACAGTCTGCGGAACATCTTCAACAGTTCGAAGTGCACCGGATGCTCGAACTCCGGCGTAAACTTGCCGTTCTCGTCCACATCCCACTTGTTCGGCGCGCCGAGGCTGACCGCGAGGCGGGTCGAAGCGGCGGCGGAGCCGGAGAAGTAGCTCTTGTGCAGCATGAAGCCGTACGTGTTCTGCTGGCCATCCCCGTCAGGATCGTCGAATGCCATCGCTCTCGATACATTGTAGTAGTCCTCGATCGTCTTCGGCACATCGAATCCCAGCTTGTCGAGCCAGTCCTTGCGGAAGATCAGCGCAGACCGGCCGATGTCGCGGTATTGGGGGATGCCGTACAGCTTGCCGTCCACCCGGATATTGTCATAGTGCTGCGGGTTCATGGAGGACAGATTCGGGAACCGGTCCAGATATGGGTCGAGCTCCCAGAACATGCCCGACTGGATCGAGCTGATGATCGCCGGCGTATACGTAACGCGCATCGCCATCGGCATCTCGTCCGCTGCGATCATCACATTGATCTTGTCGTTGTAGGCCGAACCGGGGATCCACTGAATGTCCAGCGTCGTGTTGGTCAGCTCCTGGATCTTGAGCTGGATCTCGCTGTCCTGCGGCGGGATCTCATCCACCTGGGATACCGCCAGCGTGATGTGGAAAGGCTTCTCATCCACCGGCGCGGCTGGCTGCTGGCTGCCTCCGCCCTGATTGCCCGTCGAGCCTTGTTGCTGTTGCGTGTTTTGATTCCCCTGGTTATTGCTGCCGCCGGAATTGCCGCTGGAGCAGCCCGCCAGGACGCCCAGCACGATGATCATGGCGCAGAGCAGTGATGTCCATCGTTTTGTTTTCATGTATGAGACCTCCTTGTAGAATATAGAGTAATCTATTAAAAGATAGAGGAACAAGAAGCTGATCCTTTATCCTTTAATCGACCCCAGGAGCACACCCTTGGCGAAATGCTTCTGCAGGAACGGATAGACGACCAGGATGGGCAGGGTGGCAAATACGATGACGGCCATGCGGATGGTCAGCGGCTGGATCAGGGCTTCGTCCATCTCCGTATCGCCGATGCGGCTCTGCGCCATGATGACCACCTCGCGAAGCAGGACCTGCACGGGCCACAGCTTGTTGTCGTTGATGTAGATGATGGCCGAGAAGAACGTGTTCCAGTGACCCACCGCGTAGAACAGGGCAAAGGTGGCCATCGCCGGCATGGACAGCGGGATGACGATCCTCATCAGGATGCCGAAATCATTGCACCCGTCGATCTTCGCCGAATCCTCCAATCCCTCCGGGATGCTCTGGAAGAAGTTCTTGAGCACGATCAGGTTGAAGCCGCTGATCGCGCCGGGAATCATCAGTGACCACAGCGTGTTCGTCAGCCCGACCGCCTTCACGACGAAGTACGTCGGGATGAGGCCGCCGCTGAACAGCATGGTGAACAGCACGCCGAGCAGAATCACCTGGCGGCCGCGCAAGTGCGGCTTGGCAAGCGGATACGCCATCAGCGATGTGAACACCAGGTTGATGAGCGTGCCGACGACCGTGATGTAGACGGACACGCCCAGACTGCGCAGCAATACGTTCGTGGAGAAAATATACTCGTACGCAGCCAGGGAGAACTTCTTCGGGAAAAGGATCAGTCCCCCCTGGCCACTTCTGCCGGATCGGTGAAGGAAACCGCTATGACGTAGAAAAAGGGAAGCACGGCGGCCAGACCGAAAATCAGCAGGAGCATATAGTTGATCAAGTCGACGATGCGGTTGGATAACGTCTTGTCCTGTACCATGCGGTCTCCCTCCTCAATAGATGCCTTCCTCGCCGAATCTCTTGGCCAGCCAGTTCGCCCCTACGACCAGGATCAGCCCCACCACCGACTTGAACATGCCGACAGCCGCGCTGTAGCTGTATTGGAGCTGGGTGAGACCCTTCACATAGACGTAGGTATCGAACACCTCGCCAACCTCGCGATTCGTCGGAGTGAGCATCAGGAAGATCTGCTCGAAGCCGGAATCGAGGAAGTTCCCGAGCCGCAGGATCAGCAGGATCACGATCGTGCTGCGAATCGCCGGCAGGGTCATGTGCCAGATCTGCCGCCAGCGGTTCGCGCCATCGATTCTCGCCGCTTCATACAGCTGCGGGTCAACGCCGGCCAGCGCGGCCAGGAAGATGATCGTGCCCCATCCGACCTCCTTCCAGATCTGCTGGAAGATGATCATCGGCCGGAACCATTCCGGCGCCAGCAGGAACGAGATCTTGCTGCCGGTCAGCCGGTAGATGAGCTCATTGACCAGACCGCCCTCCGTCGTGAAGAGCAGATAGAAGATCCCGACCACGACCACCCATGACACGAAATGCGGTACGTATACAAAGGTCTGGATCGTCCGCTTGTAAGCTTCATGTCTGACCTCATTCAGCATGAGCGCCAGCAGGATCGGCAACGGGAAGTAGAACACCAGGCTATAGAGCGCGAGCAGCGCGGTATTGCGAAACAGCATCCAGAATTGCGGCTCGCTGAAGAATCGTTCAAAATGCTTGAAGCCCACCCAGGGACTGTCGATGAAGCCGAGAAACGGCTTGTAATCCTGGAAGGCCATCACCAGGCCAAACATGGGAATGTACTTGAAAACGATGAAGTAGAGAACACCTGGCAGGTGCATGAGATATAGGTATTTGTCCCGAACAATATCCCGCAGCAGGCCTCGTTTGCGCCGCGGAGCCGTCAGGGACGTTGGCTGGTTGGTTTCTGTTCTCATCGTGTGCCTCCTTCCTCCTGTCAGCCTCCATTATGGACGCACCGGTTCGTTGCAGGCTATCATCCGAATTTAACCAGTTGGACACTCCGCGCCTCGCCTTGTCTGCTCGCTCCGTTCCTGCGCGCAAGAGGCGCCTGATGCACTTATTTCAACCTGCGGATGTGCATTTTCCAACCTCGTTATCATGTCTCAGGTGCCCGTTAGAGTCGCTGACAACCGGAAACTTGGACGTGCAGCGGCAACGTAATGCTGATGCCACCGCGCAAGTGACCATCATTTATTCAGGGCAGCCCGCAAGCAACAATGGAGTTAAACACAGAAAAAAACAGAATGAATCCGGTCTCCGGACTCATTCCGTTGGATGGAGCGCTCGCGTTATGAAGATGAGATGGCGCGGATGATGAATCGCACACCTGGCGCCTGTTGTTCCGCGCATCTGCGCGCCTACTGCTTGCACACCTGTTCGCGGTATTGGCCGGGCGTCATGCCGGCTATCCTGCGGAACGTGCGGATGAAGGCGCTGGTATTTTTGTACTGCAGCCGCTCGGCGATGCTCGCGATCTTCAGGTCCGTCGTCTCCAGCCAGTTCTTCACCACATTCATGCGGTATTCCACCAGATAATCGATGAAGTTGACGCCGACTTCTTTCTTGAACACCCGGCTCAGATACACGGGATGATAATTCAGGATCACGGCGCAGGTGTCCAGCGAGATGTCCTCCTCGTATCGCTCGTGGATGATCTTGAGCATCTGGTTGGCGATGTTCAGATACTGGGTCTCTGCCTGTTGGTTCAGGAACTGGATCACCGGCTCGATCAGATCATGCCTGAACCAGGCCTCGATCTCATGCAACGTCTGCAGCTTCATGAACGACTCGATGGAACCCCGCAGTTCCAACACCTTGTTGACCGATCCGCCCTGCTCCTGCACGATGTGATAGAGCTTCGAGATGAACTGGATCATCAGGGCCGGATATTCGCTGAAGCTGACCTCCTTGTGGCGGATCGCATCCAGATACTGCTGCAGCTGCTCCTCGATCCGCTCCATGTCCCCCATCTTGATCGCCTGGATCAACTGGTCCTCAAGCAGCTTAAGCTGCGAATAGATCGCGGTGCCAAGATCATAGTAGGCGATCGTATCCTCAAAATTGACGATGATGTCATAGCCGAGGCTGAAACGGCGTTTCAGAGCCTGCAAGCTCTCATTGAAGGCCTCCATCGTCTGGCTGATCTGCTGATACGGCCGGCTGATGCCGACGCTGACGGTCAGCTGCAGATATTGCCTGACCGTGGTGCGTATCAGCTCGGCGAGCTGATGCAGTTGCTCCTTGATCAGAGTCGGATCATCCTGAGCCAGACAGACGACCGTCACCTGCGACTGGTCCAGCACGATCGGCTCGAACCTGCCCTGCTGTGGCAGGAGTTCGCCGACGATGTTGTTCACGGCATAGAGCAGCAGCTCGCGATCTTTCTCCGAATACCTCGTGTCCTGCAGCGTATCGATCTGCACGGTCATCACGGCGAGGCGCGTCCAGCTGGTGGGGAATCCGTAATGCTTCCCTCTCACCCGGATATCCTGATCGCTGATCTGACCGAAGATCAGCTTCAGCACGAAGAACTCCTTCAGCTGGGCATATTGCTTCTGCACCTGCAGCTTCAGATCCTTGCCGGTGTCGGACAGCTTGCGCAGGCTCTCCGCGATCAGCCCGAATTCGTCCTCCTTCGCCTGGCTCCCCGGTTCATCCTGCACGTCCCGGCTGTACTCCACCAGCTTGCGCACGGGTGAGTACATCCTCCTGCTCAGGATGAAGGCGAGGCAACCGATGACGAGCAGGACCATCAGCCCGAGGAGGAAGGTCGCCTGGGCGATCTTCTTTGATTGGCTGGTGATCTCGCTGATCGAGACGATGGACATATAGATCCAGCCGTTGAATGGCGATACCCGGTAGGTGATCCCCATCTCCTGTCCGTTCAGCGGAGCGGTGAAGAAGCCTTCCTGAACCTGCTTCCCCGCGATCGTCTCAAGCATCAGCTCGCCAACTCCCTCATACCGGCTCAGCCTCTGATCGGACAGCAGGTTATGGCCGTCCTGCTGGATGATGAAATATTCGCCCAGACCGCGGCTCTGGCTCAGATAGTTGAGAATCTCGCTGCTGATCATATCGATCGTCAGCACCTCTCGCGGTTTGTACGTGATCGGCATCGGCGGAATCTTGAGCACCATGCGGATGACCGGAGCCGCGTCGGACTCTGCCTCATCCGTGTGGTCCGAGGCATGGGACGGATTGAACCAGAACAGGCTCTTCGTATGCTTGCCATAATACTCCAGCAGGTCCCGATCCGGCAGCTGGTCCAGGGTTCCGTAATTGGTCGCGGACCAGATACCAGTCATGCTCCATATTCACGATCTTCGCGCCGATGACTCCGGAGAACGTGAGCAGATGATTAAGCCCTCTGGTCAAGGGCTGGACGCTGTCAAAATCCCCGGGATTCAACTGGACATTGAGCGTTGCGGTAACGGGTGACGAGTAGACGAACTGGATGGCCGCCATCTCGATCGTCTTGAGATGTTGGTCGACGCGCATCTGCGTCTGATAGAGATACTGCATATTTCCTTCCTTGACCTTATCCTCGATGTCCCTGGACGAGATCGAATAGGAGATCCAGCCGATCGTGATGACAGGGATCGTTCCGAGCAGCACGCCGAACATCAGCAGTCGAAACCAGTACTTGGACACGCCTATTCCCCTTCCGTTGATTTACGCATTGTAAAGCTTAATTATGAGCGAGATAAGCATTGCAGTCTATAATCCGAATTTAACCGCTTTCATAAAGTTTGTCGACCGTGAAAAAAGTCCCTTGCAGTTGATTAGAACAGCCGCAAGGGACGGCTCGATCCCCTTGTCCTCCATCAGATGGACATCTTCCATCACGATCTGCCGCACCAGTCTGGAGATGTTGCGGATGTCACGCTGCATCGTCGGGGCCAATTCGTCCAGCCTGGCAATCTCGAACAGCTGGTATCGAGATTATTGGGCAATTTGAACTACTTCAACCATTTTTTAAGATTTTTTAATGATTTCAGCGGGGAGAAAATGGTAGAATAGTATCAAATCCACAGTGCCTGCTTGGCCTATAGAGGATGGGATCTATGAAAAAAGCAGTAAGTGTCCAAGACTTAAAGCCTGGTATGACCTTGAACAACGATGTATTCGGAGCCAGCGGACAGCTGTTGATCAAGAGAGGCGTTTGCCTGACCGAGAGCTATATCCAGTGGTTGAGGCGCCATGGCGTGAAGAACGTGTACATCGCGGATCCTGTGCCGGAGGCGAAACAGCCCGAGGCCAAAAGGGTGTTCAAAAGCTCCCGGGCTGAACGTCCTGTACAGATCCCGCCGAAA
>Ga0310835_100879_pt1 | contig 10333 bp, 10 predicted proteins | sample SM_ome_3_FD_201308 | JGI IMG/M metagenome (GOLD analysis project Ga0310835, IMG submission 201308) | Sorghum-adapted microbial communities enriched on stacked mutant (SM) sorghum from Joint BioEnergy Institute, Emeryville, California... ...
CTACAATCGCAAACGAGTCCATTCGGCGATCGGGTATCTCACACCCATTCAATGCGAACAAATGTACGATTATGTTGCGTAATTTTCTCGATTCCATGTGTCCAATCTATTGACAGAGGTCCATGAATATGCATTTTCATGAATTGAAATATGTTGAATACCGGACAGGAATCCCTTGAACCGTTCGAAGCCTTTCCTCAGCAGTAGATTCGTTAGATCCCGTATAATTATCTGTTGTCCAATGTCCAGAGACGATATTTCAATAGATTGCAGTTGTTCCAATACTTGCTCCCAAGCCAAAAAGCCCAAGGTGATGCCCAGTGAGATAAGCGATCGTTCTCTCATATTCATTTCTACAGAGAACTGAATGTCAAATGGAGCCAAAAATATGAGATAAGCGGGACGACCATTTCGAATATCCTCAAGCAGCCTCGAATATCGGGCTAACTGATGGCAACTTTCTTCAGGTGTAACCATTTCTTCTGGATCTTCGGCATCGGATGAAAGACCGCTGTAATATTTCACTTCAATCCCAATCACGACATCAGGATGTTCAACGATCAGATCAATTTCCCCCTCTTCATGACGAAACCAAAACTCTACTTTATAATCATATTCTCTAATGGAATCAAGAAGCTTCTCCCAACATGAAGCCGAATCGCGAGCGGTATCATGAAAATGAACAGCTTCCAAAACTGGTTTCAAGCCGTATTGGAAAGGCAAATAGCGGATAGCGCCAAAAAAGTCACCGGTTAATTGGTCTTCAAGCCGATCAGACAAATTGCTTCCGGATCGTGAGATTTTGTTGTGAATTTCAGCAATCAAGAATTTCCTCCTCCTCTTGAATTAGGAGATGATTTATCCAATCGTTTAGCGTGCTCGCGTCTCCTCCCGGAGTGAGTGAGATAGCCCCCATTTGATATCGCTCATGAAAATCTGTTTTAAAAAAATCAAGTTCATCATCCGGAACCGGAGTCAAAATAAACACGTTTTTCACCGCTCTTTTGTCGTTATGCCGCAGTAAAATTCCGTCCCTGTACTTATGCATTTCACCAAGCGCTGTACCTAAATTGTTAGCAACACGGTATTTAGGGTCCAGTATGTATAAGTTGTCTCCTGATTCAATGACAATATCGGGAACCATTCTCTGCGTATATGTATAAAAACGTGAAGAATTATGTTGAAATACACGCTGATAAGATAGCCGCATACCATTGCGTAACTTCACGATACTCTCATGATGCTCCGCAAGGTGAAGGAAAATGCCTTCCCTTGTCGTTCGATATAACCCGCTGCTATCTTGTAACAAACCTTTCTCCCGAAATATCTTTATGATCTGCATATAACACCATATCTCATACAACGCGAAGGTTTCTCGCAGCGGATAACGATAGCTCATGCCAATTTGTTCGTTCCCATGCTTGTACAAGCGATCAAACCATTGGTAGCACTGTCGGTATACGGGATGCTTTCGAAACACCTGGGATATTCGTATCAAACCTTGATAGGGCGCTACTTGCTTGAAAAAAGGATTTTGCAACCAATACCCAACTTTGTCCGCATAAGCTTCCGCCCTTACTGCATGTTCTCCCTGAGTTGCCTTCGCATACATCTTCAACAGATGCCTAAGTTCCACAAGCCACCGCTTTAACAACTTGTTCTCATACGTGTTATAGCTGTCCTCGCGGGTGGAAGATTTCACCTTTTCCGGGATGGTTCCGACTACGCTGCGCCCTCTATTCCGTTCCATCCAGGCAAGAGTTCGGGCATCCACGGTTCGGACACGATCCCGTCTCATTTGTTGATCGCAGGACTGAAGCACACGAACCGGCTGCTCAATGACGTTCCAGATCATAACTGCCAGCGAAGGAAATGACGCTTCAATATAACTCCATTGTGCCAAAGAGAGTTCACGAGAATGCTGGTCAACTTCAATGCCAGCCTCGATATTCGAATACTCAAAACAAATCGATGCTTCCTGCAAAATATCACTTAACATAAGGGCGTACTGCTCTTCTGTCATTTTCCTGTCATCCGGATAAATATAGGTTTCAAACTTTATCCCGTTTATTTCAAAGTAGACCTGCCCACTATAAAAAGGTGTCGTCAATTGACCGTAAGCTTCGCCTTGTACCACCCGGTGCGGAAATTGCGGCAAGCCGCAAAATTGGATCGAGGGCGATTGCTCCAAGCCATGCAAAACATACTTCCAATCATAGGTCGTCCCTTCGGTTAGATAGGCCTCTTCCAAGGCAACCCATGAACTTCACCATTCGTCCGGAGCAGAAAATTACCGCCAGAACTGTGTTGCTCCATACCGCAAAAGCTCCTTCTCCATACGCATAATATGACCGTAACTTGTGGATTGTTGACCGAAATGTTCAGCGAACGTTTCCTTCAATTCCTTGAGCAAGTCAGTAATTCGATCATCGCCCTTTAGCTTTGGAAGCACCTTTTCGGAAATCACTTGATCCAGCATTGCTTTTCTTGATGCCTGATCCTCAACGTTCAACGTAAGATTGCGGCTCATTTTCTGAAGCATCTCATTCATCGTCCGATATCCGAAGTGAAGATGGTAAGGAGCCAATATCCCATGGAGCCGCTTTAAATATGCAAATTCGTTTTGCAGTCCGGCTCTGATCCCATCATCCAAGCGGTTCCAAAACGTTTCCAGATCCACATCGCTTAACGTCATAACAAATGCACGGTCTAATACTTTATCCGAAATGCTGTGAGTCGTTTCATCGACATTGATTGTACCTATAAGATATAGATTAGGCGGTATACTGATTTTGGATGGGATTTCCTCAAGATCATCCCGGTTGTGTAAAGGAATTTCCTTATGTGACTCTACTCCGCTGAGATAATCGCTTAAATAATACTCGACTCTTGCAAGATTCATTTCGTCCAGCACAATGAAATGCGGCTTCTCCCTCTCCTTATGAGCATGTAAAAGTACTCTTAAAAACTCCGTCATAATATACCTGTTTTCAAAAGAACTGTAATACCCGAACAAAGCAGTTCCATCCGTCCAGTCCGGCCGAACAGGAATGATAGACAAATAGGGATTGTCGGCTTCATAAGGCAGCCCATACACCGCATTCGCATAAAGCTTGGCCAGCTGTGTCTTGCCAGTTCCCGAGATACCGCTTAGAATCACAAAATGCTTGTCGTTCAAGGCAGTCAAATTCAGATGCAGATCGCGAATCAAATCTTTATCAAACGTCAGGGAACAATTCTGAATGGTCTCAAAAATCACTGAAAAATTAAAATTACTATTGTAATCAACCGTTTCCTCTGAATCTTCATCTACCAAAGTGTCTGATGTTGCTTCATCCGTTATGACCTGGTTTTCAGGAAATTTAAACCTCCCCCGGCCGCTCACATGGGCAAACAAAAGTGCGGCACACACAAACCTGCCTTTAATTACCGCTAGATCTTCTTCAAACTGCTGCTCGAAGTTGTTGTATGTTCCAATCAAATATTCACTATCATGCCGCACTTGTATATTGTGCTCTTTTAATAAATCAAGCGCGCGATGCTTTAAAGTCTCGTTATCTTGATTGTGCATCTTGAAGGACTTTGGAATCCACCATTCCTTGCGATTATCGTCAAGGAGCACCGAGACATCGGCATAAATATGATTATTGTTTTCAACATTGACAGCAACCGCTCGCTTGTTTAACCCCCTCCTCACATCATATTCACTGTAATAGAAATGCCCTTGAACAATCGTCTGCCCGTCGCGCTTCAATATAAATTCTTGTTGGCGGGTACCCGACTTCTCATTTTCGAGAGCTCCATAGTGAATTTCGTAAGGATACCCAAACATCGTTATCACGTAGGGCGCCTCCACGGAAGCAATCAGTGCCAATATGTGCGCGGCTCTAGCGTTATACTTTCTTTCCTCTATCACGTAATTACGTAAATCTAATGTTGACTCCCAAATGCGCCTTGCCATATTGATGATTTCAATAACCTCGTACTCCCCTTCTAAAGGTACGGCTTGACCAAAAAATATCCAAGGTCTCGTTCTTGGCTTCACCATCGCATTTAAGGTTTTCTCCAGAGCAGATCGATGAATCTCGTCTCTCGTGAACGAATCCTTTCTGATGAATATTCTTAGTTCGGAATCCAGCTCGTTCAGCATCGGAAGAAGACGGCCGGTCTTTATCAACTCATGGGCTTGATAGAAGCTCATTTCTGCATATACATACAATTGTTTATCAACACCGTTAAATTCAATTGTCAGCAGATTAATTTCCTTATCCCTTATTTGGCGGGCAATTTGAGCAAAATATTTTTTGCCAATACTCGAGTCTTTCTTTTGTTCCGCATACTTGGGATTTAGTGCGTCATGATAGGTGGTCATAAGTGTTAGACCGTAAGTAGCAATTCTATAGTCCTGCCCAAGCAATTCACTAGCTAATTGCTCTAACTCCGATTTCCACAGCTGCTCCATGGTATCGTTAACCTTCTTGCATCGTTCCGCCGTGTTATCAATATCGAAGATTTGTTGGTATTTAGACAAATTTATCATTTTGCAACTCCTTTGATTTTATTTGCTATTGGTTATATTAAACCATAAAAATTGGACAACATATTGCCATAGAATATATGTTCCCATGGTATCTAGTTCCTTTTCTGTTATTTCGACAAAGCAGGAAGTTAGTCCTGTATTGCATTTTATTGCTTAATAGAAAATGACGGCTAAAATCGCCGTCTAAGTTTCAAATCTTATAAATCTCATCAATAATAATGATGATCGCTCGTGCATCGTCGAGATTATTGCAAAAAAATTGTATTCAGGCGATTTACTTTTTAAGAAACAACGCGAATGCTTCATTAACAGCTATTAATCAAGTCCTACAGCCGTTTATGTTCCGGAATCGGATGAGAAAAAAAGCAAAGTGATAACGGCATCATAGCACATTTCGAACGTATCTCTTCCCGACTCAAAAAAATATTCTCTCGGAAAGGAATCATCCACTACATCTGTTTATTTATTATAATCGTGTGAGTGGTGACATATTGTCCGCGAATATATGCTCCAATGGTAATCATTTGATAAAATGCGGAAATTGTTCCGGTGCCTTGCGAATTTCCTGCGCTAATTGCTCATAATCTCCTGTCAGTTTTACAGATCGAACTCTTTTCGCTTCTTGGTCTCGAGGTTCGATAAAACCTTCTTCGCGCCATCTGTTAACTTTCTCCCTAATGGATCGGTCGGATAATCGCAACAGATCCCGCAACTCGCTTGTCGTTATGGTATTTTGTTTAAAAGTGAGTTGGGCAAATACCATCCTCTGCTGCGGGTCTAGCTTACGAATCAGCTCCGGTTCAACCTTCATTATTTGGGCAGATTTTTCCCCTACAATCGCGGCAGCTTCCTGAAATACTTCTGCCAAACCTTCAATAAAAAACTCAAGCCATGGAGTCAAATCCGCCTCATTTCGGCCGAAGTAATAATTGTGATGAAGCCCTAATTGGAGCCTGCGATAGTACTCCGCTAAATTTCGATCGTAGAAGTTTTCAAGCACAAACAACCCCTTTAATCCAAACCCGCCGCGGCGAAGAAGATAAGTGGCTAACATGCGGGCGGTACGGCCATTCCCATCCATATAAGGATGGATCGTCAGAAATTGCCACATAAAGATGCCTGCTTTGATCGGGACGGGGATTGCATAGGTTTCCGGCGAGTTGACCCATGCCACCAGATCCTCCATCAAAGAAGGAACATCCTTCCACTCTGGGGGCAGATAGAATCCGGAAGCATTCCGGCTGCCAACCTGATTCTGCACTTCTCGATATTCACTAATGCGGGGTCTCCGGCCGTGCGAAATGCGAATGATGGCATGCAGTTTTTTAATGAACTCTTCTGTGACTGGAAGTTGTCGTTTTTCAGCTTCGTCAAGGTATTCCAATGCCTTCATTAAATTGTAAACTTCCTGTTCCTCGTCATGATTGCTGTCTTTATAAAGGAACTTCCGTTTTTCCGCTTCATCAAGTGTATTCCCTTCGATCTTCGTTGAAAGAATAACGGTCTTTTCCATCGATTCTTTCTTTAATAAATCCAAGATTGATGCAGGTAACGGGAGCAAGTCAACAACTGTACAAGCTCGTTGTATGTCCATGAGTTTACAGGCTATGTGATCCGTTATTGAATATTTGGGTTTGAACATCAAATCACCATCCTTAACAACATTATAACATTGCCGCTATTTTGCCGCAATTTCTATGAAAAATAAAAAACACCGCGAATCACAATGAGATTGCAGTGTTTTTATTGCTAACCTTCAAATGACTTCGTCCACGACGAAATGTTTTTCGCAATCAATAATTTGCTCCTTAATCTTTTGCACCCACATGGGGTGCGATCCTGCCTGATGTTTCAAGACATTATGTTCTATTTCTAAAACGATTTCTCCGGATGCTTTGCTATTGTCAATCACGATCAAGTGATCAATTAGACGGAGGTTGGTTAGCAGATTTTGCATGGATGTGGTTTGTCTCCGAACAATGTCGTTAGTCGGTATATGATGTCCACCGTTTTGAACTCTTGCGGCAACACGTTCGATATTGAGCCGAACATCATTTAGACCCACATAAAACATCGTCACTTCAAAACCGTTCGCCTTGGCATCCCGTATCAGTCGTATCGCATTGCCGCCGGCCAAAGTCGTTTCTATAGAAAAATCACGTTTATGATGGATACATTCTCTGGCAAGTTTAATCGCTTCCTTGCCTGCAGACACCATGCGACGATCTGGATGGTCTGGATCAATGCCGCGAGCTAAAGCGTCGGGATCAATATTGACACTGATACCAAGCCTGTCCATAATCAGATTGCGAATGGTGCTTTTGCCGCTGCCGTTATTACCGGCAAATACATACATCATGGCGGAGAACTTATTCATGAGGAACCCCTGGATTTTCGATCGGCACGATCATACCGTTTGCATATTCTTTGACAATCCGGCCGTTTTCCGTTTGATAAACAATGTAAGTTCCGTTCGCTTTTGCATCCAGTCTCGCGCGATCGCCCGTAAGTTTAATCAGTTTTTGCAAATCTTGAACACGATCCATCATCGATCACCACCGGATCCGTCTCCATTTAGACACTATTATAACATATTCGATTATGATCGAAATTACAGGTTTCGCATACCGGTTTGTCCCCCCTCATCACAAAAATCCGCTGTGCTCAAACCGCGTTACTTCTTATTCCCATTATAAAGTTCAAAAACGAATCTTCCCCAGCTCCTCCCGGAAAGCCGGTCTTCGCGGAAATTTGGTTAACAATTTTTGTGTGACGGTGAACGCTTCTTTCCGTCCGCCAACCTGTTGAAGCATTCGAATGATCCGGCAAACATCGGCGTAATCTCGCCTGTCTCTGGATTGATCCGCCCGGAATTCGATATATGCCACGAAAAGCGCCTTCACCTCCTCCGGGTAATGCGGAAGCAATTGCTCATAGAACGATTCAATTCGGTAAGGTGCCTTGCGGACATGTTCCAAAAGCCGTGCGTACATCTCCTCTTCCACCAGAATTTGGGTATACGTATGCTCTCCCCTCGGGCTCTGCTCTAATTGATCTAACATATCTTGCAAATACAAAGTCCATTCTCCCTCATCGGAAAATGTATCCTTCACAGAGCGATAATACGCATACTCTCCGTTCACAATCAGCTCCATCCCGAGTTTCCGCTGCTGTTCGACTTGTCCTGTGCGATGGTATGCCTCATACCGATATTTCTTCCAGCGATAGACGAGCCCCGGCAGCCCCTGATCTTGGGCTTCCCCGGCCTCCGCCAATCGGATCGCTTCCTCGGCATCGCCTTGCTCAAGCGCCGCTCGAATCGCAATCTCCCGAATTTCCGGGAAATGCAGATGTTTATACAAATAAGCTTTCGCCTGTTCTTCACCTGAACGTTCCAAAATTTGACCATATCGGAGCACAGTTACCCGCTCGTCTGTGTACTCCCGCGACCAATTGCTTCCGGACGTATGACCCAGGAGCGAATCCGCCGCATCATCCCATTGATGTTGCATCTGTTCCGACTCGATCAGCGCGCCCGCCGCCTCGAGGAGCGCGAGCTGCCAATCCGACCACCCGTCGTAATAAGGCTGGTGTGTCTCCTCCAACAACCGGCGGAAAATCTTCAAGCGTTCTTCCGCCGGAATATGATGGTGATCCTGAACCAGCTTGAAGATCGATTCCAGACAGCTTTCGATCACGATCCCGACTCCACCGTCCGAATCGTCGGCGGACTGCAATAATTCAATCATCTCTTCGATGATGCAAAACAGAATCGCCAGCCCGTGCAACCATTCCTCTTCATCGAAGGCGGAGAGAGCCTTTTCAGCGACGATCTCCGCACCTTCCACCGCGCGGCTTACGTTCCGCCAAGACACAAAACCATGATCATCCGAATATGTGTCAATGTAGGATCGAATCAACCGTCGGCAGGCGTCCAACTCCTGATCCGCGCCCCTTTTCGACAAGTGGAGTCTGATGCGCTCTTCCGCGGTATATGAATCCGATGCAATCGAGAGCAGCAATTCGATTAATTTCTCCTTGCTCTCTGCTTCCAACAGTTGCCGGAGAGACGGTTCCGGTGAAGATACCCCGTCTGCTTCTCTATTCTTAAGCTCGAGGAATACGGCGACTTGATGCTTGCAGACCGGTCCAAAATCGTACGGACAATCGCATTCCGATTCCATTATGTTGTTCTCGTTGTCTAGCCTTACATAAACCTCATAATCCTCGTACCCGCGCACAACCGCAGTGTACTTTTCATCGGCAATGGACTTCAAGGAAATTACCCGTCCTTCGGACGCGTATTCCTTCCCTCTGTGTACAACTGCAGGATCTATGTATCTGGAAAAATCGGATAAATTCAAGAGGACCACCCCCTTTGGATGCTTCTTTCCATCTTGGAATTCCAATAGTCGATGAACACCTGATAAGATCGCACCGTGGTAAAGAAGGGAATATGTTGGTCTGCCGCAGCGTCTACATATTCATCTTTTAGAAATGGTGACAGCGACACAGGTCGTATATCGGTTGCCATTTGGAAAATAATCCTGCTCATTTGTTGCTTTTATGCTTAAGGATGTATGTTTTAGCCAAGTGGTTTAGATGGCCAACAGCAATTGAATTGGGATCACTCGGGTCATGCTTCTTCTGCATGGCACGTTCAAATTCATCAATCATCTTTGCAAAATCGCATACATTCTGCTCAAGACCAAATAAGCGTTTCATGTCTCGATAGTGTCGAAAAAAGACTGCGTTAGCTTGATCATTGGGATAACCTAATTGTTGAAGTTCCGAAATGACCGCTTGAGCATACAGCTTAATCATCGTCTGTCTTGAAGAACGTTTCACCGGTATCCCCTGCCCAAACATTTCTTTATTACTCGAGAATCAACTTCACTTCAATGGATTCGAACCAATCAGAAACACGTTTGCGATTCTGCTCTTCAACAAACTGGTAATACCGCTCTAACTGCTCGCTGTCGGAAGATAACGCATCCTTGAATCTTCGGAATATTCTCTTGCCGCCGCTTAATATGTGCATCAAAGTGGATTGCAGCTTTTTATCTTCAACCGTTTCCGCAAAATCAACCATGTCGGTATATCCTTCATCCGACTCCCGTTTCGGTATCCGAAAGTAAATTTCATTAAAGCCTTCTTCAATGATCTCGCTTAATTCTTCGTCCTCTTCATCCCGGTCAAACGTTCGCAACATGACAACATCTCCAGTTTCGATATTCAGGAAGGACTCTATTCCTTCTACGTACATGTCGTATGCATCCACAATCTCCTGAAACTGCTGCTTGGTCAATTTCAATTCTTTCATAGGTTCTCCCTCAGCTACTGTCGCTTTGATCAACTCGCCGCGTTGTTCAGCCTCATATTCCTCCCACGTGATTCCATACGGGAAGCCGCCATCCGTATATCCGGCGATAAAATAGAAATTCTCGTCTTGCTCCAACAGCCCCGTGAATTCCGCTTTCTGACCGGTCCGCTTATTTTTCTTCCTGCCGCGCATTAAGTTCCCCACCTAAATCCATCTTATTTGAGCGTGCAGATTAGCCAAATTGTCATGAAAACCCCAGCCGATCCCTTCTGTTTTCGAAACAACGGCTTCGAGACGTTCCTCGAATTCGTCGAACAACTCGGCTGTTTCATCTTCATTTACTTGATCAATGATATCGGCATACATGGACACCATGCTGTAGTAGAAGCGTTCATCAATATCCCCGTAGCTTAGGGTGAAATCAACTCCATTTTCAACGTAGACCAGCTTCAATTCCAGGGCGTACCTGG
>Ga0310835_100884_pt1 | contig 10276 bp, 10 predicted proteins | sample SM_ome_3_FD_201308 | JGI IMG/M metagenome (GOLD analysis project Ga0310835, IMG submission 201308) | Sorghum-adapted microbial communities enriched on stacked mutant (SM) sorghum from Joint BioEnergy Institute, Emeryville, California... ...
TTTATGATTATGCTTCCTGTGGGGGGAAACTTTGTAGATATGATTTTTGGGTTACCTCCTGTATTTTTTGGATTGTTAGCAGGTGGATTAATTATTCACACTATCCAATCTATGACAGCCAATGCAATTAGAGCAGGTTGGGGTACTTGGATTCCTGAATGGGCATTAAATAAAATGATCGAATGGGTAAAGAGTGAATTAGAAAGTAAAGTGCAACGTTCAATAGCTCGCAAACAAGAAATTATTCAAAGTAAAAAGGACGAATCAGACTCTTAATGTCCTGCTTGGTACATATTAAGAGAGAATCGTCCCAAGTAAATTATATATATTTTTAGAAAAGTCATCAAGGGGGGTTGAAAGTTGTTAGAAATAAGACAAAGAATCTTACCAAAAGGACACAGAAATAGACCAGGATATTCAATGAAACCTGTTGGCCTATTGTTTCATACTACGAATAATTGGAAAGATGGCGCGGGAGATGAAATGCATGCAGAGTATATGGAGAATGTTAAAGACAGAATTGTCAGTTGGCATGTAACAGTAGACAAAGACAGTGCAACACAACATTTGCCGTTTAATGAAAATGGCTGGCATGCAGGAGACGGGGCAAATGGACATTATAATCGTAATTGGATTGGGCTAGAAATAGCATGTGAAGCCGTGGAAGAAGGGGAGCTTTTAGATATAGCAACCTATATTAATGCTGTAGATGTTGCAGCTCAAATTATGATGCTTCATGGTTGGGAAACGGCAGATCGTATCAAGCCACATTATGTTGTTAAAGGTAAGAATTGTCCTCATAACACATTATTCGATAGAAACAAATTTATTCAAGATGTTTTATCTTTGATTCAAGAAAGGAAGGGTAATGGAATGGCAATTCCCCAAGTCGCAAAGGAACGTATATATACCAAGAATGGAAAGTTGTATCGTTGTGATGGAGATTATGGTGTTTCTGCTTCTGATGTTCGAGTAGTAAGGTTTAAAGCAGGACAATACAAACTTAAATTTGTTCAAGAAAAGGGAGCTAAAGTCAGTAATTTAGTTAAAAAGTACAATGCTGATTATGGCTTTAACTTTCCTTTCTTCGATTCTACTGGATATATTTATAGCGATTTAGTCATAGATGGCAAAGTAATTAAATCTGGTGGAGAATCAGTTAGAGGTAATTTTGGTTTTAAAAACGGAAAAGCTGTTATTGGTGAAAACCTAAATATAAACGATGGTTATGAAATGCTTGTGCAAACAAAGCCTATTCTCGTAAAACCTGTTAATGGTAAACCTACTGCTGTTTATAAAGAATATCGTGTTAAGCAAAATGTGTTAAGTGATATTATGAATGAAGCTGATACTGTAAGAGCACAACGTACCTTTGTTGGTGTTACAAAAGATGGTGACTTAATTGTTGCTGTTGCAGATGGAAGGAATCCCCCTTATGACAGAGGTTTAAATTGTGAAGAAATGGCACTTTATATGCTTGATAAAGGTGTAGAATGGGCATTAAACGGTGATGGTGGATCTAGTTCCGTTATTGCTGATAAAACAGGTTCGTTGGGTATTAATCGAGGAAATAAAGAGCCAGTTACTCACCATGCAGTATTAGTTTTTGTAACAAATGAAAAAACAACTCCTGAAAACAAGGCATATTTGACTCATACTGTAAAGTCTGGAGATACGTTATGGGCAATTGCTAATGCTTACGGTGTAACAGTGGATGATATTAAAAAATTAAATAATTTAACTTCGAATGTTATTTATAGTGGAATGGTATTAAAAATCAAAGAGGTATCTAATTCAAACAAAGAACAACCAGTTCAAACACCAACACAACCTAATCCTACACCTGTTTGGACAAATAAAGATGCTTTAAAATATTTGGCAGGTCAAGGCCTGATTGAAGAAGCAAAATGGATTGATAAGGTTGAGGAACCTGCACCAAATTGGCTTGTATTTGAAATGATAGCAAGATTACACAAGGAGATGAAAAAATAATGGATTTACTTATTGTATTTGGTGTTATAGTTTTAGTTTTAGGATTGTCCTATCTGTTTGGTTACTTGAAATCAAAAGGTAAGATCAGAGTTGATGATATTGATTTGGTTAATGATTTTTTGATGATTTTACGAATAGTCTTAGCTAAGAATGGTAAAGACGATGTAAGAATTGATAAAGCTATTGAAATTATTCAAAATACCCTCTCTTTTATTCAAGAACAAGATGATATGACTCCTGAAGAGAAAAAAGAGTTTGCAATTGAAAATATTCTTGAGTCTTTACATAGTATAGATATTGAGGTCGATTCACAAATTGAAGTGTTGGTTAAGTTAATTGTGACCAATACTTTTAGGCTTTCTGCAAAGTAAAATATTATAAAAATGTTGTCCTAATTAACTTACTAAAAGTCAATGTTTTCAAGGGGTTAGACTCCCTCAACTAACCCCTTGAAAAATCACTTTGTTGTCCTAAAGTGGTTATTTTCTTGAGGGAGGTTAATCGTTAATATCTTACACACATCATTCCATTTTCATTTTCGATGTTTATTAATGAATTTTCCCCATTTTTATATATAATTTTGTACCCTTCCCCTATTACTTCTATTCTATCAATATATTCTTGTATTGGTTTCTCTATCTTTTCCCCCCTTATGTCTAGTAACAGTATGAGTTATTTCTTCTTCCTCAATAAAAAAACTTGTGCAAAATTCTTTTCCATAGTTTGCAAATCCTGAACATATATATACTGGTTTATTACGCATCATTTTGAATTTATAGTTCTTACCACAGTTTTTGCATTTGATTAATCCCTTATATATGTTTGTCATAAAATACCTCCATTTACCACTTGCAATTTATCTGTTATGTATGTTATATTATTCAATGTTCCGACTGATGGGCTGTAACTCAGCGGGAGAGTACTACCTTGACAGGGTAGGAGTCGTCGGTTCGATCCCGACCAGCCCAACCATTATAACATATGAAGAACACCTTTGTATAAGGTGTTCTTTTTGTCTGTATGTTTTTATATACTAAAAAACACCTGATTATTCAGGTGTTTCATGAACCAAGGGCGAAGATTAATTGTTCTTCTATCAGTGATTTTATACCTGTGAAAGTAGTATATGGTGCTCTCCCAGCTGAGCTAACAGGTCGTATTCATTTGCCGCATCGCTCGTATCTCGTGGCGACAAAAAATATATTAGCAAGGAATGAAGCCATTGTCAACACGATTTGCGCATGTATTTTATTCCAGTTGAAGAACAGCAGAAGCCCCGCGCATGGCGAGGCTCCTGCACCCGATCACTCGGCAAAATCCCAAAGCGTATAGGCGATGATGCGGTATTGGTCATCCAGATAAAGCGTCATCCGATAAGGCACAACACTCGTATCCCCAAGAATGATTCCCTTGTCCGGTTCATAGATGTTGTTCATGCCCGGGTTGTTCTCAGGGTCATCTGCAATGACCACATAATAGGCCAGACCGATTCGACCTTCTGTCGATAACTCTTCAAATGATGATGGCCTCCCCAAATCATAAACATAGGCGGCCTTGTTCAGCATCGAATAGTCGGTCAGCGATGGATTCATGTACTGCAGACATCTGCCATCCGGATAGCAAATTTCGGATGTCAGTTGATACGCGCTGGCCGGAATCTGAATGGCGCTTGCGACGCTGTTCTCATAACGTTCCATCCATTTGATATATTCCTCTGGAAACTCGGTCCGCCAGGTGATCGTCATGGCTTCATAGTCAATGTCACTGCTGAATGCATAGGCGATCACGCTTCTGTCAGCATCGAGCAACCAGTCGATCGTTTCCCTGTTTCGGCTCTGCTTGTCCGCCAATAAGGGACTTTCCTCTATCGTGAGCGGATCCGGGAAGAAAAATGTATCTCCGATCACCGATTGTGCCAGATGCCTCGGGGTGTTGGAGACAACCGCTCCTCTGCGATACACCGCATTCGGGAAAGCCTGGTGAACCAGATCGGGAATCAGTTGATAAACCTCGTTCGACTCCGCGATCGACATCACGACCCGGTTCTCATAGACCTCAATCGCCCCGTTCGAAGACAAAGGGGCAGAGGCTTCCACCGCACCGATCGAGACCAACAGCTCCAGCAGCATCTGGGTGCTCCCCTTGAGCTCTGCGGACAACGCCATGCGGGAGATGCTGGCAATATGGCCGCGTGTCAGGTTACCCTCCGTCTGCCACTCGCTGTCCACGATCCCAAGCTCAATCGCTTTCTGCCTGGCGCTGTTCCACACAAAGTCCCCCTGCCTGTCATCATAACGCAACGCCCGCAGGACAAAGGTGAAATATTGCTGATCGTTGATCGGTTGATCGCTGCCAAAAGAAGTTCGGCTGATCCCGCTGGTGATCCCTTGCGCATAAGCGTACGCGACGTATCTGTCCGCCCACGCGGGCACATCATCAAACGGATGCAGGTCAGTGCTCCTTAACGCCTCTTGCTCCTTGCCGAGCAATCTGAGCAGCATGACCAGCGCTTCGACCCTGGTCGCTTCCCGTTCCAGTTCAAAGCCATTGCTCGTTCCCTTGAACAATCCAAGCTCGTGGAGATATGCCGCGTCCTCATCCACGGAGGCCGAGACCTGGGTAACCAGACACACAGACAGCAGAATAAAGGCAACCATCGTTGGCAACAATAACTTCGTCCAATGCTTGATCATCTGATTCGTTCACTCCGTTTACATGATTCCGTTTGATAGACATCGCCCGCGTTATCCGGATCCAGGTCCTGAGATGATATGATTCCCTCCCAACTTCACGCATGATGGAATTGGATGATGACGTCAAACGCCATCTAATTCGACACCGATACAACCCTTTCCTTCATTTTCCTTTACATAATTCAACATCATCATACAGAAAAAGCCCCCCAATCATCAGCCCCCCCGAATGAATGATAGCCAGAGGACCCACCAGGCGGCGCGAGATAGATATGGACAATGACGCAAAGAAAGCGATATTGACACCGCTTCAAGGAAGCCGTTATAATTAGCACCTGGTACTAATACATATACCAAAATGTGGATGGAGGATCACTTCGATGATGACCGGCAAGAACATCGTAATCATGGGGGTCGCGAATGAAAGAAGCCTTGCGTGGGGGGTGGCTCGCTCATTACACCGGGCGAACGCCAGGCTCATCTTCACCTATCGGAAGGAACGCTCACTGTCCAGGCTGCAGCAGCTTCTGAATGAGGAGAATATCAGCCCCATCGCTTGCGTGCCATGCGATGCGGACGATGACCGCAGCATTGAACAGGCTTTCCGGGAGATCGGGAAGCATGCTGACCGGATACATGGTCTGGTTCATTCGATCGCCTATGCGGACAAGGAGGATCTGAAGGGCGAGTTTGTTGATACGACTCGCGAGGGGTATATGATGGCGCAGTCGGCAAGCGCCTATTCGCTGGTGGCCGTTGCCAGAGAAGCGAGGAAGCTCATGCCCGAAGGCGGCAGCATCGTCACCCAATCCTATCTCGGAGCTGAGCGGGTCGTCCGAAACTACAATGTGATGGGCGTGGCGAAGGCAGCGCTGGAAGCCTGCGTCAGGTATCTGGCGGAGGATCTGGGCAGGCAGGGGATACGCGTCAACGCCATCTCCGCCGGGCCGATCCGCACGCTGGCCGCCAAAGGGGTCAGCGGATTCAACGAGATGATGTCCGTCATCGAAGCCAAGGCGCCGCTCCGTCGCAACGTCACCCAGGAGGAAGTCGGCGACGCGGCCCTGTTCCTGCTCAGTCACCTGTCGCGCGGCATCACAGGCGAGGTGCTGCATGTCGATGCGGGATACCATATCATGGGGATCTGATCGGATCTTCTCTGCTGCCGCGCATACCGATCAGTCGAATGTCGGCGCAACCCCGTCATGTGGGGTTGACTTGCTCAGCCGCATCGTTTCTCTCGTACGCGATCAGCGTGACATCACGACCGGTCAGCTCGGCGATGGTCGCTTCCGCCCGCTTCAACAGCTCGACTGCCTCCTGCCTGTCGTTGAGCGGAGCGATCCGATAGTCGTTCGTATGGATGTCCATCTTCATACTCACTCTCCTGTAACGATGGCTGGCCCTTAGTATTCACCACACTTCAACCGGGCATACATGGAACTCAGCCATCCATCCCGGCTTCCGTTACTTCTCCAGCCAGCCGTTCTCTTCGGCGATGCGGATGGCGTCCAGCTTGTTCTTCGCCTCCAGCTTGGAGATGATCTCCGACATATAGTTGCGAACGGTGCCATGGCTGAGGTACAGCGCCTCTCCAATTTCCTTCAGCGTGGCCCCCTTCGCGGCCTGCCTGAGGATGTCGGTCTCGCGGGGCGTGAGCGGATTGGATCGCTCCCAGATCGCCAGCGACAGCTCGGGATGGATCACCCGGCTGCCCGCCGCCACCTTGCGAATCGCATCGGCCAGCTCGCTGCTCGGCCCGTCCTTCAGCAGATATCCCCGCACTCCGGCCTTGATGGCGCGCTGGAAATAACCCAACTTCGCAAACGTCGTCAGCATGATCACCTGACAAGGGTGGTTCAGCTCCCTCAGCTTCTCCGCCACCTCGATGCCGCTCATCACCGGCATCTCGATATCCAGCACGCATACATCGGGGTGATGCTTCCTGATCAGCTCCACCGCCTCCGCTCCGTTGCCGGCCTCGGCCACCACCTCGATATCTTCCTCCAGCGAAAGCAGGGTAGCCAGGGCGCTGCGGAGCATTTGTTGGTCATCCGCCAGCAGGATACGTATCACTTACGCTTCACCTCCGTGTTGTTTGCGTACGATCGGGATATGCATGGCAAGCTTCAGGCCCTTGCCCGCTTCGGATTCCAGATCCAGATGGCCCTCAAGCAGAGCCAGCCGCTGTCTCATGCCGGCAAGCCCGTTCCCCATCCCGGACGATGCTTCAGCCCGCATCTCCATCCCTTTGCCATTGTCTTCGATCATGCACCGAATCCCCGACACATCGGCCGTCAGCTCGATGCGGCATGCCGTAGCCCTGCTGTGCCTGACCACATTCGTCAGCGCCTCCCTCAGGCACATCGCGATCACCGATTCCTGCAACGGAGTGAGCGACACCCCACGGGCGGCAAGCTGATCGTCTATGGACAGACGGATATTGGCGGCCGCGCACAAGCTGCGGGCGTGCTCCCATTCCTCCGACAGGCGGACGACCTTCATGTCGCTGACCAGCTCGCGCATCCTTCGCAGGGCCGCCGTCGCCGTATGCTGAATCTCCCGCGCTTCCTGGATGGCTCTGTCGGGAGCGCGCGGCACCAGCTTCTCCACCACTTCGCCCTTCAGCGCCAGCAGGGACAGGGTGTGGCCGAGCGTGTCATGCAGCTCCTGGGCGATACGCTGCCGCTCCGTCTGCTGCGCCAGCCGTTCGATCTCCTTCGTCGCCGCCTGCAGCCGCTGGGCCATCTCCCGGTATCTTCCCGAGATCTGGACGATGTAGGGCAAGATCGCGCCTCCGAAGACCGGCGGCAGCATGAGGATGAGCCATTGCCACTGCGACAGATAGCCGGAGCCGACGATCAGCCAGACCGAGCTGGCAGCGAAGAGGATCGTGAAGACGATGATCCATCGCATCGACAGCTTCAGATACAGATTCACCATCAGGAAGATGAGATACGTATACATGGGATGATAGAGATGACCGAGCACGATCAGGATCAGGAGCTGCCCGAAGGCCACCGCTTCCGTGAACCGTTCATACCTGATGGACGCGATCTGCAGGCCGGCCATGAGGACAAGCAGCAGGAGCCCTGGCAAGAGCCTGCCGGCTGGTTCCTGCAGCATGAAATAGAGAGGAAACAGAAGATTCAACAGCAACAGATAGTCCCAGGTCTTCGTCCATTTGTCCATTCGGATGCGCTCACCCTTCCATCCTGTGTTCATTCAATCCGCGTCCCATGCACGATGTCTGGATGCGATCATCCCGGGCCATATGGCGGAAGACCAGACCAGGATCATGCCGCTAAGAAGCAGGCTCCGGGGAGAGACAACAGGACTCCCTCCCGGGCCATGGCCAAATCTATGAACCTATTATCACGGAATCCAGGTGAATCTTCAAGCGTTTTCACGCCGACGGTGCAGCATGAGGGCGATCATCAGGAACATGGCTCCATATCCGAGCAGGACCGGCACATCCAGCCAATCCACCTCCCCGCCTGCCACGATGCTCCAGGATACGCTCGCGTAGGCGTGTGAAGGCAGCATGGAGCCAACCTTCTGCATCCAGTCCGGGAACGTGCTGAGCGGCATCCACAGGCCTCCAAGCACCGACAGGCCCATATACACGAGATTCGCGATCGCGGTGGCCGCGTCGGTGTTCCGGATCATCCCGAGCAGGATGCCAAGCGCCAGGAAAGGAATGCTGCCGACCAGCAGCCACAGGCCGCTGGCGACCCATAGCCAGGCTGACATCTCCGTCCGGAAGGCGATGGCCGAATAGCCAAACATGACGGCGATGATGATCAGATGGACCAGCAGATGCGCGGCTATCTTCGCCGATGCCCAGGCGCCCGTCGACAAGGGAGTCAGCTTCATCAGTCTGATCAGCCCGTCCTTGCGCTCATAGGACAATCGGATCCCGAACTGGCCAGCCGCCGTACCGATCAGGCTGAACGCTGTCATCGACATCAGCGAATATGTCCCCCAGGTGGTACCTCCCACCTCGACCGAGGTCCCGTTCAGCACAGCGAAGATCGAATAAAAGGCGACGGGCATCAGGACAGAGAACAGCAGGAAAAATGGACTGCGAACAAGCCTGAGCATCTCAGCTCTGCTCTGTGCGACAAAAGATTTCATCGGTTGCTCCCCCCGTTATCTGCATGGGTTCCGGTCAGGCGCTGGAACACGTCCTCCAGCCTGGCCGCATGAATCTGAATATCCGTCAGAGGAATGCCGCTGCGCAACACGAGAGGCAACAGGCGGTCCGTATCCTCGCAGAACAGTTCCGTCTGCTCTCCGTACCTTCTGACCTCTCTCACTCCCGGCCATTTCAGCATCAGCTGCTCGTCGAACCCTTCACCGATGATCCGGAAGGAGATCTTGCGCAGCGGCATGGCAGACTTGAGCGATTGTGGCGTCCCTTCGGCGACCATCTGTCCGTCCGCGATGACGGCGATGTGATCAGCGACGGCATCCGCCTCCTCCAGATAGTGGGTCGTGAACAGGATCGTCTTCCCCTGCATGGCATACACCTTGAGCACGTCCCAGAACCGCATCCTGGACTCCACATCCATGCCGGTCGTCGGCTCGTCCAGGACGAGGATGTCCGGATTGCCCGCCATCGCCAGGGCGAATGCCAGCCTGCGCTTCTCTCCGCCGGACAGGGAGGAAGCGCGACGGCCTGCTTTCTGCTCCAGTCCCGAGATCATCAGCAGATGCTCGAGCGGCAAGGGATCGCGATAGTATCCCCGAAACAGCTGCAACATCTCCCGCACGCGCAGCCCGTCGGCCACCGGACTCTCCTGCAGCATCGCTCCCATGCGTTCACGCAAGGCCCGGTCACCGGCCATCTGCTCGCCGACCCTGACCGTGCCTCTCGTCGCCTTGCTCAGGCCAAGCAGGATCGAAATGGCGGTCGTCTTGCCGGCGCCATTGGGTCCGAGCAGGGCTGTGACTTTCCCGGCGGGCAAGGTGAGCGACAGTCCCTGAAGCGCTGCCCTGCTCCCGTATGTTTTCACCACTTGATCATAAACAATCGGTCCCATAAGGTTCCCCCCATAGCCATGTTCTGCTATGATCGTACCTCACAGGACCGACCGCCGTTAGAGAACAGTGTCAGCAAGTTGGCATGACATGTGTCACCTGGCATACACGATAACAAAAAAACTGCCGACATTCAGGATGTCGACAGCTTCCACTTCGGCGCACCGAAAACTCTATCCTATTCGAATGGGCCCTACAGGACTCGAACCTGTGACCAATCGGTTATGAGCCGACCGCTCTGACCAACTGAGCTAAAGGCCCTTAATTGCGGGGGCAGGATTTGAACCTGCGGCCTTCGGGTTATGAGCCCGACGAGCTACCGGACTGCTCCACCCCGCGACATTGGTAACATCACCTCTAACGGCGACAACAAATATCTTACTATATCATCACCCCGTTGGTCAAGAGGCAGACTCATCATGTGTTGTTGTTCTGTGATATTGTCAGGGTGTAACTGTTCCGAGAAAATGTCAGTATGAGTAAGGAGCAGATCACTTTGACAAAGGACGAACTGAAACGCGTTATGGTCATTGAGAAATGGATCGACG
>Ga0310835_100890_pt1 | contig 10172 bp, 10 predicted proteins | sample SM_ome_3_FD_201308 | JGI IMG/M metagenome (GOLD analysis project Ga0310835, IMG submission 201308) | Sorghum-adapted microbial communities enriched on stacked mutant (SM) sorghum from Joint BioEnergy Institute, Emeryville, California... ...
AACCCTGGACCTGATGATTAAGAGTCACCTGCTCTACCAACTGAGCTAAGAACCCGTGTTGTCCATGCCGCTCGATCGAGCTGACAAAAGAGATAATATCATCTTCTCGCGCGCGTGTCAACAAGTTCTCGAAAAAAATTTATGGAAGCGCCGGGCCAGAGGCCACGGCGGCCGAATCCGGACGGAAAGCGCGCAAGGGCGCGGGAACGGCGACCGTGTTCACGCTGCCGATCGCGGAAGGCTGAGCGGGCTTTCGGACATGAAAAAACAGCCCCGTCGGGCTGTTCGCATGCATGGTATGGTGGACCTTAGCGGGTTCGAACCGCTGACCTCTTCGCTGCCAGCGAAGCGCTCTCCCAGCTGAGCTAAAGGCCCGGATTTCCTCGTCCGCCGCTCATTCAATTACGTGCGGCAACAGAAGATAATATAGCACGGGAGCCGATCGGTTGTCAACCGCCCGGCTTGTTCTCCATCGCGTGCTTCGCCAGCAGATTGGTCAATTCCTTCATGAACATGTTGATGTCCTTGAACTGCCGGTAGACGGACGCGAAGCGGACGTACGCCACCTCGTCGACCGGGTAGAGCTGCTCCATCACGAGCTCGCCGATCTCGCGGCTTTCGACTTCGGCCTTCGCGGTCGCGCGGATTTCTTTTTCCACCTCGGACACGATGACCTCGAGCTGCTCGACCGAGACGGGACGCTTCTCGCACGCCTTGAGCAGGCCGCGCAGAATCTTGTCGCGGCTGAATTCCTCGCGCCTGCCGTCCTTCTTGATGACGATGAGCGGCGTCTCTTCGATCATTTCGAACGTCGTGAAGCGGCGGGCGCAGCGCTCGCATTCGCGGCGGCGCCGGATCGACTTGTTCTCGTTGGCCGGGCGCGAATCGAGCACCTTCGTGCCGGAATGTTCGCAATAGGGGCATTTCATCGGTTTTCCGACCTCCAGGACGCAACCGGACGCGCCGGATGCATGCATTTGCCATGGGTGGCATGGGAACAACTCACCAGCGCCGCACCGTCATGATGTCCGGTGAAATGCACATAATACAGGTACCACACGCGAGGGAGGTGAATCGACGATGCCGGGCGCAAACCGCAACAGCAACCAACTGGTCGTGCCGCAGGCGAATGCCGCACTGGATCAGATGAAGTACGAAGTTGCCCAGGAGCTGGGCATTGCCCTCCCGCAAGACGGGTACTACGGCAACATCACGACCCGTGAAGCCGGCTCCATCGGTGGTTACATCACCCGGAAGCTGGTGCAGATCGCCGAACAATCGCTGGCAGGGCAATTCAAATAACAATACCGAAACGTCGAGGCTTTATCGTCAGGCCCGGGCGCTTGCCGCCGAACCGCGGCAGGCGCCCGGCTTCTTGTCCTGACGCTCGTCACCATTCCGGATAAATCGACTTGTATTTATTATAGTAATAATTTACCCGTTGTACATACCGCCGCGTCTCCCCGAACGGGATGTCGTCGCTCGAGGCGAGCGTGCCGTCCCAGACGCCGTCCCGCAGCCAGGCCGTCACGTTGCCCGGGCCCGCGTTGTAAGCGGCGACGGCGGCCGCCGTGTTGCCGTCGTACTGCCGGAGCAGCGAGGCCAGATACCAGGCGCCGAGCTCGATGCCGACGTCGGCCCGGTCCCGGACCATGTCCGGCGTCACGCCTTCGTAGCGCGCCCGCGAGACGATCCAGTCCGCCGTGTCCGGCATGATCTGCATGATGCCCATCGCGCCTTTGCCCGATACACGGCCGGTGCGGAAATTCGATTCGACCCGGATGATCGCCGCGACGAGCTGCGGCTCCACGCCGTGGGTCAGCGCGCTCGCCCGGATATCGTCCCGGTACGCGACCGGGTACAGCCGCTGCTTCACCCACTGGCTCTGTTCGGCGTACAGGATGACCGGCAGCAAAAGAATCCCCGCCAACAGCCAGCCGCCTTTCCTCTTCCCGCGCCGCCTCATGTCTTCTCCGTGCCCGCCAGCCTGCGCCAGAGCGCTTCCACCTGGCGCCTGGTCGCCTCCGGATCGCCGCTGTTGTCGATGACCCAGTCCGCCAGCTCCTTCTTCCGCTCGATATCCATCTGCGCTTGAATCCGCTCGCGGGCCTGCGCTTCGGACAGCTCCGGATTGCGCTGGAGCAGCCGCTCGATCTGCACCACGCGCGGCACATAGACGACGATGACGCCGTCGTACAAATGCTCCTGGCCGGTCTCGTACAGAAGCGGAATGTCCGCGACGACGATCCGGCCGGGCTCGTCCGCCTTGACGCGCCGGATGGTCGCCCACATCCGCTCGCGGATCGCCGGATGGAGAATCGCCTCCAGCCGCTTCCGCTTCTCCGGATCGGCGAACACGATCTCGCCGAGCTTCTTCCGGTCCAGCGAGCCGTCATCCCGGATGACGGCTTGTCCGAAGACGGCGGCGACTTCGGCCAGGGCCGGCTCGCCCGGCATGACGACCTCGCGGGCGATCCGGTCGGCGTCGACGACGAAGGCGCCGAGCTCCGCCAGCATGGCGGCCACCGTGCTCTTGCCGCACGCGATGCCGCCGGTAAGTCCGATGATCAATGCCGTCACCTCGTCCTATCTCGATCATTCGATCAGCCGGGCGATGCCCGTCGCGATCAGAATCAGTCCGGGCAGGACGGACACGGCCTTCGCGCCGGCGAACCGGCTCGCGAATGTCCGGCCGAACTTCAGTCCTGCCAGCAGAAACGCGCCGCTCGCCGCGGCGATCAGCAGGGAAGCCGGGAGCGCGGGAAACCCGACCATCGCCGCGCCGAATCCCGCGCCGAGCGCGTCGAGCGACAGCGCGACTCCGAGCGGCACCGCCTCCGACGCGGAGATCGTCCCGGACCGGTCCGTGTCGGCCGCCTGCGGCGCGCGCAGGATGCAGATGACCAGGCCGAGCCGGCGCAGCTCGATGCGCGCGACGGTCGCCGTTCCGGCGTCGCGGCCGGCCGGCTCATCCTCTTCCGCTTCGCACGCGCCCTCGCTTCCGGCGCCCCGCCGGAGCTGGATGAGCGCCCACAGGCCGACGGCGATCAGCAGCACGGCGCCCGCCGACCGCGCGACCTCCGGCGGCATGAGGCCAGTCAGCCAGCCTCCGGCCGTCATCGCGAGCCAGACGACGGTGCCGGAGCATACCGCAATGATGAGAATCGACGGCATCGGAATCCGGATGCCGCGCATGCCGTAGGATGCGCCGACGCCGAAGCCGTCGAGACTGACCGCCAACGCGAGCAGCGCCAGCGACGCGCCCGATGCGAACATGAACGCCCCTCCCCGCATGGGCCGCCCGGAGGCCGCCCAGGATGACAATGCCATCATATGCAGGGAGCATGGCGGGGTGATTACGCGCGGGCATCCGCCGCGGATTCGGCCGCCGATCCGGCGAGCCGCTTCGGAATGGCGGCGGGCGCCTTGCCCTTGGGACTGCGGACGCGCGTTTTCCGATACGGCTGGCAGACCGGGCACACATGGGTGCCGCGCCCGCCGAGCACCGTCTTCACGATCGCCGTGCCGCAGGTCCGGCACGGCTCGTCTTCCCTTCCATACACATACAGGCGGAGCTGAAACATTCCCATCTCGCCCTGGCCGTTCACATAGGATCTCACCGACGAGCCACCCGCATCCACCGCTTCCTGCAGTGTGCGGCGGATCGCCTCATGCAGCCGCGTCCACTCGGCGGGCCGCAGCGACGCCGCCGGCCGCTCGGGATGGATGCCGGCCTTGTGCAGCGACTCGTCCACATAGATATTGCCGAGCCCCGCGACATATGCCTGATTGAGCAGCAGCGGCTTGATCGGCGCCTTCCGCCCGCCGAGCAACCTGCGCAGCGCCTCCGCGGTGAAGGCGTCGTCCAGCGGTTCCATCCCGAGCTTGCTCAGCGGCGGCTGCCCGAACTCCTCACCCGGACGGAAAAGATGCATCGTGCCGAACTGGCGGACGTCCTTGTACCGCAGATCCGTCCCGTCCGTCAGGTGGAACAGCACATGGGTGTGCTTTTCGACCGGCTCGTCCGACGGACAGACGCTGTATCGCCCCTCCATGCGCAGATGCGAGACGAGCACCAGGCCGTCCAGCAGAAATCTCAGAAATTTGCCGCGCCGCTCGATGCCCCGGATCGTGCGGCCCGCGAGCGCCGCCGCGAACGCCTCCGGCTCCGCCGGCCGCCGGATGATGCGGGGGAGCCGCACCGTGACGGCGCGAATCGTCTTGCCGGCGACGAGCGCGTTCAACGTGCGCTTCACGGTCTCGACTTCAGGCAGTTCCGGCATTTCGCTTCCCCCTCTCTCCAAAGCGCGGAAGGCTCATTTGGCTTCGTACCAGTTTTTCCCGTAACTGACGTCCGCCTTCAGCGGGACATCCAGCTTGATCGCGTTCTCCATCACGGACGGCACGAGCTCCTTCATCGTCTCGAGCTCGTCCTCCGGCACCTCGAACACGAGCTCGTCGTGCACCTGCAGCAGCATCCGGCTGCGCAGCCCGCGCGCCTTGAGCTCCTCGTCCATCTTCACCATCGCGAGCTTGATGATGTCCGCGGCCGTGCCCTGGATCGGCGTGTTCATCGCCGTCCGCTCCGCGAAGGAACGGAGATTGAAGTTCGAGGCGTTGATCTCCGGCAGATAGCGCCGGCGCTCGAGCAGCGTCGTCACGTAGCCGTCCTGCCGCGCCTTCGCGACGATGTCGTCCATGTACTTGCGCACGCCCCGGAACACCGCGAAGTATTGCTCGATGAACGCCGCCGCTTCCTTGCGCGTGATTTTCAGGTTCGTCGCGAGCCCGTAATCGCTGATGCCGTAGACGATGCCGAAGTTGACGGCCTTCGCCTGCCGGCGCATGTTCGCGTCCACCTGGTCCGCCGCCACGCCGAACACGTCCATCGCCGTCTTCGTATGGATGTCCATGCCGGAGCGGAACGCTTCCTTCAGCCGCTCGTCGCCGGAGATGTGGGCGAGGACGCGCAGCTCGATCTGCGAGTAGTCGGCGGCAAGGATGTACCAGCCCGGCTCCGACGGAACGAACGCCTTGCGGATGCGCCGGCCTTCCTCGATCCGGATCGGGATGTTCTGCAGGTTCGGGAACTGGCTGGACAGCCGCCCGGTGGCGGCGATCGTCTGCCGGTAGTAGGTGTGCACCTTGCCCGTCTCCCGGCGGATTTCCTTCAGCAGCCCTTCAATATAGGTCGACTGCAGCTTCGAAAGCTGCCGGTAATGGAGGATGAGGCCGATGATCTCGTGGTAGGGCTCGAGCGACTCGAGCACTTCGGCGTCGGTCGAATAGCCGGTCTTCGTCTTCTTCCGGACGGGCAGGCCGAGCTTCTCGAACAGGATCTCGCCGAGCTGCTTCGGCGAATTCAGGTTGAACTCGGCGCCGGCCTGGCGGTAGATCGCCGCGATCAGATCGGCGATCTGGCGCTCGAGCTCCCGGCCGATCGCCTCGAGCTCGTCGGCGTCGACCGCGATGCCCTGTCGCTCCATCCCGCACAGCACGCGGGAGAGCGGCTGTTCGAGCTCGTAGTAGAGCCGGCGCATGCCGAACCGCTCCAGCTCCGCCTGCTGCAGCGGTGCGATCCGCCGGATCGCGTCCGCCTTGCGCGCAAGATGCGCGGCCAGCGTCTCCGCGTCCGGCACCGCAAACTTCGCGCCCTTGCCGTACGCCTCGTCGTCCGGGCGCACGGGCGGCAGGCCGTATTTCGCCGCAAGGCCGGCGATGTCGTCATTCCCGCCGGTCGGGTCGAGCAGATAGGCGGCCAGCAGCGCGTCGAACGCGAAGCCGTTCAGCTCCATGCCGTCCCAGCCGAGGACGAGCGCGGCCTTGTGCAGATCGTAACCGGTCTTCGGCCGCTCCGGATCGGCAAGCCATTCCCGCACGGCGGAAGCGCCTTCCGATTTCAATACGTCGGCCGTCAGGACATGCGCGGTGTCGCCGATCGCGATGGCGATCCCGATCAGCGAGGCCTGGTGCGGATTCTCGCCGGCGGAGTCGATGACCACCGCCTCGGCCTTCGCCAGCTCCTCCGCCGTAAGCCCGGCGGCCGTCTCCGGCGTATGGAGCGCGACGCGCAGCTCCGGCTCTTCCGGCCGTCCCGCCCCGCCGTCGGCTCCGGCGGCCTGATCCGTGGCGTCCGCGCTTCCTTCCGCCACGGCACTGTTCAGACCGAGCCGCTCCATGAGCGAGCGGAACCCGAGCTTGCGCAGCGCGGCGGCCAGCTTTTGCCTGTCCCATCCCTTGAACGCGATGTCCGCTTCGCCCCGGTCCAGCGGCACCTCGCGATGGATTGTCGCGAGCCGCTTGCTCATGAGCGCGTCTTCCCGGTGCTGCTCGACCTTCTCGCGCATCTTGCCCTTGAGCTGCGCGGCGTTCGCGAGCACGTTCTCGACCGAGTCGTACTCGTGCAGCAGCTTCAGCGCCGTCTTCTCGCCGACGCCCGGAATGCCCGGGATGTTGTCCGACGCGTCGCCCATCAGCCCCTTCAGATCGATGATCTGATGCGGTTCGAGGCCGTATTTTTCCTTGATGGCTTCGGGCGTGAACCGTTCCACCTCGCTGATGCCCTTGCGGGTGATCGCGACCGTCACGCGCTCGGAGACGAGCTGCAGCATGTCCTTGTCGCCGGTCACGACCAGCGTCTCCCGGCCCGCCTCCTCGGCCATGCGCGACAGCGTGCCGATGATGTCGTCGGCCTCGTAGTTCTCGATCTCGTAATGCGCGACGCCGAGCGCGTCCAGCAGCTCCTTGATGAGCGGGAACTGCTCGCTCAGCTCCGGCGGCGTCTTCTCGCGGCCGCCCTTGTAGTCTTCATACCCTTCGTGGCGGAACGTAACCTTGCCCGCGTCGAACGCGACGAGCATGTGGGTCGGCTTCTCTTCCTCGATCAGCTTGAGCAGCATCGTCGCGAAGCCGTACACGGCGTTCGTATGCATGCCGGCGGCGTTCGTCAGCGTCGGCATCGCGAAGAACGCGCGGAACGCGATGCTGCTGCCGTCAATCAGGATCCATTTGTCCATGGGCGGCACCTCTCTGTAACCATCTAACGACTACTATAACACATTCGCGCCGTCCGTCGCCCGCCGAAGATGCAAAAACGCCGCCTCCCTTGCGGAAGGCGGCATCCGTCAGCGCTGTTTCGCCGGCGGCTTCACGGCCATGATCCGGAGCCGCCGATAGTCGATGTGCCAGGCTCCGTCTTTGAACAGGGCGTCCCGCGTCTCGGATTCGATGGTCGCGATGGCGGTTTCTTTTTCCCCGTCCGTCAGCCCGTCGAAAAAGAAATCCGCGAACCCCCGTATCCACACCCTGAGGCCAGCTTCCCCGTCCTTCATCCGCGTCGGGCGTTCAAAATGGGCGGCGTACGCGACGCGGAACCCCTGCCGCTCCAGCAGCGCGGCGTATTCGGCGACGCCCGGGAAATACCACGGGTTGCGGCTTGCGGCGTCGATTCCGAAATCCCGCCGGAGCACCCGGATCATCGCGTCGACCACCGTTGCGACGTTGCCCTTCCCGCCGAACTCGGCGACGAACCGCCCGCCCGGCTTCAGGGCGTTCCAGACGCAACGGACGACCCGCTCGGGCCGCCTCATCCAGTGCAGGGCGGCGTTCGAGAACACCGCGTCCGCGGGCCGCTCCAGCGTGAAATCTTCGGCGTCGCCCACGCGGATGTCGATTTCGGGATACTTCCGTCCTGCGGCTTCGATCATGTCCGCGGAGAGATCAATGCCGATCACGGCGGCGCCGCGGACCGCGATCTCATGCGCCAGATCGCCCGTCCCGCAGCCGAGGTCCACAACCGTCTCCCCGGGCTTGGGGTCCAGCAGATCGACGACTCCCCTGCCCAGTTCGGACACGTAATCCAGCTTGCCGTCGTAGAAACCGGAATTCCACGCTTGCGCACCCATTGTCGGTTCACCGTCCCTGATCCGGATTGGCAAGCCCATTATGGCACGGAACGCGGGCGGTGACCAATATTTTGTTCCTATGGCGCTTATTCGCCAAGCGTATGGCCTCGAGAGTGAGTTCCGATGAGCCGATTTCCGGCCGGCTCCTCAAACCGCTACCGGTTCAGATCCGGCCGCCTGTTCGTCACGAGATAGACGACCGACTCGCCGATGTTCGTCGCGTGGTCGGCGATCCGCTCGAGATAGCGGCCGACGAAACAAAGCAGCATTGCCTGCGACGAATCCCGCGCGCTCGCCGGCCGCAGGGTGAACAGCTCCTGCAGCACGGCGCCGTAGATGGCGTCGACCGTGTCGTCGTCGCGGGCCATTTTGTACGCGAGGTCGACGTTCTCGTGCAGGAACGACCGGATCGACTCGCGGGTCATCGTCTGTACGATCTCGGCCATCTTCGGCAGGTCGACCAGCGGCTTGATCAGTTCCTGCCCTTCCAGTCGCAGCGCGGCCTTGGCGATGTCGACCGCGAGGTCCCCCATCCGCTCCAGATCGTTCGAGATGCGGAACGCGACGAGGATGCGCCGCAGATCCCTGGCGACCGGCTGCTGCGTCGCGATCAGCCGCGTGCCGAGATCGACGATCCGCTCCTCCAGCCGGTTGAGCTCCGGATCCTCCCCGATCACCTTCCGGGCCGCCTCCCCGTCGACCGTCCGCAGCGCCCGCATCGCCGCTTCGATCGCCCGCTCGACATGATCGCCCATGTCGAGCAGCAGCGTCTTCAGCTCGTTCAACCCTTCATCGAATTCCACCCGCCTGATCATCTGCGTGACGGCTCCTCTCCGCGCCGGTCCTTTAGCCGAACCGGCCGCTGATATAATCTTCCGTCCGGCTGTCGGACGGATTGGAGAACAACTTCTCCGTGTCCGCGCTTTCGATCACTTCGCCGTTCAGGAAGAACACGGTCCGGTCCGAGACGCGCGCCGCCTGGTGCATGTTGTGCGTCACCATCACGATCGTGTAGCGCGACTTAAGCTGATGTACGAGCTCCTCGATCTTCAGCGTCGAGATCGGATCGAGCGCGGACGTCGCCTCGTCCATGAGCAGGATGTCCGGCTCGACCGCGAGCGCCCGCGCGATGCAGAGCCGCTGCTGTTGGCCGCCCGAGAGGCTGAGCGCGGAACGCTTCAGTTGGTCCTTCACCTCGTTCCAGAGCGCGGCGGCCCGGAGGCTCGACTCGACGATCTCGTCCAGCCGGCTTTTCTTCCGGATGCCGTGCAGCCGCGGGCCGTAGGCGACGTTGTCGTAGATCGATTTCGGAAAAGGATTCGGCTGCTGGAACACCATTCCGACCTTCTTGCGCAGCGTCTCGACGTCCACCTCCGGCGAGTAGATGTCCGTTCCGGCGATCGCGATCCGCCCTTCGATCCGCGTGCCCGGGATGAGGTCGTTCATCCGGTTGAGCGTGCGGAGCAGGGTCGATTTGCCGCAGCCGGAAGGGCCGATGAAGGCGGTGACGGCCCGCTCCGGGATGTCGAGCGTCACGTTCTTCAGCGCGTGGAAATCGCCATAATACAGGTTGAGGCGGTCAATCTCGATCAGCGCGCGCGCCGTCCGGGCATGAGCCGGTTCGGGGCTTGCGGTGGTCATGGCCATGGATTTCCCTCCGGATCGTCAGGATAGCTTCGAGAACTTGTTCCGCAGCAGAATCGCCGCGAAGTTCATGAGCAGGAGCATCGCGAGCAGCACGATGATGCCCGCCGCCGCCAACTCGTGGAATTCGGGCTGCGGCCGCGACAGCCAGTTGTAGATCTGGATCGGCATGACGGTAAACTGGTCGAGCGCATGCCTGGGCAGGAACGCCACATAGGTGAGCGCGCCGATCATGATGAGCGGCGCGGTCTCGCCGATCGCGCGCGACATCGCGAGGATGACCCCGGTCAGGATGCCGGGCAGCGCCGACGGCAGCACCGCCCGCGACACCGTCTGCCACTTGTTCGCGCCGAGCGCGTAGGAGGCGTCGCGGCGCGACTTCGGCACGGCGCGCAGCGCCTCCCGGGCCGAGACGATGATGATCGGCAGCACGAGGATCGTCATCGTAAGCGCGCCGGCGAGCAGGCTCCGCTGCAGCATGAGCATCCGGACGAACTGCGTCAGGCCGAGGATGCCGTAGACGATCGACGGGACGCCGGCCAGCGTGCTGATGTTGAGCTGGATGAGCCGGGTGAACCGGTTCCGCCCCGCGTATTCCTCGAGCCAGATCGCGGCGCCGACGCC
>Ga0310835_100901_pt1 | contig 10013 bp, 9 predicted proteins | sample SM_ome_3_FD_201308 | JGI IMG/M metagenome (GOLD analysis project Ga0310835, IMG submission 201308) | Sorghum-adapted microbial communities enriched on stacked mutant (SM) sorghum from Joint BioEnergy Institute, Emeryville, California... ...
TACGTTCCTGCGCCGCAATGACTTTTTTGAAAATCAGCCGGCATCATCACAAAAAATATCATTCGTGTAAGAAGGTTTGGGAATAATGGAATAATGGTATGGAAAAGGCGAGAAGGAAGTGCTACAATAGATAAAGTCAAAATGATTTTTTCAAAATGATTGTTTTGTAATTGCAGCGTTAAGGTTTCATGAGTTTCAAGACTTTTTTCATCATTAAGGAGGAAACACGAATGCCACTTACAGACAACAATTCGATCGACAATCTCTCGATCACCACAATTCGTACGCTGGCGATCGACGCGATCGAAAAAGCGAAATCCGGTCATCCGGGCATGCCGATGGGCTCTGCTCCGATGGGTTATCAATTGTTCGCCAAAACGATGGTCCACAATCCAGATGAACCAACCTGGATCAACCGCGACCGTTTTGTTTTGTCCGCTGGTCATGGTTCCATGCTGCTGTACAGCTTGCTGCACCTGTGCGGTTATGACCTTCCGATGGAAGAAATCAAGCAGTTCCGTCAATGGGGCAGCAAAACGCCAGGCCATCCAGAGTATGGTCACACTGCCGGCGTTGATGCAACCACCGGTCCGCTGGGCCAAGGTTTGGCGATGGCCGTGGGGATGGCGCTTGCCGAAACGCAACTGGCCGCGACCTACAATAAAGGCGATCTGAAAGTCATCGACCACTATACGTACGGCATCTGCGGCGACGGCGACTTGATGGAAGGCGTAGCCAGCGAAGCTGCATCGCTTGCCGGTCACCTGAAGCTGGGCAAGTTGATCTTCCTGTATGACTCCAACGATATCTCGCTGGACGGTAAGCTGAACCTCAGCTTCTCGGAAAATGTACGTCAACGCTTTGAAGCTTACGGCTGGCAAACGCTGCGCGTCGAAGACGGCAACGATCTGGCTGCAATCGAAGCAGCGATTGAAGAAGCTAAACGCGATACCGAACGCCCAACGCTGATCGAAGTGAAGACGATCATCGGCTACGGCAGCCCGAACAAGCAAGGGAAAGGCGGCCACGGCGGTACGCACGGATCTCCGCTGGGACCTGAAGAAGCGAAGCTGACGAAAGAAAACTATAAATGGGTTTACGAAGAAGATTTCTATGTGCCGCAAGAAGTGCGCGAGCATTTCGCTAAAGTCAAAGAACGCGGTATCGCGGCATATCAAGCTTGGCAAGAAACGTTCAAGCAATATAAAGCACAATATCCAGAGCTGGCGGCTCAATTCGAGCGCGCGATTGCGGGCGACCTGCCATCCGGCTGGGATGCGAAGCTGCCGAAATACAGCCCGTCGGACAAAGCCGTTTCGACTCGCGTTGCATCCGGTAACGCACTGAACGGACTGGCTCCGAACGTGCCTCAGCTGCTGGGCGGCTCCGCTGACCTGGAAAGCTCGACGATGACGCATCTGAACGACCTGGCAATGTATACGCCGGAAACCCGCGACGGCCGCAACCTGTACTTCGGCGTACGCGAGTTCGGCATGGCTGCAGCGATGAACGGGATCATGCTGCACGGCGGTTTGAAAGTATTCGGCGGTACGTTCTTCGTGTTCACTGACTACCTGCGTCCAGCTGTACGTTTGTCCGCTCTGATGAAGCTGCCGGTAACTTACGTGCTGACGCATGACAGTATCGCGGTTGGCGAAGACGGCCCAACGCATGAGCCGATCGAACAATTGGCTTCCCTGCGCATCATCCCTGGCTTGACGGTCATCCGTCCGGCAGACGCAAACGAAACGTCCGCAGCATGGGCTTATGCCGTAGAAAATAAAGCGAATCCGGTAGCTCTGGTGCTGACGCGTCAAAACTTGCCGATCCTGGAAAGCACGGCGGAAAAAGCACGCGAAGGCGTGAAACGCGGCGGCTACGTTGTATCCGATGCGAAGGACGGCAAGCCGGTGGCTCAGATCATCGCGACAGGCTCTGAAGTTCAACTGGCCGTCAAAGCGCAAGCAGCCTTGGCTGAAGAAGGCATCCATGTTCGCGTCATCAGCTTGCCAAGCTGGGATCTGTTTGACAAGCAAGATCAAGCTTACAAGGACTCCGTCATCCTGCCGGATGTCAAAGCCCGCGTAGCTGTAGAAATGGCACATCCGTTTGGATGGGAACGTTTCGTCGGCGAGAAAGGCTCGGTCATCGGCATCGACAAGTTCGGGGCATCCGCGCCTGGCGACAAAGTGATCGCAGAGTACGGCTTTACGGTTGAGAATGTCGTGAGCCATGTGAAAGCTCAATTGAAATAATGGACGTGTAAGTTCACCAAGCCAGGTTAAGGTCGGCTTGGTGAACGACCTCTTGTTAGGGGATGGAAGGGAGAGGGGAACGTGACCCAGCAACTGCAAAATGTGACTGTAGATAAGCAAGCTAACATATATTTCGACGGCAAAGTCACGAGCCGGACCGTATGGCTTCCTGACGGAAACAAACTGACGCTGGGGATCATGCTCCCCGGCGAGTATGAATTCGGCACGGATTCGCTGGAAGTGATGGACATTTTGTCCGGGGACCTGAAGGTACTGCTTCCAGGCGAAACGCTGTGGCGCGAAATTAGCGGGCGTGGAACGTTCACCGTTCCCGCCAAGTCTTCCTTCAAGCTGGAGGTGCGCAGCGTGACGGATTACTGCTGCTCTTACGGAGCGGGAGCCGAGGCGTAAGCCCCTTTGGCAGGATAACAACCAAAAAGGCAGGTATCAGCGAAAGAATTACAATCGCTGAACCTGCCTTTATGTTCCTCTTCTGTTCGAACCGGCTGTTGATTATTCGCCGATTTGCTTGCCGATCCAGGCTTCATACACTTTGACGATGGAGGAGAGATCCTCGTCGCCGAAGCCTTGGGTTTGCCCCGCTTGGAACAGGCTCTTGGCCAGATTCAGCATCGGGGCCGGGATGCCGGAGCCGTCGGTTAACGAAGATGCGAGCTTCAAATCTTTGAGCATCAACGCCAGTGAGAACTGATTCGTAAAATCATGTTCGATGATTTTGCGGCCTTTCAGTTCGGCGGCTTTACTGCCGGCGGAGCCCAACTGCACGAGCTCCAGGAATCGGTCGGCTGGCAGACCGGACTTGGCCGCGATGGCAAAGCCTTCGGCCAGCGCCAGGTTGTTGATGCCAACGATCGTGTTATGGGCCAGCTTGGCGACGGCGCCGCTGCCGTTGTCGCCCATGTGCAGCACTTTTTTGCCCATCGTATCGAATAGATCCATTACTTGCGCCAGTGTTTCCGCTGAGCCGCCGACCATAAAGACGAGCGTGCCGTCGATGGCGGCCGGTGAGCTCCCGGTGACCGGGGCTTCAAGGAACGAACTGCCAAGTGCAGCAATCTGTTTAGCCAGACGTTGGACGAGCGCTGGTGAGATGGTGGAGCAGTCGATGACCGTGGTTCCTGATCGAATTCCGGCTAAGACACCGTTATCCCCTTCGTAGACTTCGATAATGGAATCATCATTGCTGACCATCGTAATGACAACGTCCGCTCCAGCGGCAGCTTCCTTTGGTGAAGCAGCTACAGTAGCACCCAATTCGGTTAACGGCGCCGCTTTAGAGGCGGTCCGGTTATATACAGTTACAGGATAACCTGCGCGAAGCAGGTTCGAAGCCATCGGTGCACCCATCGTCCCGAGGCCGATAAATCCGATTGATTTCAAGTTCGTCACCAACTTCCTATAAGAATTGAACATCATTTAATTATTTTAGCACGGGTTGTGGAAACCTGTATATTGTGCCCTTGTCATAGCTGGGAAATTACAGTATCCTAGGTTTAAGTTATTTGAGGCGGCGTTCAGCCGGATATATTTACCAGATTGCAGCTACCAGCAGATATTGAACGTTTCCTCTTGGATAGGGCCAGCTTGATAAATATTAGAAAGAGGAGAGTATCAGCAATGTCCAAAAAAGTGACTTTTGATTACAGCAACGCCCTGCAATTTGTTGGGCAACATGAGATCGATTATTTCGCCGAGCCTGTTCGTGTCGCTCATGAGCAATTACATAATGGCACCGGAGCAGGTTCCGACTTCTTGGGTTGGATCAATCTGCCGACCGATTATGATAAAGAAGAATTCGCTCGTATCCAGAAGGCAGCCGCCAAAATCCAAAGCGATTCCGACGTTCTGATCGTCATCGGGATCGGCGGCTCTTACTTGGGGGCGCGCGCCGCAATCGAATCGCTGTCCCATTCGTTCTATAACCTCTTGCCGAAGGACAAGCGTAAGACGCCGGAAATTTATTTTGCCGGGAACAACATCAGCTCCACTTACGTAAATCACTTGCTTGAACTGATCGAAGGCAAGGATTTCTCCGTGAACGTTATCTCCAAATCGGGGACAACTACGGAGCCTGCGATTGCTTTCCGTATTTTCCGTTCAGCCTTGGAGAAGAAGTACGGCAAGGAAGAAGCGCGTAAACGCATTTACGCGACGACCGACAAAGCAAGAGGCGCGCTGAAGAAGCTGGCTACCGAAGAAGGTTACGAAACCTTTGTCATTCCGGACGATGTGGGCGGACGTTATTCCGTATTAACTGCGGTTGGGCTGTTGCCGATTGCGACGGCAGGTATTAATATTGAAGAAATGATGCAAGGGGCTGCCGATGCACAGAAGGAATTCAGCAACCCGAACTTGGCTGAGAACATGAGCTATCAATATGCAGCTGTCCGGAACGCGCTGTACCGGAAAGGGAAAGTTACAGAAATTCTCGTAAACTACGAGCCTTCCCTCCACTATGTATCGGAATGGTGGAAGCAGCTGTATGGTGAAAGTGAAGGTAAGGACTACAAAGGGATTTATCCGGCATCGGTTGATTTCTCCACCGACTTGCACTCCATGGGTCAATTTATCCAAGAGGGCAACCGGAATATCTTTGAAACGGTCATCCAAGTAACCGAGGTGCCTAGCCACATCACGATCGAATCCGATCCTGCGGATTTGGACGGGTTGAACTTCCTGGCTGGCAAAACGCTGGACTTCGTGAACAAGAAGGCGTTCCAAGGTACGCTGCTGGCGCATACAGACGGTCAAGTTCCGAACTTGGTTGTGAATGTGCCGGATTTGACGCCGTACTCCTTTGGTTACCTGGTGTACTTCTTTGAAAAAGCCTGCGGTATCAGCGGATACCTGCTTGGCGTAAATCCGTTCGACCAACCGGGCGTCGAAGCGTATAAGAAGAACATGTTTGCGCTCCTTGGCAAACCGGGGTACGAGAAGGAAAAGGCTGAACTCGAAGCACGTCTTTCCAAGTAATCTACGTCATTTCGATTAAATGTTTATCAGCGCCAGAAGCAGTTCACCGGCAAGTTCCGGAGGAGCTGCTTCTTGGCACATTCATAAGGATGGTCTCATATGCTAGAAAAGTACAAGACGGTCAGGCAATCCGGAGAGAAGGAAATCGTCATCAAGAAATCAAGGTTCATCGGACATGTGAAGCCGGTGGAAACCGAAGCTGAAGCAATCCAGTTTATCGAGGAAATCAAGAAGAAACACTGGAACGCGACACACAACTGTTCCGCTTATATGATTGGGGAACGGGACGAGATCCAGAAGCAATCCGACGACGGAGAGCCAAGTGGTACGGCCGGCAAGCCGATTTTGGAGGTGATCAAAAACCAGGGCCTCAAGAACGTTGCAATCGTCGTAACCCGGTATTTTGGCGGGATCATGCTAGGGGCGGGCGGCCTGATCCGTGCATACACCGACGGAGCTGTCGCAGCGCTTGAAGCAGGTGAAGTCATTACCCGCGTATTACACCAAGAAGTGTTTGTTGAGCTGGATTACACCTGGCTGGGCAAAGTGGAAAATGAACTGCGTAACCGCGGCATCCGTACGGGAGAGACGGAGTTTGCGGATAAAGTGACATTATGCTGTCTGCCGCTTCATCCGGAGGCAAACGCCTTCATGGATTGGATGACCGATTTGACGGGTGGTCAGGCCGTGATGACGGAAGGTGACAAGGTTTATTTTATTGAAGGGGAATAATGCCTATGGCAAGAAGAGCAGTTGATCAGGAGTTGTCGAGAGAAAGAATTATGGAAGCGGCCCGTCATTTGTTCATTACCAAAGGGTACCGCGGAATATCCATGAGGAGCATCGGTCAGCATTTGGGATACAGCCACGGCTCGCTATATTATCACTTCAAGGAAAAGGCCGAATTATTTTACGCCATCGTTGTAAAAGATTTCGAGTCGCTTACCCACCTGTGCGAGCAAGTGACAAAACGCCCCCCAGCTGACGGGCTGACCAAAGCGGAACAGCTGATGCTGGAATTTATTAAATTTGGCTTGGAGCATCCGCACCAATACGAAATCATGTTTATGCTCAGGGATGAGGAAATCCTAGCATACTGTCGCAACGAACAAGCTAAATGTTTTAATATGTTCGAGTCGCTCATTCGCAGTTTTCTGCAGGAAGAGAAGCATCCGCTGGAGAAGCATCCGTCTCTTCCGCTCAGTATGTTTTTGGGTATGCATGGATTTATCTCTTACTACATCCAAGATCGACTGACCTTTGAAGAGATTAAGCCGGCTGCTGTCGCCCACGTAAAGTTATTAAGCCACAGCGTTTACCGTGTAACGTCATAAGGCGTTTTTGTTTTCACTTCGCACTTTATCCAATTACACCAGTATAGCATCAATACTTTATAACACTAATTGACAAAACCGGCAATCCGAGTTGAAGTTCATCGGGATTTGCCGGTTTTTTTGTTTGAGGGAATGGTGAAAACAGCCGTGTTTCGCGGTAAGCTGATACTTTTTTTCAGATTGACGAAATGCCTGAGCTTTGGTAATCTATTCTTAATATTAATCCAAGTAAATTTATCAGAATTTAACGAATGATGATACGGATTCGGGCAGCAATGAGAAGAACGGCAGTAACTTGACTTGGGCTTTCGAAATTGGAAAGGATGTGGGGTTTGGCATGCATGTAGAAGTGCGGAATTTAAACAAGCATTTTGGCAGCTTCCATGCCGTTCGAGATGTGAGTTTTGGCATCGAAAAGGGGCAACTCATCGGCTTGCTGGGGCCGAGCGGCGGCGGTAAAACGTCCATTCTTCGCATGCTCGCGGGTTTGGAGCAGCCGGATGAAGGGGAGATCCTGTTCGATGGACAGCGGGTGAATGAGTTAAAGCCGCAGGATCGCGGAATCGGCTTTGTCTTCCAGAGCTATGCCCTGTTCAAGCATATGACCGTATTCGATAATATCGCTTTTGGGTTGCAGGTGAAGAAAGTCCCGAAGGCAGAAATACGGGAGCGGGTGATGGAGCTGGTTCAGCTGACCGGGCTGAGTGGATTCGAGAACCGCTATCCGCATCAGCTGTCCGGCGGGCAGCGACAACGGGTCGCCTTTGCCCGGGCCTTGGCGCCGCAGCCGCAGCTCTTGCTGCTGGACGAACCGTTTGCGGCGATCGATGCGAAGATCCGTCAGGAACTGAGGTCGTGGCTGCGTGAGCTGATCGAGCAGGTGGGCATCACCTCCATCTTCGTTACCCATGACCAAGATGAAGCGATTGAAGTTGCTGATGAGATTATGATCATTAACCAAGGCCAGCTGGAGCAGAAAGGGACGCCTTGGGATATTTATAAAGAGCCGCAGACCCCATTTGTCGCCTCGTTTATTGGCCAATCCACGCTGGTGGAGCGTGCCGCCGATCTGAAGGGCTTCGAGGAAGAATGCGGAGGGCCGGCGACCAAAGCGTTGATTCGTCCAGAGTACATTGAAGTGGGGAACGAGCATGAGTTTACGCTACTCTCCGCAACCGCCCCCGGAGTGGTGAAGCATCTCCACTTCCGCGGCAGCGAATGGCTGGTGGAGGTCGAGGTGGGCGGACATACACTGACAACCTTCCGTTCCCTGGAGAAGGAAACGTTGAAGGCCGGACAAGAAGTACGCGTGTTGGTGCACCGCGCTTATCTGTTTGACGACGAACGGAGCTGGATTCTGGAGAATCCGTTGAAGCGCGAACCGCTCAGCGTGATCATTTAAACCTAAAGGGCTGTATCAAGGAAAGCGTCTGCGGCTTTCCACGATACAGCCCTTTAGTTGTTATTTCATACCGGAAATCGAATAGTTTTCGATAATATGTTTTTGGAAGATGATGAAGATGATGATGATCGGAACGACCATAAATGCGGAGCCCGCCATCTGCAAGGCGTAATCGCCTCCGTACTGGCCCTTAAGCAACTGCAGGCCCACCGACAAGGTATACAGGCTCTCGTCGTTCGCGATGATCAGCGGCCAGAGGAAGCTGTTCCAACCGGCTATAAAGGTCAGGATGCCTTGAACCGCCAGGATTGACTTGGAAATCGGCAAAGCGATCTGTACGAAAATGCGGAATTCGCCGGCGCCGTCCAGACGGGTAGCTTCCATCAGCTCGTCGGGAATCGTCGACATGAACTGGCGGAACAAGAAGATGCCGAAGGCTCCGACTAAGCCCGGTAGTACAATCCCAACCATGGTGTTAGTTAAGCCCATCATGTTCAGGATCAGATAGACCGGAATCATCGTGACCTGTCCGGGAATCATCATGGTGGCCAAGACGAGATAGAACAGACCGTCCCGCCCCTTAAACTTATACTTCGCGAAAGCAAAGCCGGCCAGGGCGTTCAGGAACAGGCCCAGGAAGGAGAAGACAACAATGATTAACGTATTTCGCAAATAGACACCAAACCGCATGTTCTCAAACAGTTCTTGGAAGTTCTCCAGCGTGAACTGGTGGGGCCATAGGGTAGGCGGGATTTGCGCTACTTCGCTTTCCGGTTTAAATGACGACAGGATCATCCAGACGAATGGCAGCAGCATCAGCAGGCCCATCACACCGAGCAGAATTCCGACCAGCCATTGCAGCGCTTTATCGCCCGAGGTTCTGGTTTGCATATGTGTACACCTCCCGGGATGACATCAGACATCCGCTTCCTTGTTTTGAAATTTGAATTGAATCAGCGTGATCAGGATAATCGCGAAGAACAGAATAAAGGAGCCTGCCGCAGCATATCCAAATTTGCTGAATTGAAAGCCGTTGTTATAAATAAACAAAGCTACGGAGATCGTGCCATCCAGCGGACCGCCTTTGGTCATGACAAAAGGTTCCTCGAAGAACTGCAGCCAGCCAATCATCGTGGTGATGGACACAAAGAAGATGGCGAAGCGCAGCAGCGGAATCGTAATCGACCAGGTCTGCCGCCAGTTGCTGGCCCCGTCGATTTGCGCCGCTTCATAATACGTTTTCGAGATGCCTTTGATCGCAGCGATGAAAATAATCATATTTAAGCCAATTGCCCGCCATACGGCCAGGATAATCAGCGAGATTTTCGCCATGACCGGATCTTGCAGCCAAGGGACAGACCCGAACCCCAGCGAATTCAAAATATAGTTAAGCAGTCCCAGCGACGGGTTGTACAGGTAGCTCCATACGACGGCTACCGCCACGACGTTGGTGACCGACGGCATATAGAAGATGACCCGAAACGCCTTGAAAATACGGGCCTTACCGAAATTGATCAGCAAGGCGATCATCAGGGAAATGATGATAACGAGCGGTACGCCGATAATAACGTAAAATAGCGTGTTCAAGATGGACTTTCGAAACGAAGGGTCCAGCAGCACTTCCTTATAATTATCAAAACCAACAAAGCTGATGTTGGAGAGGTCAGCCAGCCCGGCTAAATCCATATCGGTGAAGCTGATCACCAGTGCAATGGCGATCGGAAGCAGCGAAAAGAGCGCCAGCAAAATCAAGGTCGGCGCAATGAACAGGTAAGGTGCATTTTTCTGCGATAAGCCTTTCATCTCGGATCACTTCCTTTATTCAGCGCGTCTAAGCTAACGTCACCACCTCTGCCCGCCGGGAAGACAAAGCTCCCGGCAGGCTATAGGCGGTTGGGTATTGCTTTCGCTTACTTACTGAGGATTTTCTCAGCTTCGGCGTTGAAGGCATCCATTTCTTTCTGGACATCCGCACCGCCGCGAACGATACGTTCAAAGCTCTTCAGATAAGTTTGAGCAATTTGCTCC
>Ga0310835_100906_pt1 | contig 9989 bp, 4 predicted proteins | sample SM_ome_3_FD_201308 | JGI IMG/M metagenome (GOLD analysis project Ga0310835, IMG submission 201308) | Sorghum-adapted microbial communities enriched on stacked mutant (SM) sorghum from Joint BioEnergy Institute, Emeryville, California... ...
TTACGAAGGCTTCATTGGGTATGAAACGGATGAACCAGCCTATGACAGTGTGCTGCTGTATCCGGGAGAGAGCTATAAGTTTACAAACGTAGGTACGAAATCGGATCGAATTGAACATTCTGGAACCACCAAGGACAAATTTGACTATGTAGTTTATGACGCGAATGGTACGGAAACCTCACGGGGAACGAATACCTCGACCATGCCTTTGGTAGCCGTGGGAAGGTATATGACGCTAACTCTTCTTACCGATAATCCGGTCCGGGTTGGGGGTCCGTACAGATCCTTTATGGGCGGTAATCGCCAGGATGACGCTATTAGCCGAGTAACATTATCTCCAGGTGTTTCTTACAAATTTACCAATAATGGCACACTTCGTAATCCTGTGAATAACAATGCCAGAGAGGTGGATGGCCTGTACGATTATACCGTTTATGAGGCGGATGGCAGCTACTACTCCCAGGGCTTTGATTCGATTAGTACACCACAGCTGCCTCCCGGCGGGTTTGCGATCATTACCGTGCAAGGGTCGGTCCCTGTAACCTTTGATTATACGGACGATTTTTCTGCTGAAGTCAGTGCGGAGCCGTCTCACTTCCGGGTAACTCTCTCGCAAGGCGAGAGCTACGAATTTACGAATATCTCTTCAAGCCTTCGTACATTGCGGTCCAATGCAACCTCCAGCAACCGATTTGATTGGGTGGAGTACTATCCAGACGGAACGCAGCAAGGAAAACGGGAAAATACGTATACAGACCCGCAGGTATCTAGTGGGAACTCGATTGTTGTTACGGCAGTTTCGGCTCCGGTAACCTTCGGTGCAAATTATCACCTGTTCTCGTGGAAGGACAAACCGGGGGAGGCGATCTCCAAACAAATCGTTCGGTTAGGTGAGTCTTATACGTTTAGCAACACAGGCTCAAAGTCGATTGTTATCAACAGTGATGCGCGGGATGTTGGAGGCATCTATGACGCCGCCGTTTACCGCGCTGACGGCAGTGTCTATAGTGTATCGTTTGAAGAAACAGGGAATGTGACGATTCCTGCCGGAGGGTATGCAATTATTACTGGTCAATCTGCAAGTCCGGTGAAGATCTCTTATACGGACACGATCACAGTAGCTTCTTCGGCAAATCCTGCATTGCTTCGGGCTACGGTTGCTCCGGGTAATGCTTATACCTATAAAAATATAAGCAATGAAACAGAATTCCTGTATAGCAACGCCACCATGAATACAAATGAATTTGCCTATGTCATCCGGCGTCCGGATGGAACCGTGCATAGTGAAGGCGCAAGCCGGTACACGTCTGTGCAAGTTTCAGCAGGCTACACCATTACGGTAACTCCGCTGGCGGCTCCGATTACGTTCGGGGCGGTATATACCTCGTTCACAGGCACGGCGGGCGAGGATCCGACGGTTAAACGGGTGACTTTGTACCAAAACGAAAGCTATCTATTCACCAACTTGCAGGCTTCCCCTCAGACCTTGACCAGCGATGCGAAGGCTAGTCTGGGTACGGGGTACGACTACGCAATTTATCGGGCGGACGGTATGCCAGATACAGCGAAGTTTGATCAGGACGGTAATCTCTCCGTACCCGCGAACAGCCAGGTTGTGGTGACGGTAACTACGGATCGAGCCGTAACCTTCACCTATGGACAAGCTTTTCAAGCAAGCCCAAGTGCAGAACCGGCATTGTTGAAACGTGTACTGGAACCGGAACAACGGATCGGATTTAAAAACATCGGCAACTTTGAGGCAAAGCTGACGACCAATGCTAACATTTCGGCTAACCGGTACTTTGACTTCACGATTCTGGATGCCTATGGAAACATCGTCCGGCAAGGGAATCAAACCGCGACCTCGCACGATGTACCAGCAGGTGGGACGATCCAAGTGAAGACGACTTCGGCTAACGCGGTTCTTTTCACGGCTCCTTACCGCAACTTCGAATTTGTGCACGTAGAGGAGTACGTGTTTGAGGACTTGCTGCATCGTCAGGTTTTATACGTGTACAAACAAGCCGGACAGAGCGGCTATTACCGATTTACAGCTCCTGAAACAGGAAGGTACCGTTTTGCAACCAAAGAGCTGCAAAATTTTGCGATTCAACCGATCCTTACGTTGTACGATCAACCGAATTTGCGTACTGCGCTTGCCTCGAGCAACGAGAATGAGCAGGAGTTCGGACTCGATTACACCGTTCTGGAATTCGATCTTCAGGCCGGCAAGACGTACTATTTGAAACTTGAAGAGGAGAACGCTCTCCCGCTTGAACTGCAGCTAATGGCGTCGATCATGACGGTGCTTCCAGAAGCAAAGTTCAACTATCGTCCGGATGGACGGCTTACTGAGATTTTGTTTCCAACTGGAGACAAGTTGATTTACGACTATGACCCGAATGGGAATTTGAAATATCGAACGAAAAAAGTCTTTCCGTTCCAGTAATGTGTCGACATTGAACCAAAAACGAAACTCACGGGGTGATTAAGGATGTTTAAGAAAGTCATCGGTCTGGTGCTATCTATATCACTGATTAGCACGGGCTTATTGGACGCCGTGTCTTTTGGCGCTTCTGCGGATCACAGAGGAACGGATAATTCAACAACCGCTTCCTCGGCTTCCACTGAATTCCTGACCGTATCCGGGATCATTCGTCAATTTGACGTTCGTGAAAACTGGATAGATGAGCAGTTGTCCAAAGGATATACACTTTATCAGATTTATCAGGCATTACTTGGCGGAAAGGATGGTTATGAGAAGGCCATTTCTCAGTTCAGGCCCGCGTGGGAGATCGAACAAGCTGCGGACTTGTTCCCAACGTCCGGGCAGGCCAAAGAATCTTCGGCGCAGAAGTCCAGCCTTCCAGTAGTATTCGCCGCTGCTGACGATTACGATCAATTGGCTATCGAACAACTATCGCTGCTGGATGAATCTTCGATGTATGAAATGGGTTATGCCGAGGATTCGGTTGACGCTGCTACTGGCAACGTGAGGCTCCTTGCTACGGATTTAACTCTGCCCGGGGCGCTTCCTTTTTGGCTAACGCGTATATATGAAAGTGCGCGGGCCAGTGAGGAAATCGGCGTGGCATTGGAAAATGGAGCTTATGTGAACCGTACAGCAGCCCGCCGGGAAGAGCGGGAATTTGCGCTAGGCCGGGGCTGGAGATGGGGGCTTCCTTTCATTGAAGAACGGGAAGGTACGCGGATTTTGGATTTTCCGGGGATTGGGCGTTATTCGTTATCGGATGATTTGAAGCTGCAAGGATATCCATGGAATGACCTGTTGCTGACCGCGGACGCAACCAAGACGGTTGGAGGTCTGACTAGCGATACGAAGGTTTCGGTGCTGAACGGGAATCAGTATTATTTCAGCGCTTCAGGCCACCTCATTCTGATTGCTGACAACTATGGGAATCAGGTTGAGTTCTACTATACAGCCCAAAATAACGCAACAGTCCTGTCTCGAATCAAGAACAGTGACGGCAATGAATTGACTTTTGCCTATGCAGCCGGTCAGGTTACGGTAGCCCAAACGGGTACGGATCGGAAGATGGAGTACTACACGACAGTTGATAACGGCCAACCTGTATTAAAAGAGGTTAAAGATGCGTTGGGCCGGAGTACCAAGTATTTTTATACCTATCCGGAATCTCGTTATAATTTCTTGGCGGCTTTAAAGGATCAAGAGGTGCAGCAGCCGGTAAAGCGCTCGGCATTGTTAATGCGCGTGATCTATCCTGCTTCAGGAACGACTGAGTTCGATTACGTACCTGCTCGCAAGCAAATTGGTGAGTATGCAACGGACTTTGTTTTTAAAGCGAAGGAGCGCAAAAATGTCTACTCGACACCGCTAGGAGATGTTGTCCTCCGCCCTGTGGAGTTTAGTTATTCCGGTGAAGACTTGAACAGCTTTGGGCAGGCCGCAGCCTGGACCACGACGATTAAGGAAGCTCGAACCACAGATACGTTGAAATTTCGGAAGGCTTTTCTGGGCAGCGGTCAGCCGGATCGGTTGTATCTTGATGAGCAGAGAAGTGAAGAAGCAACCACGGGATTTGAGCGGCAATTTCGTTATGATGATGTGACGGGCTGGAATGTGCCTGTGCAAGTCACGGAGAGCTATTCGCAAGGAGGCAGCGAATCGCAGCCTCTTACGGCAACCTATCGATACAATGAACAGGGACAAGTGTTATCGGAAAACTGGAGTACCGGACAAGAGATGATTTACGAGTATGCCGGTTCCTCCGCTCCTTACTTCTGGTCTCTGCCGAATCAGGTTCAAACCAAGATCAGGGATGGCCAAAAGCGTATCCATCGTTTCCAATACAATGAACGGGGAAGCGTGTCTCAATCCTCGGTAAGAGAAAATAGCGCTACCGGCAAGCTGCTGTCTCAAACGGATTGGGAATATGATAATTACGGCAATCCGTTAGTAAAGAAGATCAAGGACGATAAGCGGACGAATACAGTTAACTTTTCTTATGCATCTCCTTACGGGAAGCACTTGCTTACTAAACAATCGATGGTGATTCATGCGGTTGACGGAACATACACCGAAACGAAGCAGAATTTTACTTATACGGCCGCAGGGGATCTTCTTACGGCGGAAGATGAAGCAGGAGCTGTCACGACTTACACGTACGATGCACTTGGACGAGTCATAAAGGCGCTGTACAGCGATCAGACCCAGACCACGGTTCAATATGACGATGACCATAATATCGTCACGACAACCGGGCCGGAAGGTATCGTCACCTTGGAGAAATATGATCCGTTTGGCTTTTTGGTTAAAGAAGTGGTGGATGACACCATTTTTGAATACACCTATGATGAAGCAGGGAACTTGGACCAACAAATTGATGCCGAACAAAACATCACAAAATTCACTTATGACGGGTTCAATCGACTAACAAAGACGCTTTACGCTGACGGGTCGCAGGATGAAACCAGCTATGATATGGTGAATCGCACGGTAACCTACACGGACCCTGCAGGAGTTAAGCAACGACAGAAGCTGGATTTGCTGGGGAACACTCTAGCCGTGGAAGAATGGAAGAACGGTGCCTTTACCCCATTGCAACAAGCTGCTTATGATCTGGAAGGTAATGCACTGTCCGTGACGGACGCCAATGGAAAAGCGGCAGGCGCAAGCTACACGTTAGATAAAATGAACCGGGTCAGCACATTAGGTGTCGTGAGAAATGCAGCGGGGACTAGGAAGTCTGCGTTAACTGCTGCCTCAAAGGCATTGGCAGAAATCGATCGTATTACTTTTGACTACAAGGCCAACGGGTTGCTGGAAGAAGGTGCGTCAGCTAACGGACCAAGTACGTCTTACGGCTACGATGGCTATGACTTGACGGAGATGACAGTCACCGCTGGTGCTGCGGCTGCTGCGAAGAAAGCGGCTGTAAACGCAAAAGAAAATGCTGCGACCGTAACCGAAGCGGCATATGGCTTGGCCAAGATGAGTGTAGCTACCGGGCATACGTTTAGGTATGAATATGACCTTAACAAGAACATCATCAGCCGTATGCAAAACGGTGCTGTCGATACCTTTACTTATGATCCGTTGAATCGAATTCAGACCGAAAGCGGGTTAAAGAACAAACGGTACGCTTATGATGAACGCGGTAACTTACTGAATGTGGAGGGCCGGGACCTTCGGGGCTTAACGAATGCGACTTTCACCTTCGATAGTCTGAACCGTTTAACGAAGGTAAAACTGGAAGATGGCAAAGAAGTGAGCTATGTCTATAACGGGGACGGCTTACTCTATGAGCGTGTAGAAGGGGATAACCGAACCCGGTATTATTATGATGAGGAAGCGAAGTTGATCGCCGAGGCCAACGTCAGCGGCGGCACACCAAGCGTGACCTATACTTATATCTACGACCTGAGCGGACGTTTATGGTCTCGCGTGGACCAGGCCGGTGGCGAGGTACAGTATTACCAACTCAACGGTCACGGCGACGTCATTGGCCTGACCGACAGCCAGGGCAACCAACTCAACACCTACACTTACGACATCTGGGGCAACCCGGAAACTGAAGAAGAGACGGTTCCGAACATCTTCCGTTATTCGGGCGAATACTGGGACAACACGACGGATCTCCAATATCTTAGAGCTCGTTGGTATGATCCGAATGCAGGAAGATTCGTCTCCAAGGACCCATACCAAGGCAGCATCGCGAATCCGCTAAGTTTGAACCGGTATTCGTATGTGGAGAATAATCCGTTGATTTATGTGGATCCGAGCGGGCATTTTAAATTTAAACCCAAAGATGTCCAGGAACTTACAAACTTACTGAATGAAGCGCGGGAGAAATCAGAGTTCAGTAAGAAGAATAAATACTATCAGGTATATAAAGATTTCATCTGGGAACGCTACGATTTTGGATCCTTTATGGATGAAAACCAATATAATTACTTGTACGGTTTGGTAACAGGGACGAGTGCCTATACCAATAATGCTGGTACAGCAAGTTGGGCGAGAGAACAACTAGTCGATGCGTATTTCGAACAGAAAGAAGCAGAATATGTCGCATTACTCGCTCTTGGAATGGCTGGCGGCATAGGTGGTAGATATACGGGGGCTAAAAGTGGTACTAAGGGGACGGGGAATGGTATTAGTCGCGATACCATTATTAATTCAGCAACACAGGCTAAAAAAGGCGGAGAGACAGTTGTAGGACATGCTCTTCAAAAACATGCAGGAAGAAATCCTGATATTTGGGGTAAAGTTAAGGGTGGTCCGGACCAAATCAATAAAACAGCACAGAAGCATTTGGAAGAAATTATTGATGCTCCGGGGGATTTCGTTAAGGTTACAAACAATAGGGGTATTACTTTCCTAGAAAAGAAATTACCTGATGGCAGAGGAGTAAGACTTAATCTTGACGGAACATTTAAGGGTTTTATTGACCAATAAAAGAGGTGGATAACTTGGAAAACTTAGAAATTATACTGGAGAATTTCCGAAAAGATGAATTAGACAATTTAATTTTTCATGAACTTAAAATTAACTTGAAAGAAATCAAGTCCTCCCATTTTTTTGATAACAATAGTGGAGCAGACATTGAATTTCATCAAATTAAAAGTTTTAAGGAAGTACTTTCACCGAGTGGAACGGGCAATGTATTTCTAAGCCAATTGGAATTAGGATGTTGTATTAAAGATGTGGTGATTGTATTTTCATTCGATAAAGAATTTGGAGATATTACTTTTAATTTCTCTGAGAATGGAATATATGAAGGCAAAGGTACTGATGTAAGGCTGAATATCAGAAAAATATTAGAAACTCTAGTGAGCCTGAAAGATAAATTCAATATACCAAACATCAGAATCGGCTTTGAGCCAGCATCTGATGATGATACTTGCATAGTAAATATTGGTAAGGGTAAATTCGATTTAGAGAGTGCAGTAGAAATTATCTTGAGCTAGTACTAAGAACCTTACTCTCAAGTTTTTTTGGTGGGGCAACCCAGTGCCGAATGAACATTTGAATTTTATCACCTAAATAACGCTACTGCGTTACAATGATCAGGTCGATTATGGTTCGAAACCACCATGATAGACCTGTTTTTTGTTATCTTCGTTTTCTTGCGGATTTATTATTTAAGCATTATCACGATATTTACGGTGGAAGGAATTGATCGAATCTTAGTGTGGGATAAGACGACGCTTAATATTGTTAGGATTTAACTGAATATATGGAAAGGACACGACGGATATACAATGTCTTAGAGCTCGTTGGTATGATCCGAATGCGGGAAGATTCGTCTCCAAGGACCCGTACCAAGGCACCATCGCAAATCCGCTAAGTTTGAACCGGTATTCGTATGTGGAGAATAATCCGTTGATTTATGTGGATCCGAGCGGGCAGTATATCATGCCTATGGAGCCAACTCCTTAGTTAACTTGTGCAGTAGACATGGAAAATTGTAAAACAAACCTTGACGCACAGTTCAAGGGAGGGCAAAAGGCCTTTGAAGTGGTTTATCTGGACGATGCCAAAACTTTAATGAGCAAAGATGCAAGTGGTCTCGAAAAAGCTGGGACACTTATTCAGATTATTCCGGTTTTCAAGGCATATAAAGTTGTCAAAAAGACAGATAAGGCAATAGACTCAGGTAAGGAAGTTATTAAATACACTAAAAAAGCAAAGAAAGCATGTAACTGCTTTACAAGTGGAACTAAGGTTCTTACAGACGAAGGGGAGAAACCTATCGAGGAAATCGAGGTAGGTGACAAAGTTCTAGCCAAAGACGATGAAACAGGCGAGATGGCTTACAAGGAAGTCGAGTGGATCTTCCAACGTGATGTTGAGGAAACGTATAATATTACTGTTGGTGGCGAAGTCATAACAACAACTGATGAGCATCCGTTTTGGATTGTCGGAAAAGGATGGGTGGAAGCACAGCATCTTGCGGTGGGCGATGTTCTGACAACCTCAGATGGTATTAAATTAGCAATAGAAAAGATTGAGGTTAAGCAGGAACATGTTACAGTCTACAACTTTAAGGTGAAGGACTTCCATACCTACTTTGTATCTAACCTTGGTATTTGGACGCATAATGCATGTGGACCGTATCAGTGGGGGAATAAAAATACATTACAAGACCATTTTGACCGACATGGCTCTGACTTTGGGGCGAAGAATTCTACTGAGTATGCGCAAATGGCTAATGATTTCTTTAAGAATAGAAATAAATACGAAGTAAAGGTAGATACTGACGGTACAATTAGAGTTTATGACCCAAAAACAAATACTTTCGGTTCTTACAATGCTGATGGAACATCAAAAACATTTTATAAGCCAACAAGAGGACGAGCTTATTGGGATGACCAGCCCGGAAAATGAGGAGGATTACATGAATCGAGTTTGCTTAGTGTGCAACTATCAGGAACTATATGAACCACCGTATGATAATAGAGGTGTACCTTCTGACGAGATATGTCCATGCTGTGGATTCCATTATGGTTTTGATGATGATGGGTACAGCAACAAGGAAGAGGCTTTTAAACTGTGGCTAGATAAGTGGATAAAGGATGGTTGTCCATGGTTTTCTAAGAGTAGGAAGCCACCAAAAAATTGGAATCCTGCTGAACAACTAAAATAAGAAATAAAATTTACTTTGACCTTGAGGGTGGCGATCCTCAAGGTCTTTCTTTTACCCCCACCCAGTGCAGAATGAATCGAGTGGTACACTTTGAAGGAACCTAACCTTCATCTCCTCCGTATGATATTCCTCTAATATGTTTGTACGTGAGATTTAATGAAAAGGTAAAGTTGAACAGGTCGATTATGGCCAGATGACACCATGCATGACCTTTTGTTGACTTAAAATAAACCCAAAGATGTCCAGGAACTTACAAACTTACTGAATGAAGCGCGGGAGAAATCAGAGTTCAGTAAGAAGAATAAATACTATCAGGTATATAAAGATTTCATCTGGGAACGGTACGATTTTGGATCCTTCATGGATGAAAACCAATATAATTACTTATACGGTTTAGTAACAGGAACGAGTGCCTATACCAATAATGCTGGTACAGCAAGTTGGGCGAGAGAACAACTAGTCGATGCGTATTTCGAACAGAAAGAAGCAGAATATGTCGCATTACTCGCACTTGGAATGGCTGGCGGCATAGGTGGTAGATATACGGGGGCTAAAAGTGGTACTAAGGGGACGGGGAATGCGTTAATTCGGTGAGCTACCAATACATCTGAACTAAACGTAAAACAATTTAATGGGTTAACAAATAATGGAGTAATGATTTGAGTAGCGATAGAGTTAAGGCATTTCATATTAATGTCAATCCTGAGGGTAAAGAGTTCTACCAGCCATATAAGTTGGACGGGGCTGTTCCGCAATTTATTAAGGATTTATTTGGATGGTGATAAGATGAGTGGTATTAAATTATACCGAAGCATCGTAATTGAACAGATATTTCATGAGTTTAAAGAACAACGAGGAATT
>Ga0310835_100911_pt1 | contig 9901 bp, 10 predicted proteins | sample SM_ome_3_FD_201308 | JGI IMG/M metagenome (GOLD analysis project Ga0310835, IMG submission 201308) | Sorghum-adapted microbial communities enriched on stacked mutant (SM) sorghum from Joint BioEnergy Institute, Emeryville, California... ...
GGATTTTTCCGGCATTTCCCGAAAACGGCTGGCCGAACCGCGTGTTGAATGGCTGGCCGGCTATGCCATTTGGGAAGAGGGAACCGCCAAGGCGGAAGTGCGCTATACCAACATTGCCTTTGAAGATCCGGAACATGACCCGCCGGCCGGCCGTTATCGCTGGACGATCGAGCACACGCCCAAGTTCCTGAACGATCAGGGCACCTCCTCCCTGCACGGACGAACGTTCACAACCCCTGTTGCCGAATTTGACAAGGTTGGTCTTTATCGGGTCACGCTGCGGGCGCAGGATGATCCCCATCCGGATTATCCGTATCCTAGCCATGTGTTCGCGGAATATCGGAAAGACTCCAATGATTTCTGGCAGCTGCTTGTCGTGCACCGCCGGCCGGTGGCCGAATACACCATCACCGCGGCATCCGACGGCACCCTGGTCTGGAACGACACCAGTTACGACCCGGATCGCTGGCTGAGCGACACCCACTACAGCACGGAGAACACCGGCATCGACTATCGCGCCACGCGGGGGATTCTGGAGCGCAGATATTACTACGTCACGCCCTCCGGCCAGCGGGTGGAGCAGAAGCTCGTGGCACCCGCGGAAGCCGGCACGTACAGGGTCGGGCTGCAGGTGAAGGATGAATACGGCGCATGGAGTCACTGGAACGAACAGACCGTGACCGTCCTGCAGCCGGCGCCCCCCAACGAGCCGCCGAAGGCCGGCTTCACCGTCACGCCTTCAACCGGCCACCGGGGAACGGTGTTCACGATCACGTCCACGGCCTGGGACAAGGAAGACGGGCCGGCGGCCAACCTGCAGCACGCTTACTACATCCGGAATCTTGCCGAAGGGACGCCGGAAACGCTGCAAAGCACCAGCCGCGGCACCTGGACGAAGACGTTCAGTTCCCTGGGCGTCATGGAGATCCGGCAGGTGGTGACGGACAGCAAAGGGGCGACGGACCAATATGTGACGACGGTCGTCGTGCAAAACCGGCAGCCGGCCGCGAACTTCAGCTGGACGCCCCAGCCGCCCCGGGAAGGCGACACGGTCCGGTTCCGGAATGCGTCGACCGATCCGGACGGGGATCCGCTGACGCACGAATGGCACATCCGCGACGCAAACGGCGCGCTGCTGCATGCGTCCGCCGACGTTCATCCGTCTTTCCGGTTTCTTGAACCCGGCCATTACCTGGTGACCCTCCGGGTGTCGGACGGTCTGGACCGGGCCGAAACGACGCGGACGGTGCAGGTGCTGCCCCTCACCCTGGAAGCGGACGTCGGCCATGCCCCGGAATGGCTGGCCCATCACGAAGCGCGCGGCCACCGGACGGCGGAAGCGCCCAAGCAATTTTACTCCGGCGAGTTGATTCTGCTGTACGCGCGGCACGACGAAGCGCCCTGGGAACGGATCACGGCGAAACTGGAAACGACGGGAGCCGACGGGCGCCCGCTGGCGGTCGAGACCTCCCTCGTCCCGTCCGGAACGCCGGGACTCGCCGTCGGCGAACTGTACGACGAGCGGTTTTCGTCCATCGACCGGGGCTTGCCGCGCGGCATCCACCATGTCGCGTTTACCATCCGCTATGCAAACGGCATGGAAAAAACGGCCGTCGTGCCCTTCGAAATCATCGGACATGCGCTGGAAACGGTGCAGGTGCACCGGGTGCGCTGAAACGAAGGCCGTCGGAGGCGATCACGACTTTCCTTTTCGCCCATACACTGGAGAAAGAAATTGCCGGCCTGCTGCGGCAGCATCTCGCCATCGCCGCCGAACTGCTGACCGCATTGCGCGACGGCGATGAACAGGCGGCCGCCGGCGCGAGAACCCGCTGGTTCCAAAACGCCGACAACATCGCCCGGTTTCTGGGCACGATCAATCCGTTCTGGTCCGAGGCGGAATGGCGGACCATGCTGCATGAACATTTGCGGCTGTTGGGAAATGAAATCGCCTTCCGGCTGGAAGGCGATTACGTGCAGAACGTGGCCGTGTCCGACGAAATCGAGCGCCAGGCGCTGGCCATGGCCGACATGATGACGGACGGCATCGCGAGGCAGTTTCCGTCCCTTTTCATGCCGTGACGATCATTTCGTTTTTTTCGCAACACCCGAGGCGCAACCGTCCGCGATCGCGCGGAGCGATTCCGCGCGATCCCTTTTTCCGCCATTTCTCAAAACGCCTTGCGCAAGAAGGCCAGAAACCCGGCCAGGAAAAAGACCGCCAAACTGCCCCCCACCACCGCCAGCGCCTGTCCCGGGGGGACGACGAACACGTCGCCCGGTTCGACGACCGGGTACATCAGGTTGAACGGCTGCGCCCAGGGGCAATAGGGACCGACCCTGGAGGAGTTGACCGCCAGAATCGTCGGCAGGGTGAAGATGACGTTCACCGCGAAGGGAGCGGCGAAGCTGCGCCACATGACGGCCGGACCGAGCCACGCGCTGTACCCGGCCTGCTCCACGAAAGGCAGCCGGATCGACGCCGACGGAAACACGACGAACAAGACGGCGAGGATGACGAACAGGATGCCGGACTTCCGCATCTTGACCAGTTCCGCGCGCAAGAGGGCAAGCATCCTACATCACGTCCTTCCGCGAAAAATGCCCCATGCCGGCCGCAATCAGCGCCAGGCCGGCCGCCATCCCGGCCAGCGCCGCCCGCGCCGCGCCGTCGCCCGAGCCGGCGATCACCGGCCACTTCCAGATGAGCCAGTCCGGCAACGAATGGGCGTTGTACGTCAGCAGAAACCCGAGCACGCCGGCGGTGACCGCCACCCCCTGATGCCGGCTGGCGACGGACAGCCAGTACTGCAGCGCCAAAATCGGCAGGGCGGCGAAAAAGGGCAGCAGGCTGCGGGCGGTGAGATCGCTCCACGGCACCGGGCCGCCGAGCTTGAGGAGCATGCCGTGCGCCAGCGTGAACAGGGCGAGAAGCCCCGACGACAGGAGAAGGAGCGTCATCGGCACGAGCGCCTTGGCCAGAAACAGGCGGCTTTTCGGCACCGGCAGCGCCGCGGCCGTTTTCCACGCGCCCGTCTCCTCTTCGATGAACGCCATGAAGCTCGTCAGGATGACGATGCCGAGCACGAGGGCGAGCGGCGTGAACGAGGCGACGTTGAGCAGGTAATACCCCCAGCGGTCGTCGCTCTGGGCGAACAGATAATCTTTCCTCACGCCGCAGTTGACCGCCTGCAGGCCGACGACGCCGAGCGGGCCGAGCACGGCGAGCAGCCACAGCCCCTTCCCCTTGATCTTGAGGAGCTCCGCGCGAAACAGCCGGGCCGTCATCCCGCCTTCCTCCCCGTCGCCTGCGAGGTCATTTGCAGGAAGATGCGCTCCAGCGGCAGTTTCTCTTCCTCCACGCGATACACCGGAAACCCGTCCTGGACGAGCCGGGCCACCGCCTCCGCCACCCGCGCGTCCGTCCGGTCTTCCAGCACGAGCCATTCGCCGTCCCGCTCCAGGGAGAATCCGTATGACAGCAGGGCGCGGCGGACCCGTTCCGCATCGCCGGTCTTCACGCGCACGGACGGGCGGGCCAGCTCCCGCATCCGTTCGATGGGACCTTGGAACAGGAGCCGTCCCTTGTCCAGCACCCCCACCCGCGTGGCCACCTGGTCCACCTCCGCCAGCAGATGGCTGGAGATGAACACCGTGACGCCGTAGGCCGCCGGCAGCCGCCTGATCAGTTCGCGGATCTCGATGATGCCGGCCGGATCGAAAGCCGTAAATGTCCCCCTTGGCGATTCGCAGATCCACGTTGTCCACGGCCGTCTCCTTGCCGAACATTCGGGTCAGGCCGTCCGTTTCCACGACCAGTTGTTCCATCAACCAATCACCCCGCTTCCCATCATAGGAAAACGAGGTTAAAAGGAGCGCGGCGTCCGGGTTAAATTTCGTTTAAATTTGCCAACGTCGCGCCCTCGTCCGCACCGGCGTTTTCGCGGCCGGGCCGGCGTCCGTTCCGGCTCAGGCCCCCGGCTTCCGGCCGCCTTCGTCCTTCGGCCGGACGATCCGCACCGCGGTGCCGTCTGCGCCCGGTTCCAGGCGCCATTCCAGATTCATGCCCCGCACCATCCGGTCCACGATGGACAGGCCGAGCCCGGCCCCCCGGCTGCCGGGTTCCCCGTCCAGCCGCCGTCCCCGGTCCCGGATCACGATGGCGTCGCCCCGTTCGTCCGATTCCGTGAACAGGCCGACGTACCGTCCCTCCTTCGCGTGCCGGAGCACGTTCTGAAACAGGTTGTCCAGAATGCGGCCGAACCAGGACGGGTCCACGTTCCACATTTTTTCGTCAAAAGGCTCCAGCGCCGCGTCCACTTCAAAGCCTTCCTTCTCGAACAGCGGGTACCAGGCCGCCAGCTGCTCCCTGGCGAAGCGGACCACGTCCGTCGGTTGCGGCCGGTACGGCAGCTTCCCCGCCGCCAGCAGGGTGTGGCTCGCGCTGGCGGTGCCGTACACATAGGCGCCCCGGGCCTTGGCAAACTGGACGGCGAACAGCCCGACGCCGCCCGCCGCCCCGTGGATCAGCACCCGGTCGCCCGCTTTCACTTCGCCGTCGATGACCGCGCGCCACGCCGTGGTCGCCCCGCCCTGCAGCGCCGCCGCTTCGATGAAGCCGAGCGACTTCGGCATGGCGGCCATCGACGCCGGTTTGACGACGGTATAGTCCGCATACGTGCCGCGGGAACTGCGGCCGTACACCCGCTCGCCCGGCGCCGCGCCGCTTTTGCCCGGCCCGGCCGCTTCCACGATGCCGGCGAAGGCGTAACCGGCAATGACCGGAAACGACAGCGGCACCGGGATGACCCCTTTGCGCACCTTCCAATCGTAAGGAATGACGCCGGCGGCCATCACCCGGACCAGCACTTCGCCTTCCCCCGGCACGGGCTTCGGCACCTGCTCCAGCTCCAGCACCTCCGGACCGCCCGTGCGATGGAACCGGACGGCCCGCATCACCGCATCCACCATGTCCATCACGCTCCCGTTCCATAAGAAAAAATGCAGACCCGTTTCGCTGCCTTGGCATCGGGTCTGCCCATTTATCATTGTAACCCGGACGGTTCATCCGCACCAATGGGTTCCCGGGCATGCGGGATCATCGGTCCGTCCGTTCCGCGCCTTCGTTCCAGGGCACGAGCCGGAACGCGCCCGCGAGGTCCAGCGCCGCCTTTGCCGCCTTCCCCGCCGCTTCCCGGTCTTCTCCGGCGTGGACGATCAGACAATGGGCAAACCCGGCATCCGGCCGGTTCCCGTCCGGCTCCGTGACGGACAGCCAGATTTCATGGACCGGCTTCCCGCCCTCATCCGCGGCCGGAGGCATTCGCCGGACATGGGCGAGCGTTGCCCGGTACTCTCCGATGACGATCTCCTCTTCTTCCTCCACTTCGGCATGATGCCCATAAACCGCGGTATGAAAAGACAGGTCCGCGTCATAGCCGATCGTCAGCACTTCCACCTTCATCCCCATCCATTCGCCCCGCCCCGTCCACGGATCCAGCACCTGGCCGTCGGGCAGTTCGACCCGGGCATACGTCGGCGAACCGGGCGAATCGGAAACCATGGACGGACTGTCCGTCTTCCGGTCTTGGACCATGGGGCCGTCAGGCGGCAACGGTTCCGCCGCCCCGCGGGCCGGATCGCCCGCCGCCCGACCGGTCACCCGTTCTGCCTGCAAAGCGGATGCGCCCGGATTGGCGGCGGACCCGCCATGTTCCGGCCTTTGCGGCTGTTCCCCGGAAATCCCGGCACCCGGGCAGCCTGCGCCGGACGCCAGCAGGGCGATGGCGCCCGACAGCAGCATGATTCGCAAGACTTCCACACGCCGCGCCTCCCGTTCCCAGTCGTTCATGTCCATTGGACGATGCAAACCGGCCAGAAGGTTTTCGGTTGACAATGAATGGCGTGGACAGTAGAATGAAGGTTAATTCATACTATTCAAATATGAATTATATAGTATGGCCTCGCGGCATCCTTTTGTGATCCTTTTGATGCGGCAATCGGAGAAACGGAGCGTGAGCGGCATGGAGAAACCTTTTGCCATCCCCCATGAACAATATCGGCTGACGGCAACCGTGCATGCGCCGGAACCGGCGGAAAGCGGCGGGGACCGCCGGCATCCCGTGGTGGTGATCTGCCACGGGTTCGCCGGCTCCCGCATCGGCCAAGACCGCCTGTTCGTCAAGGCGGCGAGGGAACTGGCCGCGAACGGGTTCGTCGTCCTGCGTTTCGACTGCGCGGGCTGCGGCGAGAGCGAAGGCGACTACGGCGCCACCGGCATGGAGTCGTGGATCGAACAGACGCGGCGGGCGCTGGATGCCGCGCTCACGCTGGAGGTTGCGGATGCGGACCATGTGACGCTGCTCGGCCACAGTCTGGGCGGCGCCGTCGCCGTGCTGACCGGCGCCGCCGACAGAAGGGTGAAAAATCTGGTGCTGTGGGCGCCGGTGGGGCATCCTTTTCAGGACATCGTGTCCATCGTCGGCAAGGAAGCGTATGAGGAAGCGATCACGAAAGGCGAAACGGAGTTTGCCGGCTACCGGCTGCAGGCTTCGTTTTTCCGGTCGCTGTCGGCGGCCCATCCGCTGATCGAAGCGAAGCGTTTTGCGGGGGACGTGCTGCTCGTCCACGGCTCGTCGGACCCGGACATCCCGGCGGAATACAGTTTCCTGTATCAAAAAGTGTTCCGCATGCGGCCGGAAGGCGGCCTTTGCGACAAGGAAATCATCACCCACGCCGACCATGCGTTTTCCACGCGGGGCCACGCGGCGCACGCCATCCGCCACACCGTACAGTGGCTGAAGCACAAGGACAGCCGCAAAGCCGGCTGGTACGGGTGGGAAATTTGAGTTCATTCCGTCAGCTTCAATCCCGCCGCCGCGCAGATGACCATCGACATGAACAGCAGGCGCCGCCAGTCGCGGGACTCGCCGTATGCGAACATGCCGACGAGCGCCGAACCGACGGTGCCGATGCCCGTCCACACCGCATACGCGACGCCCATCGGCAGGTCGCGCATGGCGATGGAAAGCAGCACGAAGCTGAGCAGGAAGCCGCCGGCGAAAACGGCCACCGACTTGGCGTCCGGTTTCCGGTTCATCATGTTCATGCCGGTCACGCCGACCGTTTCAAAAAGACCCGCCAGCACCAGCACGACCCACGCCATCAGGCATCACCGCCCCGTTTTCCGTCTGCGCCGCCGCCCGGTTCCGGTTCGGCCGGCGGACCGGACCCGTCTTGGTCCCCGGCCGTCCCGCGAAGCCCGTCCGCCGATCGCTCCCGCAGCCTCTCCGCGGCTGACGCTGCCGGTTCCCGGGCGTTCCCGGTCACTGTCTTGAGGCCGATGACGCCGGCGAGGAGCAGCGCGATCAGCAGCATTTTCACCAGGCGAAAAGGTTCCCCGAACACAACCATTTCCACCAGCACCGTGCCCAGCGTGCCGAGGCCGGTGAACGCGGCATAGGCGGTTCCCGCCGGCATGCGGGCGGCCGCCCGCACGAGGTACACGAAAGACAGCACCACCGCCGCGACCGTCCCCGCCCACGCCAGCGGGCCGCGGGCGTGCTTGAACCCGACGACCCAGCCCACTTCGAAAACGGCGCCGATCACCACGTACAGCCAGCCCCGGTTCATGATCCCGCTTTCCCCATTTCCCGAATCTGGCGGGATTCGTGCACATGGATGCCGCGTTCGCCCGATTTCGCCGCCCGGATCATCGCCGCCGCGACGGTGCGCGCATGGACGGGCCGATAGTTGCCGAGCAAGGGCGACAGCCCGGGCAGGATCTTGGCGGCCAGCCACTCGCCAAGCCGGAACTCCTCCCGCTTGCCGAGCAGCAGCGACGGACGGAACAGGTGGAGCGCCGGCAGCGGCAGTTCCCGCAGCGCGTCTTCCACGTCCCCTTTGGCGCGGGAATAGAAGATGGGGGACGCCGGATTCGCGCCGAGGGACGTGACGATCAGGAAGGATGCCGCCCCTTGGGCAAGGGCCAGCCGGCCCAGCGCCAGCGGGTACTCCACGTCCACTTCCCGGAAGGCCGCCTGCGAGCCGGCTTTTCGGATCGTCGTGCCGAGGGCGCAAAACACGTCCGCTCCGGCGAGATCGGGCAGCTGCGAAACATGCGCTTCTTCCCGAACGACCCGATCGGCCGCCGGGATCCGGGCCTCTTCCGCCATCTCCCGGCAAACGTTTGCCAGGTTCCGATAGTCCACAAACACTTCCTTCAGCTTCGGATGCGCAAGCCCCGTTTGCCGCCGGACGAGGGCCGTCACCGATTCGTAGGCGTCGTCCTCCAGCAGCTGCCGGACCAGTTCCATGCCGACCAGCCCCGTCGCGCCGGCCACCACGGCTTTCCGTTTCGCATCCGCCAAACCGCCCGAGAACCCGCCGGCCGTCCGACCGGCCGGTCCGGCCGCAGAAGCCGCTTCTCCCGGCACGAACACCAGCACGATGTCCCACCATTCCGACCGCGAATTGGTGCGGAACGGCGGCCCCCAAAACCCGTACCCGCTGGAGACGACGGCGTGCATGCCGTTCTTTTTCCTGTAGCCGTAATCCAGTTCAAAAATCCGCCGGGTGAGCCAATGGTTCGGCCACAGCTGCCCGCGGTGGGTGTGCCCGGACACGTGCAGGTCCACCCCCGCTTCAGCGGGCGTCTTCAGATCGTCCGGCGTATGGTTCATCACGATCCAGAGAGGCGGCGATGCCGGGTTTTCCGAAAGCCCCGCCTCCCGCTTCAGATCCGCCAGCGTCTTCCGGTTTTTGTTCGTGACGTCCTCCCGGCCGGTCAGGCGGATCCAGCCGTCCACCAGCACCGTCTCGTCCCGCAGGACGCGGATGCCCGCCTTGGCCAGTTCCTCCGTCACCGCCGGGATCTGTCCGCCGTAATATTCGTGGTTGCCGAGAATGCCGTACACCCCGTGCCTCGCTTCCAGCCGCCCCAGGATGTCTCCCATCTTCCGGCGAACGAACCAGTGGGCGTCGTCATCCACGATGTCGCCGGCAAGCAGGACGAGGTCGGGCTTCGCCGCATTGACGCCGTCCACAAACTTTCGCAGGTGGCGCCGGCTCGACATGACGCCCAGGTGAAAATCCGAGGCCAGCGCGATGCGCAGCTTCCCCTTTCGGCCCGGCTTGTCCACATGCAGCACGAGCCGCCGCTTCACCGGCGAATGGGCGTTGCGGAAGCCGACGGCCGCCAGCACGGCGAGAAGGAGGGCGGCCGCGCTCCCGGCGGTCCCCGCGCCGAGGGCCGTCAGCCGGACGAGCAGCGCACCGGCCAGACTGAACAGCAGCCCGTATTCAAAAACAAAAAAGTACACATTCCCGACGACCGTGAACGGCCTCAAAAACCGGTGCAGCCGGCCGATGACCGGACTTGCCGCCACGGCGACAAAGACCGCCCAATACAGCGGCTCCCACCGGAACGCGTCCAGGGCGGCGAGCCACGTTTTGATGCTCCAGCCCAGCAGAAACGACAGCAGGCCGTAGATGCCCAGGAACAGCACAAACCAGATGATGCGCACGGAAGGATGCTCCTTTTTCAAAGCGTGAAAAGATGCGTTTCCATAAGGCATTGTAGCAAAATCCGGCGCCGTTTGCCGTATTCGCGCGCAGGGCGGCGGCCGGTCCTCAACGGCGTCCCCCGGCGTCCCGGCCGTCCCCCAGCTCCACCGTCTTTCCCGCCGGTCGCGGCTGGCCGCCGGATTCCCCGGCCGGCCGCGGTCCGGTGCGGGACCGCCGGCGAGCCTTAGGACGGCCGCGGAAGGGCACAGAATCCCGCCAGCTGACGAACCGGCCGACGCCGCATTACCGCCGGATGGCGTCCGCCGCCTGCTTGAACAGCTCGTACGAACGGATCTGCCTGGCCGGATCGTAAATGTAGGTGACGGCCATGATTTCG
>Ga0310835_100926_pt1 | contig 9705 bp, 7 predicted proteins | sample SM_ome_3_FD_201308 | JGI IMG/M metagenome (GOLD analysis project Ga0310835, IMG submission 201308) | Sorghum-adapted microbial communities enriched on stacked mutant (SM) sorghum from Joint BioEnergy Institute, Emeryville, California... ...
GCAGGACATGGCTTCCACAAGCGGGAGGCCGAACCCTTCATAAATCGACGGATACACCAGCGCCCGGGCCCGGTTGTAGAGGGCCGGCAGGCGTTCATCCGGCACGTAGCCGGTGAACACGACCCGCTCTTCCAGCCCGTGTTCCTTGATGTATTCCATGATCGGGTTGTATTTCCAGCCTTTCGGGCCGACGATCACGAGTCGCGGCTCCCTGCATCCGGCATCCAGCAACCGTTTGTAGGCCCGAAGAAGCGTGATCAGATTTTTGCGGGGTTCGACGGTGCCGACCGCCAGGAAATAGCCATCGGACAGTCCGTAAAGATCCGTGACGGTTTTGGCCTCATCCGGCGGCAGCGGGCGGAACTGGCCGTCGGCCGCCAGATGGACGACATCGATTTTGTCTTCCGGTACCGACAGCAGTTCCACGATGTCTTCTTTCGTCTGCATGGAATCCGCGATGATCCGGTCGCACACCCGGGCGCTGTAAGGCACCCATTTCATGTGATGACGGTAGATCTGCTCGGTGGTCACTTCCGGATACCGCATGTAGGCCAGATCGTGAATGGTCACCACGGTTCCCGCTTTCAGCGCCGGAAAATGGACGAAGTTCGTGCCGTGCACGATGTCGATGGAACCGGGGGCGAACAGATCCAGCGGCACCTGATACAGCGGGTTCGGTTTCATGAACCGGCGGATCGCCTTATACGGATAGTACCGGTCCAGCATGGCGTTCTCCGGCCAGTCGGGAACGGGCGGCCGCTTGCGAAAAAAAACGGGATTTTGCAGGAACTTGACGTGAACGCCCAAAGCGCTCAAATGCTCGTACAATTTGGCCGTGTACCGGTAGACGCCGGAACGGTTGGAGTAAAGCGGCGATCCGTCGAGCAGCACGTTCATCAGTAGGCTCCCTCTCCCCGAATGACGGCCGGGATCGTTTTCAGCAAAATTTTGAGGTCGAGGATCAGGCTCCAGTTTTCGATGTAGTAGATGTCCAGATTGACCCACTGGCTGAAGGACAGGTCGCTGCGGCCGCTGACCTGCCACAGCCCGGTGATGCCCGGCGTCACTTCCAGCCGGCGCCATTCCCATGCTCCGTAATGTTCCACTTCGATGGGCAACGGGGGACGGGGGCCGACCAGGCTCATGTCCCCCTTCAGCACGTTGAACAGCTGGGGAAGCTCATCGATCGAATATTTCCGCAAGAAACGGCCGAGCCGCGTGACGCGCGGGTCATCGTGGATTTTGAAGGCGATGCCGTCCGCCTCGTTTTGGTTCCACAGCTTCTCCAGCAGCCGGTCCGCATCCGGCCGCATGGACCGGAACTTGTACATGTTAAACAGCTTGCCGTTCCGCCCGACCCGCTGCTGTCTGTATATGACCGGTCCCCGAGAATCCAGTTTGATCAGAATCGCGACAAGCAGCATGAAGGGAGACAGCGCCACAACGAGCAGCGAGGCCGCCAGAAAATCGAAGCAGCGCTTCAGCACGAGCCCGAGACCGCGCATCGGGGTTTTCACCAGGGTCACCATCGGCAGGGCATGGATGCGGCCGATCTGCACGGTGCCCGCCACCAGGTTGAACATGTCGGGGATGATGGTGATGGCCAGGTTGTACTTGCGCAGCTCGCTGATCAGCCGGTTGACCAGTTCCCGCTCGGACGGGATGGTGATGATCACCTCGTCCACGGCATGCTCTTTCACCACATCGTAAATGTCCATGATTTTGCCGAGTACCGGCGCATGGGACGATTGGCGGTTCGGATCGTCGTCCAGAAAGCCGATGACGTTGCAGGCCAGCGATTTGTTCCGGATCAATTCGTCCGCCAGCGACTGGCCGATCTGGCCGGCGCCCACGATCAGCGTGTTGACCGCAAGCGCGCCTCGCGCCGCCAGCACCCGCTGGAGCAGCCGTTTGACGGTCCGGATCAGGGACGCGAGCGCGGTCGACAGGACGAGAAAGAGCAGAATGACCAGCCGGGAATAATCATCCAGATTGAGCAGAAACGTGCAGCCGATGGTCAGCAGAATGGCGCCGCCCGCAACGCCGGCCATCCGGAAGCATTCATCGATGACGGTGATGTTCATCCGAAAGGAAAACAGACGGGCGCGATATAATAGAACGAAGTAGAATAGAGAAAAAAGACCGTAAAAAATCAAATATTGTCCAAGCCGGGGGAAGTCCGGGTCGAAAATCGACGGCAATTCGCCAAACTCCTGGCGGATTCGATAAAAAAACAAAAGGAAATACAGGGCCGAAATCGAAATATACTCGATGGCCACAAAAAAGGTTGTCCACATGACAAGGAGGCTTTTTCGCTTCTGGAGCCGTTCGTTCAAACGGGATGCGTGCGCTAGAAACTGGGTTTCCGATATATACGGAAAAGACATGGCGCGCGTCACCATCTCCGGCAAAGGTTTCATCAGTCCGATTATGGTCCGATGCTGAAAGTTGGTGTATAGTAAAGAAATGTGGTGAAAATACCGCAAATGATCGTTTTCATTATACTACACCCCTCATGAGGCCGCCACACATCCCAGAAGATTCAAAGACGGCAGCCGGAGGGACGGAGGTGCCCGGAAGCCTGTGCACAAGACAGCGGTGATCATGGCCGGAGGCAAGGGCGAACGGTTTTGGCCGAAAAGCAGGACGAACCTGCCCAAGCAGTTTCTGAACATATCCGGAAACGAATCCATGCTTCAATTGACGATCAAGCGGCTGGAAAAGCTGATTCCGATTTCGCAAATTTTCATCGTCACCAATGAACTGTATGCGGAATTGATCAAAGCACAGATCCCGAAACTACCCTATGACAACATCATCATCGAACCGGTGGGCCGCAATACGGCGCCCTGCATCGGCGTGGCGTCCGTCGTGATCGAAGAGCGGTTTCCCGGCAGCACCATGGTCGTGCTGCCGAGCGACCATATCATTCAGGATGAAGCGGGGTTCATGCAAATTCTGGACACCGCCTTCGAGGTGGCGGCCTCCGGGCCGCATCTCGTGACGCTGGGCATCCGGCCCACCTATCCCGAGACCGGGTACGGCTACATTGAGCGGACGGACGACGTCCGCATCGTCAACGGGATGGAAGTCTACAAAGTGAACCAGTTCGTGGAGAAGCCGAGCGCCGAGAAAGCGAAAGCGTATCTGGAAGCCGGCAATTTCTACTGGAACAGCGGCATCTTCGTATGGCAGACGCAGGTCATCCGGGACCATATCCGAACGTACATGCCGGACATGCATGACGTGCTGGAGACGATCAAGGCCGGCTTCCGGACGGGTGACTGGCGGGACGCGATCCGGCGGGAGTTTCACCGGATGCCGGACGAATCCATCGACTACGGCATCATGGAGAAGGTCAAGGACATCCACGTCATCCCCTGCGTATTCGGCTGGGACGACGTGGGCAGCTGGACCGCCCTGGAGCGCATCAACGAACTGGACGAGAACGGCAATGTCATCCGGGGCAACATCCTGAACCTGGACACCAAGAGATGCATCATCGAGAGCAGCGGCGGCAAGCTGATCGCCACGCTGGGGGTCGAAGACCTGATCATCATCGACACCGAGGACGTCACCCTGATCTGCGCCAAGGACAAAGCCCAGGAAATCAAGTCGCTGCTCAGGGAACTGCGGCAGCAGAAAATGGATCAATATCTTTGACGGCCGAAATCATGCAAGAAAAACCGTGGAAACGGAAAAATCATCGAGATCGGGAGTTTGATCAAATTGCACAAGAGAGCGTTCATCACCGGCGTCACCGGACAGGACGGTTCGTACCTGGCGGAACTGCTGCTGGAGAAAGGCTACAAAGTGTACGCCCTCCGCCGCCGGACAAGCATTCCGATTCTGGACAACATAGCCCATATCCAGGACGAAATCGAATTCATCGAAGGCGATCTGCTGGATCTCGGATCCCTGATCCGGGCGATCCAGATCGCAAAGCCGGATGAAGTCTACAACCTGGCGGCCCAGTCCTTCGTCGGTTCGTCGTGGGACCAGCCCATTCTGACCGGTCAAGTCACTGCGCTGGGCGTTGCGAACATGCTGGAAGCCGTCCGCATCGCCAAGCCGGACGCCCGGTTCTACCAGGCGTCCAGCAGCGAGATGTTCGGAAAAGTCAAGGAAGTGCCACAGAGGGAAACAACGCCGTTCCACCCGCGCAGCCCGTACGGCGTGGCCAAGGTGTACGGCCATTGGATCACGGTCAATTACCGCGAAAGCTACGGCATGTTCGCCTGCTCCGGCATTCTGTTCAACCACGAATCGCCGCGGCGGGGCATCGAGTTTGTGACGCGCAAGGTAACCGACGGCGTTGCCCGCATCAAGCTCGGGCTGCAGAACGAGCTACGCCTCGGCAATCTGGACGCCAGACGGGACTGGGGGTTCGCCGGCGACTACGTCAAGGCGATGTGGCTCATGCTGCAGCAGGACGAACCCGACGATTACGTCGTCGCCACGGGCGAGACGCATTCGGTGCAGGAGTTGGTGGAAATCGCGTTCCGCCACGTCGGCCTCGATTGGCGCGACCACGTGGTCGTGGACGAGAAGTATGTCCGCCCGGCGGAAGTGGACCTGCTCATCGGCGATGCCTCGAAAGCCAGAGAGAAACTCGGCTGGCGGCAGGAAGTGAGCTTTGAAGAACTGGTCAGGATGATGGTGGACAGCGATCTGGCGTTATTGCAAAAAAGAGCGCTGGGGTCATCCATATGCGGGCATTGATAACTGGCGCAACCGGTTTTGTCGGCAGACATTTGATCGACCATCTCAAGAGCAATTATGGTGACCATGCAGTCATCCTGGGCACAACGAGCAATAAAGAAAAAATTCGGGAAGGCGTTGTCTTCAGCGATCTGACGGACGAACACAGCATCCTGGATTTGATCGACGAATTCAAGCCCGATCAAATCTACCATCTTGCGGCAGTGAGCAATGTAAAGGAATCGTGGGAAAACAAGGCTCAGGTCTTTCATGTCAATGTTTTGCTGGCAATCAACCTTTTGGAAGCGGCCAGAAAAAGTTTGGTCAAAGATACCGTAAAAATATTGACGGTGGGCTCATCTGAAGAGTACGGAAGCTTCAGCGATCGACCAATAGACGAGTCCGCAAGATTGAAACCGAGCAGCCCGTACGGCATATCCAAGGCATCCCTTTCCATGCTGGCAGCACTTTACTTTCGAGCCTATGGTCTGAATGTGGTCCATGTCCGGGCTTTCAATCACGCCGGACCCGGTCAGGGCAGGGGATTTGTCATCCCCGATTTTGCATATCAAATTGCCAGGATTGAAAGTGGCGTGCAGGAACCCGTCATTCGGGTTGGCAATTTGGAAGCACGACGCGATTTCACCGATGTCAGGGATATTGTTCGCGCTTACTGTTGTTTATTGAACATGAAGAATACCGCATTCGGGGAAGTCTACAACGTCTGCTCCGGAACGGCCACGAGCATTCGGTCGATTCTTGACCAGCTGATCGAGCTGTCAAACAGCAAGATCGAAGTATTCGAGGATCCCGTTTTATTCAGGCCGATCGATGAACCGATACGGGTGGGTGACAACAGGAAAATCAGGGATCATCTCGGTTGGACTCCTTCCATTCCTTTGAAAAAGACTTTGGCGGACGTTTTGGAAGAAATGCGCAAAAATGTACAGGACGGTTAAAGAATGATGATCGCACGGTTGCTGGATGATTGGAAAGCCGTCTATCGTTATCGGGAATTTTTGAAAAATACGGTAGCGAAAGATTTGCGAACCCGTTACAAGGGCTCGATACTGGGATTTTTGTGGACTTTCGTGAGCCCGCTGTTGATGCTCGTTGTTTATTCAACATTGTTTTCCGTGATTATACGGATGCCAGTTGACCACTATCCCATTTTTTTGTTTTGCACGCTTCTGTCCTGGAATTACTTTTCATCAGCGGTGCAGAGCAGCTCTTCCATCATCGTGGCCTCCGGAAACCTGATCAAGAAAATTTATTTTCCTCTTGAGATCCTTCCCATTTCCGTGGTTACGGGCGGTTTGATCAATTATTTATACGGTCTGATCATTTTGATACCCGCACTTGTTCTTTACGGATATTACCCAAACATTCATTATCTATGGCTTCCGGTGATTATTGCCATCCAATTTGTTTTCACTTTGGCATTGGCGTTTTTGTTTTCGGCGCTGACAGTCTTTTTCCGTGATTTGGAGCATATTCTCAGCATTGTTTTGATGGCCTGGCTTTATCTGACGCCGGTTCTGTATCCGGTTTCCCTGATTCCGGAGGAATATCAATATCTGTTTGGATTGAACCCGATGTCCGTTATCATTAATTCTTACAGAGATATATTTTATTACAATCAAGCCCCTGACAGTTCATTGCTCGTCTTCGGTATCCTGGCCGTCGGGCTGCTGGTTCTGTCGCATGCATACTTCAGCAAGGTCAAATTCAGATTTGTTGAAGAAATATGAGGGTGACCGAATTGCGAGAGACCGCCATCGAGATCAAGAACCTTTGGAAGAAATATAAAATATACCAAGACAAGCCTGCGACACTGAAAGAACGGTTTTTGTTCCGGACAAGGGGGGTTGCCCAGGAGAAATGGGTGTTAAAAGACGTCTCTTTGTCCATACCGAAAGGGAAAATGGTCGGATTCATCGGACGAAACGGTTCGGGAAAGAGCACGTTGCTCAAAGTGATGACCGGCATTCTCAGGCCGGACAAAGGAGAGATCTCGGTTGAGGGAAAAGTATCCAGCCTCATAGAGCTCGGGGCTGGTTTCCACATGGACTTCACCGGCAGAGAAAACATTTACATGAACGCTTCCATATTCGGTTTGACACGACGTGAGATCGACAGGCGGCTGGAAAGCATCATTCAATTTTCGGAATTGGGCAATTACATCGACAACCCTGTCCGGACTTATTCTTCCGGCATGTTCATGAGACTGGCCTTCTCCATCGCCATCAATGTGGATCCGGACATTTTGCTGATAGATGAAATCCTGGCCGTCGGGGACAATGCGTTCCAGAAAAAATGCATCAGCCAAATCGAAGCATTGAAGCAGCAGGGAAAGACCATTGTTCTGGTCTCCCATGACAACGGCGTGATGGAAAGGCTTTGTGATGAAATCTATTGGATGGATAACGCCGTCATGATCAAGCATGGAAACCCCCATGAGATCATACAGGAGTACCTCGACTTCTTGACAACCAGCGAGGAACAGCGGCTGCAGTCTGAAGCCCGGCAGAAGGAAGAATCCGCTGTACCGGTTGAACGGTCCGCCGAATCAACTGTTGAAAACCAAGGTCTGGACCAAACGACGGAGCAAAAACGTTGGGGGAACAACGCGGTTGTCATACAGGAGACTTCGATCATCAATCCTTTGGGCGAAAATCGGTTCATTTTTCAAAAGGGACAGCCCATCGATATCGAAATCATCTATAAAGTAAATCAACCGGATGTCCAGCGCCCGGTATTTGGCATCGGCATCTTCAAAATGGACGGCACTTTGTGTTATGGCAGCAATACGTATATCGACAAAGTTCCGGTCACGTTGCATGAGACGGGAAAAGTGGTGTGCCGGATTGAATCACTCAGTCTTGTACAGGGAGACTACTATGTCAACGTGGCATGTCACCATGAGGACGGCACGCCTTATGACTATATAACCAGAGCGTTGACTTTCCGGATACACTCAAAAGAGGATGATATCGGAATCGCGTACATTCCGCACAAATGGATCATTTAGGGAGTGAAATGCCATGGGACAATTTCGGACGGCTGAAGAATTGATGGAGCACTTGAAAAATCAAATCGTCCGTTATCATGCCGGAGAAAAAGATGAGTTCAAAAAATTCCGAAATCCTTCTTCAGCAAATTCAGAATCAAATTCAGATATTGATTTCAGCCGGTTCCAGATGGAGAACCAAAACAACAATCGGCTGTGGAACGTCAGTGCAGAACGGCCCATCACTTCGCATCGGAAATGGATCGGCCGGTTTATTGTTTTCGGAAAAAAAGTTGTCAGAAAATTTTTGCGATGGTACGTCAGCGAAACTTTCCAGATGCAAACCAATTTCAACGCATCCGTCACGCGTTCGATCAACGAACTTTCCAATCTGGTCGTAACAGTGCATGGATTGTCCAAAGAAAAAACGGCCGATTTGAAAGATCAGATTCAAACCATTGAAAACACTTTCGAGGCACGGATTCGCGAATTGAATGATCGGTTTCAAATGATTCGCGAATTGAATGATCGGATTCAAGTTATTGAAGAGGCTTTCGAAGAACGGATTCGCGAATTGAATGATCGGTTTCAAGTTATTGTAGAAACATCCAAACAACAGTTTGAAAATTTGAGCGGACAGCTGCAAGTCCTGAATGAACAGATCCAATCAAATGTAGTCGACCATCAGCAATTGCGGTCCGCCGAATCGAGAGTCCGGGATCAACTGAATGTGATCAGTGAACAACTGAAATCGGAAATCAACTATTTGCAATATCGTCTCAGAAAAATGAAAAACCAGATGGGCCCGGTCAATGTTCAAGAACAAAAGAGGACACAAGCTGAAATCAAAGAAGTCAACCTCTCGGAGAATTTTGATTATTTACACTTTGAGAATCGATTCAGGGGAAGCATGAAAGACATTAAGGAGCGGCAAAAGCCATATTTGCCATATTTTATTGGAAAGCAAAATGTCTTGGACATCGGTTGCGGGAGAGGCGAGTTCGTCGAGCTGCTTCTGGAAAACAGTGTTTCCTGCCTGGGGATTGATCTGAACCGCGACATGGTGGAATTTTGCCAAGACCGTGGACTGCCGGTCCAGTATGGAGATGCCATCGAATATCTCAAATCGGTAGAAGACAATCATCTCGGCGGCATCTTCATGGGACAAGTGATTGAGCATATGGAGTTTTCTAAAGTCATGCAGCTGGTGGAGCTGGCACACAGGAAATTGAAGCCCGGATCGTACTTGATCATGGAATCTCCTAATCCTTTGTCTTTATCAATTTTTTATGAGACGTTTTATGTCGATCCGACTCATGTTAAACCCGTCCATCCTTACACAATCAAATATTGGGTTGATTACATTGGATTCAGCGAATCCGAACTGGTATTTTCCAGCCCCATTCAATCGAGCCGATGGCTGCCTGGTCTAGAGGCGTCTGATCAGGTCATCAAAAACATCCATGAATTCAATGCAGGGATTCAGCGGCTAAATGAAATGATCTACGGCAACCTTGATTATGCCGTCATTGCAAAAAAATAAGGCAGTGAACCGAAATGCTGAAAATTGGGATTATAAAACCGGATTACAAAATCAGAGGCGGATATGAGATAGTCGTCGAGCATCTTATTGAGAAGCTGAACCGACAGGGTTTCAGAACAGAGCTCGTGTCTGTCGATGCAACACGGCAAACATTGGATCATATTCCTTATCCAGTTCCTAGAGAGGAATACTCAGCAAACCCCGAGTTTTTTCGATATATTGACAGTTACTGGAAATATCTGACAATGGATCTAAAGGACTTTGACTTGGTCATCAGCACCCAACCTCCGTCATTTGCCGTTGACCACGAGAAACATATCAGCTTGTTTTATCATCACATGAAAGTTTATTATGACCTGAGCGAATTGATTCAGGAAGTCGGATTGGACAGACCCTGCCATGAAAAAGCCAGCCAAATCGTTAGGGAAATCGATACTTTGAGCCTCTCGAA
>Ga0310835_100945_pt1 | contig 9534 bp, 11 predicted proteins | sample SM_ome_3_FD_201308 | JGI IMG/M metagenome (GOLD analysis project Ga0310835, IMG submission 201308) | Sorghum-adapted microbial communities enriched on stacked mutant (SM) sorghum from Joint BioEnergy Institute, Emeryville, California... ...
GGAAGACTATCCACTTCCATTTTACCAAACGGAAAGGTGTTTTTCTGTCAAGAACGAGATTTTTCAATAAGAAATCCTGGTCATATCAAGGCTTAACACTAATTTTCAAGGTGCGAAAGTTGAGTTAGACAAAAAAAGCGAAAATGATCCCGCAAATCAAATTTGTGATAGAATCCGCCCGGCAACTAATAGGCAAGCCCGACCGACTGGTGTATGTACCGTTCATCTTCCAGCGTCCGCAACAAGAAATGGGCCACATCCGCTCGGGCGATTTCGGTACCCGTTGGTGCTGCGCCATCCGGAAATTCGCGATACTGCCCCGTACCCGGTTTGTCCTTCAGTGACATGGGCCTGGCAACCGTCCATGCCAATCCGCTCTCGCGCAATTGCTCATAGGCGCGGCGATGGTCGGCAAGCGGATTGCGCAGCAGAAACGCAATGAGTTTGCCTGTGATTCCTTTCAATTCATGGTGAATGCCTGCCGAAGCTACATAGCAAATGCGTGTCACGCCATGCTGCTTCATTCCTGCAATCATATGGCCGGTCATCCGGGCCATGAGCGCGGACTTGCCCAAGCCGCGGCCGCCCGCGCAGCACAATACGGCATCATGTCACCGAATGGCACGCATGACCGCATTCTGGTCCAGTCCGTCCCCTTCTGCGACAGCCAAATTGTCATGTTGAACCGGCAATCTGCTTCGATCGCGCACATAGGCGGTTACCCGGTAGCCTTTTTCCAGCGCTTGTCTTACAACTTCACGGCCAACGCCGCCCGACGCGCCAAATACTATTACATGCATGGATGCTCCTCCTTTCGGCATCTTCAGCTTATATTGCCAAACGTCTGTATCACCAAAAGTATGTGCTATCCATTTTTCAACTGCAATATTTCATCGAGTTTATTCTTAATTTTCATTTCTCTGCTTTTCATCCCTTGCCGCTCATTTCACGTCCGTTTCAGGACATGAAATGCCATTTTCCCTGCGCAAATGCACCGGTAATGGGCATTTCAGGGTGAATAACTGCCATTTCATGTCCAAAATCTATCGGTTAACAGCTCGATCCTTTATAATGGTAAATAACTATCTTCATTTAGCACAATTTCTTTATATTGTTAATCAATCGCCTGGAGGCATGCATCGTGGCAGCACTTTCACGTCCTGCGCTGGTTCGCAATGGTTGGCGATGCACGACGGCGACATTGGCGCAGTGGATGGCCATTTGCGGGTATCCGGAGGCGGCACTTGGCCTCGATCCCGATTGGCATTCCGATCCCGACGCGTTTTGCAATCGCTCCGATATCGATCAGTCGCATGAACCGGTCCGGCAGCTCATCCATGACTGCATGCAGGCCAATCATTGGATTCGCTGTTCCCATTTGTCGGCCCGGCAAGTGCTGCTGCTCCGGCATATCCGGAAAGACCAAGACAACAAACTGAGGAAGCAGCATCTGGACACCGGGCACAGTCATCGGCTCCCGCCATTGCAAAAATTGCTGCATTCCCTGTTTGACCGCTCTTTTTTCTCTGCATCAACCTTCAATACGTTCATCAAAATTTCGCGGCATACACCCTACTCCCCTTTTTTGCGGGCAATTCAGCAAGTTTCCTTGAAATTCGAACGCTCCCCTGACCTGTTGCAAAATCTGGGCACCGTCTGGATCGAAGCCATGAAGGCCCGTGCCGAATCGCGCAGAACGTCCAATCCGGATGAATATGCAACAAGAACCTACCAGGTTGATTTTTTGAAGATTGTGGATACTTCGAAAGGAACCATCTATTACGGTGGAGATCAGGCGTGGTTCAATAGATATACCCAAAGATTCGGCGGTTGCGGACCGACTGCCGCAGCCAACATGATGGCTTATATGGCCATATATGATCCGAGATTGTCCAATCTGTACGACTACGATCTGAAAAACTTGACCAAAGATGATTTCTCCAAGTTTATGGAGGAAGTCTATGCATACGTAACTCCAAACGAAGTGCCGTTCGTCAACGACAAGAGCGATCTTGCCGGAAAAAAGTGGCGGGGCATTCCTCCTTCATTGGGGATTACAAACGTTTCCCGCTTCGCTGAAGGCGTAGAAGCGTTTGCAGCCAGCAAAGGCGTTTCACTGAAAGCCCAATGGAGCAACGAAAAGCCAACGTTCCAGAATGCGGTGGACTATATTCGCACCGGACTGGAGAAAAATCGTCCCGTTGCTTTGCTGAATATGTTTCATCCTGTGGACTTGCAATACACGAATCCGGAAACCGGAAAGAGAATCGAAACGGATTATCAGCAACATTGGGTTATCATTACCGGCATGATTGAAAACAAAAGATTGGACATCCTTGTTTTTTCCTGCTGGCGTTGTTTATTTTGATCTCGAAGATAGAGATTCTTTTCGTTTGGGGAGGACGCCCACTTGAAAAAATCGCTCAAGTTTTTGATCTTTGTGCTGCTTGGCGGGACAGTGAGCGTGTTAATCTTGAAAGCTATCCTAATTTACATCTTGATTAATACGAATACCGACCACTACCCTGTGACCGGATGGCGTGAACTAGAACAATCGATGAAGAGCAAGTATGATGGGATCAAGGATATTGCCATCACACGAATCATTCCCGTTGAGGTCACGATCCGATTCCTGATGAAAACGGATTTTCAGTTTGATGAGGTGGATCCCATATTTGAGAAAATGAGAGAAACGGTCGAGACCAAAGCATTCTATGAGGAATTACAACAATTGCATATCAAGCAGAAAAATCATCCTTTTGGTCTGTTAACAATCAGTTTCGATTTTATTGTGGACGGAAGATATGATACGGAATGCAAATTTGTTACAGCAGCGCCAGACGTCAATGCCGACGTTGCTTCTTATGCAGGGCTAATGGAATGGCACAAATCTTGTTCGACGTTGGCGTCCGAATCGGAAGGTTCCCGCTGAGTCAGGCTAATCATGCGCCAGATCTTCCCTTGACACTGACATTTGAAGTAGCAGGGCGCGGAAAGCAGCAAGGCGCGGACATTTTTGACTGTTAGCGACGAATATCCAACATTTTGGGGTTTTACGTGGACAAAATTGTCCATTAGAGCCCGATTTCCCGAAAAAACCAGCTGATTGAGGCTCTAACGGCCATTTATGTCCATTATTTGGGAAATTTTGCACCAGAAGACCGCTAAGGGTCAAAAGTGTCCAAAAGTCCGGAACCCTGGTGAACGCTTGTTGCAGCAAATACGAATGTCCATGCAATAACCGGTCGATTCCCAATCAGCCTCGATATTAAATCGCGCGAACTCATTAAACTTACATAAACATCGGTTTCATTCCTTCCTGATGCATAAGTTCCTGTTTTCCCCAGCATACTACGTGGAAAATGGGAGGTGATCCTCAATGCCGAGTAGACGCAATGCCCATCTGGTGCCACAGGCCCGTAACGCGATGGAGCAACTGAAGATGGAAATCGCCCAGCAACTGGGCATCCCCCTTGATCCGGCCTATAATGGCGACAAGCAAACCCGGGATATGGGGGCCATTGGCGGCAACATGGTCCGCCGTTTGGTACAAATTGCCGAGCAACAACTTTCGAACCGCATCTAGCACAAAGTCCCCCGCGCAGCGGACACAATCGTGCTGCAGACGGGGGAATGCTGTCATTTGATCTTGCGAACGAAACTTTCATGGTCGAAAAGCCATCAACTCCCCGGTTCATCCTGCCGGGGAGTTGCCGTTGTTTTACCGCAGATCGGGGCGCCGCGTCCTAGACCGCATCAGTAAATTTGTCTGCCTTTGGCGTCCGGGATGCCCGTTTTGCGATAGAAATACGTGTTGATCACATCCCGCCACTCTTTGGCATGCTCCGCTTGATGCGCCAGTCTCTCGAGTACGCGGGTGTAACAGGCTTCATCGACTTTGCCGCGCAGCGACTGCCAGGTATCCAGCAAATCCGCTGCCATATCCGCCCCTTCAAACCGGGAATCGTAAATGTGCTGGATGACCGTTTTTCCGCTTTTCAGTTCATGCGTATAGGGAACATGGTGGAAAAACAGCAGCAATTCGTCCGGGCAGGTCTCCAGTGAATTGTATATTTCGCGTAGCGGCGAATGGTATTGCCCCGTATAGCCGGTCCCCGTCTCCAGGGTGCGGTCAACGCCAATGCCGTAATGATCCGCATAGTGATAAGTGCCCCATTTGTCATATTCATATCCGTCCACATTGGGCCCGTAATGATTGTGCGGATTGACCATAAAGCCAACGCCAAGTGGTGCGGTATAGCTTTCATAGATGCGCCACGAGCGCAGCAGCATATCCGCAATGATCCGCTGCGTTTCGGCATCACAACCGAAAGTCAGTTGCACCCATTCCTGCGTGATTTGCCCCGCGGTCAATAACGGATTCCAGGCCAACCTCCCGAATCCGTACAGGTTGGCTTGTGCCAGCGGATGCCCGGTCCAGGCCTCGTCGTCACCGATGTTCGATACGCCTGCAACTCCCCCGACCGGACGATGGTACAGGAAGCCGCTCGCAATCCGGGCCACGGTGGACCCTTCCCCTTCCGCATGGGTATCGAATTCGAACACTTCTTTCCATTGCGGCACCAGATAGCACAGATGCTTCTGCTGTCCGGTATACTCCTGCGTAATTTGCAACTCAAGCAATTGATTCGTGGCGTGCATGCCGCCAAACAGCGGCGAAACCGGCTCGCGCACCTGGAAATCGATCGGACCGTTTTTGATTTGCAAAATCACATTGTCTGCAAACTTGCCATCCAGCGGCTTGAAATGATCGTATGCGGCCCTCGCCCGGTCCGTCTTGCGATCTCGCCAGTCCTGCTGGCAGTTGTAGACAAAACAGCGCCAGATGACCTGTCCGCCATGCGGAGCCAGTGCGGCAGCCAACATGTTGGCGCCGTCCGCATGGTTTCTGCCATACGTGAACGGTCCCGGCCGAAATTCGGAATCCGCCTTCACCAGAAATCCGCCAAAATCGGGTATCTCCCGATAGATCGCCTTTGCCCGTTCCGCCCACCATGCACGAACCGAAGGAGAAAGCGGGTCTGCTGTATCCAGACCGCCAATGGCCATCGGCGCGGCAAAGCTGATGCTCAGATACAGCCGGATGCCGTATTCCCGGAACAGCGCCGCAATGCTGGCCACGTCCGGCAAGTAGGCGTCAGCGATCAGCTTCGTTTCCTCTTCATGAACGTTGACGTTGTTGATCGCGACCGCATTGATGCCTATGGAAGCCATGAGGCGGGCATAATCCCTGATTCGCGACAGATCTTCGACGATCCGGTTGTTCCGGAAAAAGATCGATCGACCCGCATAGCCGCGTTCGATGCTGCCATCCATATTGTCCCAATGGTTCATCATTCGCAATCGATTGACAGGCGCTTCCGTAATCCGGAGATGATCCAACGATGCGCCCGTTTGCAACAGCCGGATGAAATGGAACGTGCCATACAGGGCCCCGCGCGCCGTCGCGCCGGCAATGACCAGGCAGGACGACTGTCCGCTACCCGACGACCGGATGACAAAACCGTCTTCACCCGGATTTCCGCCTTCACCCGCTGCCGCTTCGATCTCCGACTGACCGCTGCCGATGACGCCTATCAACACATGCGCGCCCGAAGGTGGATCGCCTTCCCGCACACGAGGCGCACTGCCAGTCATCGCCTCCAGCGCCCTGGCCAATTCCTCCCCTGCTGTTTGCAACAAAGGCAAGTCCGTCGCCAATACGATTTCTGCGCAACGGGTACGATATTCTTCCCGTCGACATTCGTCTTCCACGCGTACATACCGAAGCCACGCTGCATATCCGGCCTGCGTCAAAGTCTGGTTCACTGCTCGACTCCTCATTCCTTGATGTATTTAAAATTAAACCACATAAAACAATGGCGCATCCGACTCAAAATCAACCCGCAACATCGGAAACACATTTCTCAGCCTGTCAGCCAAAGCCGCCATGCCAGGCGACTCGCTTTCCGCATGGCCGATGACCAGCAGCGACCGAGCATGGCCCAAATATCGGGCATCCCGCACATATTCGGGTGTCTCCCATTCCGGACCTTCTCCATAGATAACCAGGTCTGGCGACGTTCGTTCAATCAGGGGAATCACTTCGGGGCCCCCTCCCCTGTAGCCCGACAGTACAGCAACACGCCTGACCTGCTGATTTGGATCGCCCATTGCCCGGACATAGCTGATGCCCAGGCGCACCTTGAGATGTTCAGCGACTTCCAGGAGTGTCGTCGACGGAAGTTCGACCAATGTTGCAATCCGCTTGCGCTCCAGCACGTATTGGCCCCAGCCGAGCGATTGCACCAGCCCTTCCGTTACGCCATCCGGCTTGACGATGTGCCAATAATCGTGGCATCGATATACCGCGAGCCCCGCTTCTTCAATCCGGCGCATTTTCTCCCGGCATACTTCGCTGTCTCCATATAGCCGCTCGCCGTGTTGATGCGAAAAATATAACCCTTCGTGCGTCACGATCAGATTCGATCCTCTGGCAATGACACGCTCAATCACCGACAATGTCGGCATAAACGAAACAACGATGCCCGTCACTTCGGTTAGCGGATTCCCGGCCAGCAGTTCGTCGACCGACTCCGTGAGCTTTCCTTGCGGCACCGCTAGCTGATTCATGACATCCAGGACGGTAACGCCCATCCATTCACCTGCTTTCTGTCAGGCCGGCAATGGCCTGAACGGTTACTTTTGCTTGCATGCATGCGTCCATGCGCTACAATATAAGCACAATGCAACAGACTGATCAGACTGGCAAAGGAGTTTCCGCGATGGATGCATCCGCGTATACGGATATCGTGCCGACCATCCTGCTATTCGTCGACCGGCGCAGTTTTCCGGATTGGCGCATCTCCCGGCAAACGATCGACTTTCACGATTTGACGTTTATCGCCGGGGGAGAAGCGCATTATTATGTAAATGGCAAACATTACGCAGCCCGTACCGGGGATGTGATCTATATCCCGCCCGGCAGCGTACGGGAAGCGCATACAACCCGGAAGAACCCCGTACACGCCTATGCTTTCAATTTCACGCTGGCCCCCGCAAACGAACGTCCCCTGCCGTTTGCGACTGTCACCACACACGATTTGGCTGGCCCGCTGCTGGAGGAAATCAAATCGTTCACGCTAGTGTGGGCCATGCGACAGCCAGGCTACGAGATGCAGGCGCGGGCATTGCTGATGCTGATCCTCCACCGCTTGCTGTTCGGAACGACAAACGGCAACCGTGTTACCGACATGCGGATAGCCCGGGCACGTGCCTATATGGCAGATCATTACGCGGAAGACCTGGATCTGGCTTCTGTCGCCGCGGTGGCAGGACTGCATCCGGTATACTTCAGCAAGCTGTTCAAACGGGAAACCGGCTACGGGTTCAGGCAATTTCTGAATGTGGTCCGATTGAACCATGCGGAAATGATGCTGCTGAGCGGCGATTTTACCGTATCCGAAGTAGCCGAACGCTGCGGATTCAGGGACGTCAGCTATTTCAGCAACTTGTACAAGGCGATGAAAGGTTATCCGCCCTCAGCCCACCTGCGGCATTCGTTGTAACTTTTCAATGCGCTTTCAACCAAATTATAGAAAGACTTCTGCATTTGTACCATAGTGTAAGGCAACAATATTTGTAATTTTTTAATTTTGATTGGGTAAGTGGCATATGTGTGTATTGGGAATAAGTTGCGTGGGGAAACAGATCGATGTGATTGCCGATTTCGGCAGGTTTGCTGCACAATCGGCCGGTAGGTCGGAAGGTACGGCAGTGGCGCGGGTCGGAACGGGCTGTCCGCATGGCAGCAGCCCCGTCATTGCAACAATGCGTAATACGGGGCTGCGTTGAGGAGGCAATCGTGACAATTTATGCGTTATCTGGCGCGTGCGTCTTCGTTCACATCAACAAAAAAACGAAACGCGTAAATCGCACAAAGCCCGACAATCGTGTAAATGACACGAGAAAGCCAAGCCGTCTGTCCGCCGAATAGCGCCGCAACCAAATCATACCGGAACAGCCCCACCAGCAGCCAGTTCAGCCCGCCGACGATCAGCAAAGCCAGCGCGATATTGTTCAACGTTCTCATCGAATGGATTCACTCCCGCTTTTTAGACGTTGCCTCGTATTGACAAGGTTCCCCGGAGTGACCATTTTTATGTGCTTTACTTTTTTAAAATTCAACAGAAGTAATCGTACCGTCAATCCGCCTTGTCTCCTGCCGACAGCAGAATTGTCGTATGGGCCGCTTCCTGGCCGTTCACCAGCAAGACGATCCGGTGCTCTCCCGGATAATGGCGGCGCGTCGACAGATCGGCCCAGCGATGCATGCGCGTTCCGACCAGATGCGCGCCACCATGAACCGTCTTGTCCGACAGCAGAAACAACTTTCGCGATGTACGACCGCCGGATTTGACGAAGTCTATTCCGTATTCAATGCGGATCTTGACGGGCGAACCTTCCCGAATCTGCAATTCATAAGCCAATTCGCAAACGTCTCCGATCGAGATTTCGGATGGTGCGGCAGCGATCGAAGCATGGACCGCGATGTTGGCCGCTTCCGCGGGCAACTCGTATCCGAACAGCGCCAGTGCCGCCGGATCGCCTTTGCGAACCAGGGTTCGCAACCCGTGCCGCACGATCCAGTCCGTATGAGGATGCATGCCCATCCAGCGACGGGCCACTTCCAGCACGACGCCAGGATTGTCCTTGGCGATATCATTCAGGTTATTGGCAACGCTTTTGCGCACATACAACGATAGATCAGCCTTCAACCGTTCCAATACTGGCAAGATCGGCGAAGGGTCCCGTTTGAACATCGGCAGCGCTTGCCCCCACGGCAGTCGGGGACGGCAACCTTCGCTTGCCAAGCGCCGAACATGCTCGTTCGGATGGGACGCCCATTCCAGCATCTGTCGCATCATTCGTTCCGGCTTACGCAGCAAAAATGGACGCACCGCAAATTCAGCGGACGACCCTTGTGTAAACAGGGCCAGTGCTTTCATGGATCTTTCCCAATGCGCATCCGCCTGGCCAAAGACTTCTACGAAATCGGGCAAAATCAGATAGGGAAACCCCCGGCATCTTTCATGAACCACCATCAGAATGTCGAGTGCTTCTTCATAGCGATCCGGCAACCCGTCTCCAAGCGAAACGGCAATTTTGCGGATGCGCTGTTTCAGTTCGAGGGAGTGCCAGGATTCATCCATCACGTTGCGCACAAAACAGTCAATGTCGAATCCCGGATACACATCCACAATCTTCTGGCCGAAGCTGCGGAGGAAATTTTCATCATATATCTCTTTCAATGGCGTTGCCATATACAACATCCCCCCGGGCGAGAGATTCCCCTTCACTTGCAATACTTTTCCAATATACTATAGCAAATTGTCTATTCACAAAATCCCGGGTTCGACAGTAACCCCCTAAAAGTAGGCACCCTTTTGGGTGCTGTGGATAACCAAAATCCTTTAGTGGCGCGGTTTTCCGGGCTTACCCACAGGCACTAATCAGCTGAAAAATCCAAAAACC
>Ga0310835_100954_pt1 | contig 9472 bp, 7 predicted proteins | sample SM_ome_3_FD_201308 | JGI IMG/M metagenome (GOLD analysis project Ga0310835, IMG submission 201308) | Sorghum-adapted microbial communities enriched on stacked mutant (SM) sorghum from Joint BioEnergy Institute, Emeryville, California... ...
CACGTACGGGATATTGGTCGCCGCCATGATCTGCGGAGTGTCTTTGTGATGGAACGCTTTCCCTTTCTGTGCCTTGCCTACGCCGGACGTGCTGGTCTGATGCCCCAGCGGCGTGGAGTAGGAGAGCTGCGAGCCCGTGTTCATGTATCCTTCATTGTCGTATTCCAAAATAATCATCTTGTGGTTCCGCAGCGCCGAGCCGATCGCCGGCCCCATGCCGATGTCCATCCCGCCGTCACCGGTCACCATGACGAAGGTCACGTTATCCGAAACATCGATCTCCCCGCGGCGCTTCCGCTCCCAGAACGCCTCAACGACGCCAGCCACGGTGGCAGCCCCGTTCTGGAACAGGTTGTGGATGAACGTTTGCTTATGCGAGGTATAAGGATAGCCAGCCGTCACAACGTACGAGCAACCGGTCTGGAACAACGTAACGACATCGCCTTCAATCCCTTTGAAAAACAGCTCCAACGAAGAGATCGCGCTGCAACCCGGACATGCCCCATGGCCCGGCGCCAACCGCTTCGGCTTCGCTGTCAGACTGCGCAGCGGCGGCACCTTCACCTTCAGCTTGCCGGTCGCCTCATCCGGCGTCACTTGAATCAGCCCGCTGTTAAAGGCATCGCCATGCTGCGGCGTCAAGATCGGTCTGAGTTCGTGCACCGGATCACCGGGGACCTGCCCGAAATAATCAAACGGTACCGCGGCATCGCCTCGGTTCATCGCCTCCATAGCCAGGTTGAAGAACGCTTCCGCTTCATCCGGATAGAAGTCTTTGCCGCCCAGACCAAACACGCGGGACAACACAATCGTTTGATTCGCCGGATCCAACTTCAGTGCGGAGCGGATTTCATGCGTCATATTGCCGCCTTTACCGCCGTAGGAATCAGCGCGTTCGCCCACCAGCAGCGCTTTGACGCCCCGCAGCGCGGTGCGGATCTCCTCCGCCGGGAAGGGCCGAATGACGTTGGGCCGAATGAGCCCCGCCTTAACCCCCTGCGCCCGCAGCTTGTCAACGATCATCTTGGCCGTTTCCGCCGCCGAGTTCAGCAGAAATAAAGCGACCTCCGCATCTTCCATTTGATACAGTTCGAGCACCGGGTAGTCACGTCCCGACATCGCCTTAAATTCAGCAGCGATTTGTTGATACACTTCGGCCGCACGCTCCTGAGCCAAGTGCAGCTGGTAGTGGTTATTCAACAGGTCGTCGCCGTTCATATGCGCACCAACCGAAATCGGCTGCGCCGGATCAACGACGTGATCAAATCCAACCGGCGGTGTATCCCCTACGAACGCCCGAACCGTCTTGGCGTCTTTGAAATAACTTAATTTCCGTTTCTGATGGGACGTAAAGAACCCGTCATAGGCAACGATCACTGGCAGCCGAACCTCTGGATGTTCCGACCACTTCAGCGCCATGATGTTCATGTCGTAGGCTGCTTGCGGGGTGCTCGCCGTCAGGATCAACCAGCCGGTGTTCAGCGCAAAATACAAATCGGAGTGGTCACCGCGAATGTCCAGCGGACCGCTGATCGAACGCGTCACCAAGTTCAGCACCATCGGGAACCGCGTTCCGGACTGGACCGGCAGCTGTTCGAGCATGTACATGAACCCGTTGGCGCTGGTCGCATTGATCACCCGAGCCCCAGCGAGCGCGGCCCCATAACAGATCCCCGCCGAGCCGTGCTCCCCATCCGCCGCAATCAGTTGGATATCATGCAAGCCTTGCGCCTTTTTCTGGTCTAGAATTTGGGCAATCTCCGTGGACGGGGTGATCGGAAAATACCCCATCACATGGTAGTTGATCTGAGCCGCCGCCATAGCTGCCGCCTCATTGCCTGATTCGAAGGCCGTCGTTTGTTCCGCCAGCGTCATTTTTGTGATTTTCTCTTCGGTTATAGACATCGATAAAGTCCTCCTTTAGGCTCTTCTGCGAGTTCCATACACCTTGACCTTGGAAAAAACTCTACTGAAAGACGTGAGCAACGCGGTGGCTGTCGGCATATCCCGGCTCCTCCCGACGCATGCTAAGCGCCCCCGTTGGGCAGATTTCCACGCATTTCAGACAACCTTTGCAATATTGATAGTCGATGCCGCTCAAGAACATTTGCGGACGCCCCTTCTTGTCCTCCCCGGTCTCCCACACGAAACACAGATCAGGACAAACCGAGTCGCAGTTGGCACAATGGATGCAGCTGTCTGGATCCAACTCCGGTACAAACCCCTGCCGGGACCCGCTCAAATCCTTCAGCAGACTATTGCCTTGCGCCCGAATGATGCCGCCCAGAGCCTGCGTCTTATAACCGAGCAGCGGCTGCGGCCGTTCGAATTGCATCCCTTGTACCCCTTCGGGAGCCGGGATCGTCTGGAAACGCACTTCATGATATCCCCGGTCAAATGTGCGTAAATTGGGCTCCACCAAGTGCGGGTATTTTTTCTGGAACGTATGCTTAATCACTTCGCGCATCGAATCTGGATCGAGAAAATCGCATATCCGGAACAACGCCCCCAGCATTGAGGTGTTCACCTTCGTATGTTCGTCAATGGCGATCCCCATTGCGTCCACCACCGCCAGTGTCCCGTAAGGAAACTTCAGATCGCGCCGTATTTCCTCAAAATCGCGGGTCGAGTTCACCAGCACGATCCCGTCAGGCTTTAAGCCGCTTAGGACATTGACCGTCTTGTGCAGCGCTTCGTGGAACACGCCAATGACGTGGGGTTCCTCGATTGGGCTGTGATCATGAATCTCCACGTCCGGCTCACAGAAGCGGATGAAGCTCTTCACCGGGGAACCCTTCTTCTCCGAACCATAGGACGAGAAACTGGCACCGTTTAGGCCAAGCCCCAGCACCCCGGATTCCGCCAGCATCTTCCCAGCCAGGTTGGCACCGAGCCCGCCGATGGATTCCAGCCGAATTTCAAAAAAGCCAAGGTCATTGGTTTTAGTCAAAATGCTCATTCGCCACGTCTCCTCTACGTTTTGTTGTGAAATATTTCACGAGTAATAACAAAATGAAACTGCCGCTTTTCTTTGGCTCAATCGACTGCTTGGCAAACGATGGACTACGCATGATGGCGGCTTGCCAGCGCCTTCAAGCTGTCCCCCCTTCCCATATCTACGGAAAAGCCTGCGGCTTCAATCCGCAGCTCAAGGCAATGCCTGCACTGGGCGGATTCATCCCCCGTGCAGATTTTGTTGTTGTACAAGGCGTATTTCTTGCGGACGGCAACGGGTGACAGATTGGGCATGACCACATTGGCCCCGGCCTTCAGCGCCAACTCCCTGCCTTGCGGGTGTAACGTACCGAGCGCAGTCGTCGCGGGTATTAAGGCTTCGGGAAGGAATAGGCGGGCCAGCGCGACCATCACCAGCGTATCCTCCAGCGACCCGGCCTTCGCCTGAGCAAGCGGCGTCTTGTCATGGGGAATAAACGGGCCGATGCCAATCATGTCCGGGTTGAGCGTTCGGAGATAAATCAAGTCCTCCGCTAAATCCTCCGCCGTCTGGCCGGGCAATCCGACCATAAAGCCTGCACCCACTTGATAGCCGATCGATTGCAGTGTCTCCAAACATTGGCGCCGGTGATCAAAGGACATCGAAGGATGCAGTTCCTGGTACAACCTCCGGGAAGCGGTTTCATGACGCATCAAAAAGCGATCCGCCCCCGCTTCATACAGCAATCGGTAGGTGTCCGCCTCCCGCTCGCCGATGGATAAGGTGATGGCTGCATCCGGAAATTCGCCCTTGATGTCCCGAATTAAGGAAGCCAGCAGATCGGCTGTATACCAGGGGTCCTCCCCGCTCTGGAGCACAAACGTGCGAAAGCCCAGCTCGTATCCTTCCCGGCAGCACTCGAGAATCTCTTCCGGGCTGAGCCGATAACGTTCCGCCTCACGATTCCCCGCCCGCAGTCCGCAATACAAGCAGTTCCGCCGACAGTAGCTCGAAAATTCAATCAAACCGCGCAAATACACCTTGTCCCCATAAGCCTGTTCCCGCCTGAGACGGGACAAGCGGAAGAGCTCCTTGCGCGTTTCGACATCCATATGCTCCAGTAGATCGACGAGCTCCTCCTTGGAGAGCTCCCCCCGCGCGTAGAGCTTGTGCACGAGCTGTTTCATCAGGCAATCATCCTCTGGATAGACTGGATTATGGACCTTGGTATACCCTATGGCTGTCGTGAAAAATGATGAACGAAATAATTGTGAATATTTTCACTTTGAAAGCGTTTTAAATTGTCCTCGTTGATTGAATCACCCCGGTTTCTTCATAGTGAGCTGCGACCTTAAGCGACGATAGGTCTGTTGTTAAGTGGGATGGTTACAGCGTCTGTTGGTGGCTTGATGATCCGAAGATGGTTAGTTCGATGGTTCGTTCGATGGAAAGTTGCTTGATCGTTAGGTGCGATTGTGATTCGTGGATGTGTGCCGCGTGCGCAGCGTCGATGATTTCGACATGAGGTTGACACAGAGGAGTTTTCTAAGAAGTGTATTTACTATATTACCATGAATTCACAGTTTGACTAGGACTTTTTTTACACTCTTGTGAGGTAAAAAAAAGAGCATGCCCCGAAGAAACGGAGCACGCTCTGAGCGTCACTATGTCAGGACCAGTCCAGACCGGTCTCTTTGGCGATCGGCTCTTCCTTGATTAAGGTATACATCGAAGCAGCTTCTTCCTTACGAGTCGTTTCGACCAGACGTTCGACGCGCACGGTCACCAGCTTCTGGCCGAATTGAACCGTAATTTCGTCGCCCACCTTCACCGTACTGCTCGGTTTGGATTCGCGCCCGTTGATCAGAACTCTGCCTTGTTCGGAGACGTCCTTCGCCACGGTGCGCCGCTTGATCAACCGTGATACCTTCAGGAATTTATCGAGACGCATTATTTTACAGCTTCTTTAAGTTTGTTGCCTGCTTTGAATGCTGGAACAGTGGAAGCTGGGATTTCGATTGTTTTGCCGGTTTGCGGGTTACGGCCCGTACGACCGGAGCGTTTGCGAGTTTCGAACGTACCGAAGCCGATCAGTTGAACTTTGTCACCGCTAGCCAGTGCATCGGTAATTTCACCGAGAAAACCATTCAATACGGATTCAACGTCTTTTTTCGTCAAACCGCTTTTGCTGGAAATGTTGTTGATCAGATCTGTTTTGTTCATTAATAATGCCTCCCAATAATTAAAGAAATAGGTGATACCTTGGCACTATAGGCTTCAGGCCTGCCTTCAAGCCTACCAAGCACCAGATGGTTATCTTTGTAAGAGTATTCTTGCTTGATTTGAAAAATCCTGCACTCTCAGGGAACTTTTTTTGCTTTTTTCGCAAAAAAACTGAAATTTAGTCCTTTTCTCCCATCATTCCCGTTCTTTCGACTTAGCTTCGTCCCATAATTTGTCCATTTCAGCTAATGTGCTGTCGCCAGGTGTTTTGCCCAGATCACGAAGCCGATCCTCCACATAATGGAACCGCTCCGTGAATTTGCGGATCGTCCGCGAGAGGGCTTGCTCCGGATCCACCCCGATATAGCGAGCCGCATTCACCACCGAGAACAATACGTCGCCCAATTCCATCTCCTGCGCCTCGGCATCTTGCTTCTGCGCGACGGCTTCCCTCAGCTCGCGGATCTCTTCCTCCAGCTTAGACCATACCCCGTCGATGTCCTCCCAGTCGAATCCGGCCTTGGCCGCCTTCTTCTGAAGCTTGTACGCCTTCATCAAAGCCGGCAAATCGCGCGGCACCCCGCTGATGACTGATTGGCGCTCCGGCTGGAGGCCTTTGCGTTTCTTCTCTTCGGCCTTCATCGCTTCCCAGTTGTTAAGCGCGGCTTCAGCATCCTCGGCACTCAAATTCCCGAAGACATGCGGATGACGGTAAATGAGCTTCTCATTTAGCTCCTGGATGACGTCATACACCGTAAAAGTGCCCGTCTCCTCCTCCATCTGAGAGTGGAGCATAATTTGCAGCAGCAGATCGCCAAGCTCCTCGCGCATGTGGTCGGGATCGTCGTCGTCGATCGTCTCCAGCACCTCGTAGGTTTCTTCGATGAGATTTTTGCGGATCGATTCATGCGTCTGCTCGCGATCCCATGGGCATCCGCCCGGGCTGCGCAATATCGACACGATCTCATGAAGCCGCTGGAAGCTGCGGTTACGCAGCGTATCGTCCTCGCTGGCTGGGACATAGACCAGGGACAGGTTCCCGTAACCCGTAATCCGATCCAGCTCAAACAGCGGAACGCGCTCGATCCGCTCTTGGCCCGCTACCCCAAGGGCATGTCCCACAACGACCGGATAATCGTCAGGCAGCAGCTCCATCAGCCCCAGCTTGACTTCTGAAGCGGTGATCTGGTCATAGACTTGTCCAATTAGCGTATGCCGTCTTGGGTCAATCGCTTCCCCTCGAACCTCCGAGGCGTCTACCAGGAGGAATCCTTCGATCGGATCAAAGCCCAGGCGAACAAACGCTTCGTCCAGAAAGCTCTCCCCGCCAATGATATCGAGCGAGATTCCCTGCTCCGGACAGCGCTCCCGCAACAGCTTCACCGTCGCTTCGGCCACCTGGGGATGCCCGGGAACGGCGTACACGATATGCTCTCCCTCCTGACCTGCTTTGGCCCGCGCCAACAGTCTGGAGGCAATCTCCTCATAAACGGAAGGAAAATCGTCCTTCGCTTCGTACACCTCGTCAAACGAAGTAAAATGAACGCCCGTCTCCTCCAGCCAATCCACCACCGGATGGTCCTTCGTCCGGACGTAACGTTCTCCCGCCTCCTGCAGCCGCTTCAGGCTGCCTAAGGTCAGCCGGTCGGGATCTCCCGAGCCGAGGCCGACTACCGTAATGGTTGCGCTCATGTTATGCCTTTCACTCCCTGTCCGTTCAGCATGTTATTACTATACCATTGCTGGCGGTCAAACTGAAATTTTCTGCGTCACATCCGCAAAGTTCAACTTCGTACGGCCCTTACGCCAAGGCGAAGCGCTATGGCAGCAGCCTCAGCTTCCGAAGCAGCGTCAGCAGCTTCGGGCCGACCCGCGGCAGGGCGCTCAGCTCTGCCGCGCTCAGCAGCCGGGTGCGCAGCACGGCTGCAACGAACACCGCTGCGCCAAGCAGCACGCCGAGCAGGCTCACCGCCGCGGCTCCCCCGCGGCCCATAGGCAGCTCGGCGGCGGCGAGGCGCAGCGCCAGCACCGCGGCGGCCATCGCCAGCGCGGCCGCCGCCGGGCGCCCCAGCGCGTCCCGCAGGCGCGGACGCAGCTGGACCCGGCGCAGCAGCAGCGCGGCGTTCAACGCCGCTGCGGCGCCGTACGCGGCGACGCCGGCGATGGCGGCGCCGGTGATGCCAAGCTGCGGCACGAGCACCGCGTTCAACGCGGTCTTGAGCAATGCCGCAGCGAGCAGGTGCAGCGCCGGAGCGCGCACGTGGCCGAGGCCCTGGAGCAGGGCACTCGTCGCCGCGACCAGCGCGCCGGGCGCCGCCGTCCAGGCCACCCAAGCCAGGGTGGCCGATCCCGCCGCATCCTCGTACAGCATGACGTTGATGGGCGCGGCCAGCAAGGCCAGGCCCAGCGAAGCCGCCAGGCCGATCAGCCAGAACCAGCGCAAAGCCAGCTGCACCTGACGCCGAATCGCTTCGGTGTCTCCCTTCATCTGCAACTCAGCCATCGCGGGCACAAACAAGACCGACAGCGACGTCGCCAGCATCGTGACGAGCTGAACCAACGGGATACCGCGGTTGTATATCCCCACCTGGGCCATGATCCGCAGCTCTTCCCCATGGGCGGAGAGCAGCCGCGGCAGCGTGAACGTATCCACCAGGCTGATCAGCGGCACCCCCAGCGAAGCCAAGCTGATCGGCAGCGCAACCTTGAGGAGCTTGGACCATTGCTGCCCTTTAGTCTGAGGAAACGGCGGATCGGCCTCCGCTGAGGATTCAGCTTGCCGCCGCTGCCGTGAAGCACGGGTATAGCCCCGCCAATACAACAGCATCACGGCAAGCCCTGCAGCTGCCCCTGCGGAGGAGCCGACCAGTGCCCCGCCGGCAAGATCCGCATCAGCGGCTCCCACCCGGCTTAACGCCAGCAACAGGACGATCATCACCGTGACCCGAATGGCTTGCTCCACCACCTGGGAAACCGCCGTTGGCGTCATATTTTGATGTCCCTGAAAATATCCCCGCAGCGCCGCCGCCACCGGAATGAGCAACAACGCGGGCGCCGCTCCGCGAAAAGCCGGAATCAACAAGCTGCTTCCGATGAGCTGCGATAAGATCGGAGCGCCAAAATAAAGCAGCACCGCAAAGGCAACCCCCAACCCCAGCATCGTTGCCGATGCCAGTCGCAGCACCTCATTACGCTCCCTTTCCCATCCAGGGGCCTGGCGTTCCGCGATAAATTTGGCTACCGCCGCCTGAAATCCCGAGGTCGTGAGCGTAACTAACAGCGTGTACAAAGGGTAAACCGTATTATAAATGCCAAATACGCCGTCTCCCCCGATATTTTGCAGCGGGATCTTCTGCAGCATTCCCAGCAGCTTGGTGATCAGCGCCGCCGCGCTCAGAACGGCCGCTCCCTTGAGCAGTTTGGAGGATAGGCTTTCCTTCGTTTCCATCATGGCAACCTACTTTGCTTTAACAGTCATCAGCATGTTTTAAAGCTAACAGGTTCCATTATAAGACGAAACGGAGGCTATCGCCATTTCCTAAGTTCAACACAAAAAAACTTACACATTCCTCTACGTTTCGGACGGACGGCGTCCGCCCCAAACAGCGGTGTGTGTAAGTTCCTCCATGCGTCTTGCAAATATTTTGCGTTCTTTCTACTGCTCCATCTGTTTTGCGAGAAAACCGGCAGCGGTCTCTGCCATTTTCGATTCCAAATCGGACATTTTTACAGCATCGTCCTTGTTCACAAGCACCACCGTCCCAATTGGGTCCCCGCCGGCAATAATTGGCGCTATCACAAACGAAGAGATGTTCTCCGGATGATCCTTCGTAATTTCGTACGACCCCGACTCGGTTTCCATGATAATCTTGCGGCCATCCATACTGCTTTCCAGCAAAGAGCTGATCTGCTTGTCCAGGTACTCCTTCTTGGAAGCGCCTGCGACAGCAATGATGGTATCCCGGTCAGAGATTAAGGTAATATGGCTGGTGCTCTCATACAGCGACTCCGCATATTCCTTGGCAAAATCGCCCAATTCTCCAATCGGCGAATATTTCTTCAAAATCACTTCTCCATCCCGGTCCACGAAAATTTCGAGCGGATCTCCTTCCCGAATCCGCAACGTCCGGCGGATTTCCTTAGGAATAACAACACGGCCTAAATCATCGATACGGCGTACAATACCAGTAGCTTTCATTTCACTTGATGCCCCGCTTTCTTAGAAGTTTTGAACTACGGCTTGATTTTTTAAAGCTTCACCTAATCGGACTTTATACGTAATCTGCGGCTTACGCAGATGTATGCGCCATAAGC
>Ga0310835_100959_pt1 | contig 9399 bp, 5 predicted proteins | sample SM_ome_3_FD_201308 | JGI IMG/M metagenome (GOLD analysis project Ga0310835, IMG submission 201308) | Sorghum-adapted microbial communities enriched on stacked mutant (SM) sorghum from Joint BioEnergy Institute, Emeryville, California... ...
GTGCAGCCGAACAGGTCTTGTTCGGAGCGGAGGCGGCCTGGGACTTCACAGTGCGGGCAGATGAACAGCAGGCGCTCCAGGTAATGCGCGGGGGCTTTGCCGTAATAGACCGCGCCGGTCTGGGACTGCCACTCTGCATCGTCATGCGCCAACGCTTCCGTTAGCATTTGATGGATCTCATCCGGGGTATGGTTGGCGAATGCGCCGGCATCCCATTTTTTCTCGAAGGAGAGGTGGATGGGGCCCCTGCGATAGTTCTCCGCCCAACGGGGGGAGGACAGGTGGCCGCCGGAAATCGTGGCGATCACCACCGGAAGATCCAGCAATTTCACCAGCTTGGCCGTGGAATAGAACAACGGCTCGGTCGTCCCGTCCCAGTTCCGGTTCCCTTCGGGGAAGAGGCCGATGACGCGTCCGCTCTGTTTGGCTTTGATCATGCTGCGGATGGTGCGCGTATCGTTTTTATTTTTCATTTTGGGAATCGCTCCGGTGTAATTCAGCAGCTTGGCCAGCCACGGGTTTCGGAACAGGGAAGCTCCGGTCACGAAGCTGATTGGCTCGTCCACGTAACAATTAATGTAGAACGGATCCCAGTTGGTTACATGGTTCGCCAAAATCAGATACGGCGGCTTCAAGCCCACGGTATCGTTGCGTACCACCTTGATCTGGGAGCGGCTTTGGAGAAATGCGCGTAGAGCGGACAATACAAGTCGCTGCGCGATTTTTCCCGGTTTCTTCTCTATGCTCACAGGGTCACATCCTGAAGATGAATTTCAAAAAACACATTAATATTGTTATATCATATTTTGGACAAATTCGGCGGCGGGAAGTTATTGGTGTAGAAAAAAAGAAGAACGGCCAAGGGGCCGTTCTAAAAATCAGAGCCTATGATAGGGCTTGCTAATTGGTAAATGTAACTGGGAGATGCTCTACGAATTCCTCTGAACCACTCCACAACGAAAAATTAAGATATACATCACCGTAAAGGTCATCTTTCGGAGATATTACGATTCCTTGGCTGGTTGATCCATCCATCCAATCTACCGCATCCCCTGTCATGCTGATTACGACGTTTGCAACATGGCGACCAACCATATCAATCACATCAAAGCAATATTGTCCTTCCACATAATTACCGACGCGCAAAATCTCTAAACCGTTAGTAATCTCAATCAGGCTATTAATATCTAAGAAGTTGTAATCAGACTCACCCTCAGGAGGCATGCTGGACAGAAGGAATTTGAGATCCGTAAGACTCTTGTCGACTAAGAATTGCGCATCAGATTTCAAGGATATCCCCCATTCAGCGGGGCCTTCGACAAGGGTAATTTTGCTTGATGGGCGTGATACATTTCCTGCAGTATCCACCGCAACAATCCAGTATTCATCGGGTTCAAGTTCAGACGTAGGAATCTCTACGTTGGAGTTGGGTGCAGTTGCATTTTTGACTTTATATTGTTCTGATGAGAGAAAGTCTAGTTGCGACTTCGTACTCGGTGTAACGTTGGACGGAATGAGGTAAAGCTTTCTCCTCATTTACATTCCCCTTTCATATAAAACCGAAAAATTTACCAAGATGCCTCGATATTTGTCTAAAATTAATATATCTTAATTTCGGATTTGCGCAATCCAATTTGAGGCTATTTGATTTAGAAACATAAAAAAGCCCTTACTGCACAAGGCAAAAGGGCAAGAAAGGAAGTATAGCGAGATGGGGTATCCACTTGCGTGGTGTCACCGGAAATCCGGTGGAATACGCCGGGAAACGCCGGTGGCAATGGCCGCCTCGATGACGGCTTTGCGCACAAGCGGAACGACCTGATCGTTAAAAATACTTGGGATGATATACTGCTCGTTTCGTTCCTCATCGGTAACGGCAGAGGCGATGGCTTGTGCTGCAGCCAGCTTCATCGCTTCGTTGACCACGCGGGCCCGGCAATCAAGCGCTCCTCGGAACACACCGGGGAACACCAGCACGTTGTTGATCTGGTTCGGATAATCGCTTCGACCGGTTGCGAAGACCGCTGCGTGAGCCAGCCCAACCTCTGGATCTACCTCCGGGTTCGGGTTGGCGAGGGCAAATACGATTGGCTGCTCGTTCATCGTCCGCAGATGCTCACCGGTCAGCAGATTCCCCGCAGAAACGCCGATAAACACGTCAGCACCAGGCAAGACCTCATGCAGCGAACCGGGCTGGCTTTCCACCTGCGGCTGCTCCGCAAGCCACTGCCACATCGGATAGCCGTATGTTCCCCCGCGGACAATCGCCCCCTCCTTGTCCACCGGCACAAGCTTCGTTACACCTGCAGCCAGCAGCATTTTGCATATGGAGACACCCGCGGCCCCCACGCCGCTTACCACGACCCGCACCTCGGACATCGATTTGCCAACGACCTTCAGCGCGTTGATTAACCCCGCGATCACGACCACCGCCGTTCCGTGCTGATCGTCATGGAAGACCGGAATGTCCAGTTCCTCCGCCAGCCGTTGTTCAATTTCGAAGCATCGAGGGGAGCTGATGTCCTCCAGATTGATCCCGCCAAAAATCGGACTGACGGCTTTAACGGTACGAATAATTTCTTCCGTATCGCTGGTATCCAGGCAGAGCGGAAAAGCATCTACCCCGGCCAGCTGTTTAAACAGCATCGCCTTGCCTTCCATCACCGGCGCCGCGGCATACGGGCCGATATCGCCAAGCCCCAACACGGCGGTTCCGTCCGTGATGACCGCCACCGTGTTGCGTTTGATTGTCAGCGAAAACGCCTTGTTTCGACTTTCGTGGATCGCCGTGCAGATTTTGGCGACCCCTGGCGTATACACCTGCGACAGATCGTCGCGGTTACGAATCGGCATCGTTGGTTCGATGGCAATTTTGCCGCCGAGATGCATGAGAAACGTGCGATCGGAGACGTTGATCAGCCGGACCCCATGCAGCTTGCGCAGCGCTTTGACGAATGCCGTTTCGTCCTGGTCGCCCGTGTCGACGGTAATGTCGCGTATCGAAGATCCTTTGGCCGAGGAGATCACGTCGATCGACGTAATGTCGCCCCCGGCCCCACTCACCGCAGCGGCGACATCGCCGAAGCTGGCCTTCTTATGGTCGAGCTCCAATCGGATAATAATTAACGTACGTGCCATAACTTAAATCCACCCCCGCCATTTTACCGCCTCGGTCATTCGCTTCAGCCCTACGATATACGCGGCAAGACGCATGTTCACCCGGCGTGTCACCGAAGTCTGATAGACCTTGTGAAAAGCGTCCACCAACAGCTGCTCCAGCTTCGCGTTCACTTCCTCCAGCGGCCAGTAGTAACCCTGATTATTTTGGACCCACTCAAAATAGGATACGACCACGCCGCCCGCACTCGCTAGGACATCCGGCACAATCAGAACCCCGCGCTTGGACAAAATTTCTGTCGCTGTATACGTCGTTGGACCGTTGGCCGCTTCGACGATCAGCTTGGCCTGGATGTGCGGCGCGTTTTCCTCGGTGAGCTGGTTCTCGATCGCAGCCGGCACGAGGATGTCGCATTCCTTCACCAGCAGTTCCTGATTTGTGATCCGGTTGGAATAGAGATGGGTCACCGCGCCAAAAGAATCCCGCCGATCCAACAGCTCGAGGATATCAAGCCCGTTCGGATCGTACAGCGCGCCGCGCGCATCGGCAATACCAACGATGATAGCCCCGGCGTCGTGTAAGAACTTGGCCAGGTAACTTCCGGCGTTGCCAAAGCCCTGGATGATGACTCGCGCGCCTTCCACCGCCATGCCGACCATCTTAGCGGCCTCCTTCAGCACGATCGTGACGCCGAGGGCCGTCGACGATTCCCGCCCGTAGGAGCCGCCGAGCACCAGCGGTTTGCCGGTAATGAAGCTCGGCGAATCGAATTCGCGGATTCGGCTGTACTCGTCCATCATCCAGGCCATCACCTGGGAGTTGGTGTACACGTCAGGCGCGGGGATATCCTTGGTCGGCCCGACCAACTGGCTGATCGCCCGCACATATCCGCGGCTTAAGGCTTCCAGCTCCCGCATCGACATCGTCCGCGGGTCACAGGCGATTCCGCCTTTTCCACCGCCGTAGGGCAGCGACACGATCCCGCATTTGATGCTCATCCACATCGACAAGGCCTTCACTTCCTCCGCCGTCACGTCGGGGTGGAATCGTACGCCGCCTTTGGTCGGCCCGACCGCGTCATTGTGCTGAGCGCGGTATCCGGTAAAGACCTGGACCGAGCCGTCGTCCATCTTCACCGGAATCCGCACGGTCAGCATCCGCAGCGGCTCCTTGAGCAGCTCAAACATCGCCGGCGGCTCATTCACCGTCTGCAGTGCCATGCGAATGACCTGTTGGGTGCTGGTCAAAACGTCCATATTTTCCGAAAGTGTTCGTTTCCCGTTCATAATCATGGGTTACCCTTCTTCCGTCCGTATTGGAGATAGATTTGAAGCCTGCTAAGCTCGTCGTCGTTAAAGCTCTAGGTTGCTTCAGCTGCTTTAACATTGCTTCGACAGCTCTAGTATTGCATTCGGAGACGCTAATGTTACTTCAGTAACTCTAATGTTGCTTTGGAGACACTCATGCTAGTTCGGTAACTCTAGGGCTGTTTTAGAAACTCTAATGTTACTTAAGTAACTTTAACGCCGCTTCAGTAGCTCTAATGTTGCGCCTGCAACTGGCTTCCCGCAGCTCTAACGCTTGTCACAAACCTTATTGCCGCCAAAATTGCTGTTCTGCAATTCTAACGCTTACCACGAAGCTTATTGCGTCATAATTCGGGCATAAAGGGGGATTTCCATCCAAATAGCGTGTCTCAGCGTCGTTAGAATTTGTGAGAAGCTAATTTTGCTGCAATAGCGCTCTGTATCAGCGTTAGAGCAGGGAGCGCCGTCCTAGCGAACAACGAGCAAAGAGTAAGCTAGCAAATGACGAAACGAGCAAAAAGAGCAGTAAAGCAAAAGAGCTAAAAGGCAAAAGAGCAACAGATTAATAGAGCAAAGCGCACAAGATCAAGAAGTATCCTGGAAGCGATCGATCGCCTACAGCTTCCGGGAAGTCAGCTTGGCTTGGGTGAACAGCAGCAGGTAGTCGTAGCCGCCGGCTTTCGAATCGGTTCCCGACATATTAAAGCCGCCAAAAGGATGGGCCCCGACCAACGCTCCGGTACATTTGCGGTTCACGTACAGGTTGCCACAGTGCATCGTTTCTAACGCTTCGCTGATGCGATCCTCATCGCGGGAAAAGAACGACCCCGTCAGCCCAAACTCGGTATTGTTGTACAACGCAATCGCTTCGCGCCAATCCTTCGCTTTGCCGATCGCCAGTACCGGCCCAAAGATTTCCTCCTGCATAATCCGGGCCTTCCCGTCCACGCCAGCGAACACGGTAGGTTGAATATAGTAGCCGTTGCCTTCGGCTTTCCCTCCGCCGGTGAGAAGCTGCCCCTCTTGCTTCCCGATCTCGATGTAATCGAGGATTTTGCGGTAAGAAGCCTCGTCGATCACCGGTCCAACCGCTTTATTGTGCTCGGGGAGGCCAATTTCCAGCTGTTTCGTCAATGATACGACTTTCTCCACCACCTCGTCGTAGACGGACGCTACAATGAACGCACGGGAGCCGGCGGAGCATTTCTGTCCCTGGAACCCAAAAGCCGAGGTCACGATGGCCTGTGCGGCTGCATCCAGATCTGCCGTTTCATCCACGACGATGCCGTCCTTGCCGCCCATTTCGGCGACGACCCGCTTGATCCAGATTTGCCCGGGAGCCGTATCGGCTGCCAGCTTGCTGATGCGCAGTCCGACCTCCTTCGAGCCGGTGAAGCTGATAAACCGGGTTTTCGGATGGGTAGTCAGATAATCGCCAACCTCGGAGCCGCTGCCGGGGATGAAGTTCAACACTCCGGCCGGCAAGCCAACCTCCTCCATCAGTGCAGCGAACTTATAGGCGATAACCGGTGTGTTGGAAGCGGGCTTGAGCAGTACGGTGTTGCCAGCCACAATCGCTGCTGAGGTCATGCCCACGCAAATCGCCAGCGGGAAGTTCCATGGCGGAATGATGACGCCTACGCCAAGCGGGATGTAGGTCAGCCGGTTTTGCTCTCCGGGGACCGGTGTCAGCGGCATCGTTTCGTTGATCTCGCTCAAGCGGATCATTTCCCGTGCGTAGAAATTCAGGAAGTCGATCGCCTCCGCGGTATCAGCGTCCGCTTCCGCGTAGTTCTTGCCGGATTCGAGCACCATCAGAGCGGAGAACTCATGCTTCCGTTCAGTCATGAGCTTGGCGGCCTTCAAGAGGTACTGTGCGCGTTCGTGGGGCGGTACCTTTTTCCACGATTCAAACGCCGAGAGGGCAGCCTGCATCGCTTTCTCAGCCAGATCCTGATCGGCTTTGCTGACATAGCCAATCGTTTCATCGAGATTGCCGGGGTTGATCGAACGGATTTTGGCCTCTGTAAAAATCTTCTCGCCGCCGATCTGCAGCGGAATCTCTCGCCCCAGCTCTGACTTTACTTGGGCAATCGCGGCTTCCATGGCCTGGCGGGCCGGCTCCTGACGAAAGTCGGTAAACGGTTCATTACGGAATGCTTCCAGTTTTGCTGTTGTGCTCATAGGGAGTACTCCTTTATGAATAAGATTTTTGGTTATTACTTAAATAAGTTCTTTAAGACAAACCATACGTTGGCGGGACGTTCCGCGAGGCGGCGCATAAAGTAGCCAAACCAATCGCTGCCAAACGGGACGTACACGCGAACCTTGTAACCCTCGCGAACGAGCGCAAGCTGTAAATCTTCGCGAATGCCGTATAGCATTTGAAATTCGTAACGATCCGGTGGAATGGATAAATCCTGAATTAGTTTCTTCGCGTGGTTGATCATCTGGGAGTCATGGGTTGCTATGGCAGCATAACCGCCGTTCATCAGGTGGGTAGAAATGAGGCGTTTGAAATTTTCGTCGACGTCCGACTTGGACGGGTATGCGACCTTCGGTGATTCCTTGTAGGCTCCCTTCACAAGGCGAAGGTTCGGCTTCAGGGCCTTCAAGTTCTCGATGTCGTCTATGGAGCGATACAGGTAAGCTTGGATGACGATGCCAACGTTGTCGATTTGTTCGCGCAGTTGCTTGTAGATCGAGATCGTTTTTTCACAATAAGTAAAATCCTCCATATCGATGCGCACAAACAACCCGTACAGACGGGCTCGGTTCAGGATCGTGGTCAGATTGCGCATGCAGAGTTCGTCGCTAATCCCCAGCCCCAGTGAAGTGAGCTTTAGCGAGAGATTGGCTTCGACTCCAGCTTCATTGATGGCATCCAGGGTCTTGAGGCACATCCGCATGGACAGTTCAGCTTCGGCTTCTGTGGACACAAACTCACCGAGGTGATCGAGGGTGGCTACCCGACCCGTCGCATTTAATGCGCGTACAGCTTCAATTGCACCATCAATCGTTTCTCCGGCGACAAACCGGCTGGCACCAAAGCGCAGCCCGTAACGGCGGGCCATTCGTCCCACGGATTGGCTTTTGGCGAAGGATTGAAACAGGGTGCGGAGCAACGCTTCCATAGGCATCCATCCTTTTCCATTTCTCATTGTACACAAAATATACAATATTTTAGATTTTTGAACAATATAAGTTGAAAAAATAAACAAAAAAATTTTAAATTAAAGCAAAAGTGTTCAATATTGAACATATCTATACTGGATGAAAGCCTAATCTTCGCGATGGAATATTGAACCTCGCCTGTATTCGTGTTAGATTTACAAGTAAAATTTCATTACGTGTGAGGTACCTATGTTCAATCATGAACGGATATCCTTCCGGCAGGATTTGACCCGGTTGAAACCGGAAGAAAAAATAAGGGCATTGCTTACGGCACTACAGGATGGCCAAGCGGCGGCAGTCGAGTTCGACGGGGCTTGGTATCTGTTGACGCCGGATGGTGCCGAGCGGCTTGAAGCTTGGGGCGAAGGGAGCATCGGGGGAGGACTGCGGCTTGACGGGACGAGGTTCATCGTTTCGGTCGTGTTCCAAGAGTCGGAGCTGGCGCTTCCGGTCAGCGAACTGGCGACCCGCTGGTCCAGCGCAGATCCAAACGGGCGGCTGGCGTTGGTGGTTAATGATCGACAGGAGCCTGTTGGTTATCTACCGATGATCGACCTGCTCAAAATAGCAGCGGATCGGCAGCAGCGGGCGGAGGCGTATTTTGACGCCCTGCTGGAGACGGTCAGTGATGCGGTAACGGTTGTGGACCGGAACGGTACGGTAATCGGCTGGAACACGGTGGCGGAAGAAGTGTACGAGATCGCGAAAGCGGACATCGTGGGCCGCACGATCGGGGAGCATTTTGATCCAGACGCGCTGGTCGTGCTGGGGATCTTGGATGAGGGCCGGCGGCTGCGCGGGGCCTACCATCGTCCGCGGGAAGGCACGCATGTGCTGATCAATGCATCACCGATCGTTGAGCCGGGTGGAGGGATCATTGGCGGCGTGGCGACCGAGCAGGATATCACACACCTCGTGAAACTCAATGATGAACTGACCGTAGCGACATCCCGTCTGTTAACCCAGCGGATTGGCGATGAGGATCCGTTTGCCTTAATCAGCGGACGCGGGGAGAGCATGGGCAAAGTAATTAAGCTGGCCAAAAAACTGGCCGAAACCGACTCCACTGTGCTCTTGATCGGGGAAACCGGAGCGGGCAAGGAGCAGTTGGCCAGAGTGATCCATCGCGCCGGCGCGCGGTCGGAGGGCCCGTTCTTGGCGTTGAGCTGCGGGGCCGTTCCGGCAGGCCTGGCGGAAGCGGAGCTGTTTGGTTATCAAGGCGGCGCTTTCTCGGGACAGCCGTCGGGTCAGGCCGGTCGGCTGGAGGCGGCGGACGGCGGCTCGATTTTTTTGAATGAGATTGAGTGTTTGCCGTTAGACGTACAGGAGAAGCTAGCTCATTACATCAAGCACCGGACGATCACGCGAATTGGGTCTTCGGAAGCCGTGCCGGTATCGGTGCGCATTTTCGCCGGCACCACCCAGGATCTGGGCCAACTCGTGCGGGAAGGCAAATTCCGGGCGGATTTGTACTACGCGCTGAACGTGGTATCGCTGAAGGTGCCGCCGCTCCGTGAGCGTCGCGAGGATCTGGGGCCGTTGGTGCAAATGTATTTGCGTGTTTATTCGTTGCAGTATCAGAAGCCGCTGCCGACCGTTTCGCCGGAGGTGATGCTGGCGTTTGCAAATTACGACTGGCCGGGAAACGTTAGCGAACTGCGGGCGGTGATCGAGCGGTGTGTAATTTTAAGCGAAAATGAGCAAATCACGCTGGAGCACTTGCCGGAGGCGTTGCAGCAGCGGCAAGCTCAGCTGGAGTTCGCGGCGGCGGATTCTGCGGCGGGTATAGCGGTTGGAGGC
>Ga0310835_100966_pt1 | contig 9327 bp, 5 predicted proteins | sample SM_ome_3_FD_201308 | JGI IMG/M metagenome (GOLD analysis project Ga0310835, IMG submission 201308) | Sorghum-adapted microbial communities enriched on stacked mutant (SM) sorghum from Joint BioEnergy Institute, Emeryville, California... ...
CTGGTGTTTCAGAACGTTGAGGAGATTTCAACGCTGATCGCTGGCGATCCCGCGATGAATGCGTTGTTGAACGAAAGCGGCAGCGACTTCTCGCCGCAATCCATCTTGGCGTTCTCTTCGATTTTGGAGCAGTTGTCGAATTCGGTCTCGGTGAACCGGTATATCTCCCAAATTTCCGTCTACCATCCCGCCTCGGGCATGCTGATCTCCACCCATTACGGCGGCAAGCAATTGGCAGGAGACGCGCAAAAAGAGTGGTTTGTGGAAACCGCCCGCCGTAATGGAACAGGGATTTCTTATGTTAAGGCTGATTATGCTGTGACGGATGAAGTGACCTTTGGGCAATTAACGAACTCCGACAGCATTTCGCTGCTGCGGGCGATGGATTTGTATAACAGCAATCGGCAAGCCAATTTACTGGTCGTCTCGTTCAGCAAGAATAAATTACTTAATATCATTAAAACGCTGCTGCCTTCCGAGAACAGCCGAATCGTCTTGTCAAATGAAAAGGGGGAAGTACTGCTGGAGGCGGGCAAGCCTTCGGCCTTGCATCTGCCGGATCAGGATATGACCGTTACGATCGATTCTTCCTATTCACCTTGGCAATTGACGCTGGTCCAGCCCAAAAGCGAGCTGTACCGGGAGACGGATCAACTGCGACTGTTTACTTTTTCAATTATTGGGTTGAGTTTAATTTTGGCTCTTATCGTATCTTGGGTGGTTTACAGCGGAATTGCCTCCCCGGTATTGAAATTGGCTAAGGGGATGAGGCGCTTGAGTAATGGTGAGCTTAACGCACATGTCAGCACAAATCGGAAGGATGAATTTGGGTTTCTCATTCAATCCTTCAATCGCATGGCGCTGGTGCAGAAGCATTTGATCGAGGACCATTATGAGCAGCAACTGCGACTGAAGACAACCGAACTTCGGTTTCTGCAATCGCAAATCAACCCGCATTTTTTATATAACACGCTCGATTCGATTTACTGGATGGCGAAGAATTACGATGCAGAGGAAATCAGCGAAATGGTGATGAATCTCTCCAGCTTTTTCCGATTGAGCCTGAACAAAGGTCGGCAGGAGTTTACGGTTGAAGAGAGCATCGCTCATTTAAATTATTATTTGCGGATTCAGCAGCTGCGTTTTATGGACAATTTCCAAGTGGAATATCGGATCTCGGAGCAAAGCAAGCGGATTCCGTTGCTCAAGTTGCTGCTGCAGCCGATCGTGGAAAATGCCATCATCCATGGCATGGAGGGAAAAGAAGCGGACGGTTATTTGGTCATCTCCAGTTGGGTGGAGCAGGAGCATACACTCCACATCCGCGTGGAGGATAATGGGCCGGGGATTGAGGAAGAGCGGCTTCGTTACATTCAACAGGAGCTTGACCGGATGGATCTCCGCAAGATTGTGGCCTATTCGCAGGATGAGGAGCAGGTGAAGGATCTCTTTGGCCTGCGGAATGTGCTGAGCCGGATGAAGCTGTATTATGGACCGGAGGCACGGCTTATCGTACAAAGCGCTCCGGGGGAAGGAACGACCGTGACGTTATCGATTCCATTAAAGGAGCAATTCCTGTAGTGAATTAATTTGCGGTTTGAAATGAAAAAGCGCCTCCTGTATGCTGGGTCTTGGAATGTCGCACATTCACTGCCCTAAATGAGGAGGACGCTCTAGATGAAGCATAACCAATCCAGCAAACAAAATCAACGGATTTCGAGAATTTCTGAAACAACACTGGTCATCGGGACCGACATCGCGAAGCACAACCATGTCGCTCGGGCCTTCAACTATCGTGGCATTGAGCTTGGCACGCGTTGCCTGTTCCAGAACGACGAGAATGGCCTGCTGAACTTGTTGGCTTGGGCCGAATCCATCCAGCAAGAACATGGACTGACGGACGTACTACTTGGCGTAGAGCCAACCGGGCACTACTGGTTCCCGCTGTTTCACTTCCTGAAGCGGCGCGGCGTCGAAGTCGTTTTGGTGAATCCGCATCACGTCAAGAAAAGTAAGGAACTCGACGACAACTCGCCGACCAAGAACGACATCAAAGATGCGAAGGTCGTTGCCAAACTCGTCATCGACGGACGCTATACACAGCCGCAGCTGCCGGAAGGCGTTTACGCCGACCTGCGTGTGCTGATGAACCAGCGAGACCGTTTGTGCGGGGATTTGAACCGGGTGAAAGGAAGAATCCATAATTGGCTGGATCGCTTCTTTCCCGAATATAGACAAGTGTTCAAAGACTGGGAAGGCAAGGCCTCGCTTATTACGCTCACGCACCTTCCCCTGCCGCAAGACGTCGTCGCCGCCGGCGAAACAACGGTCGTGGCCATCTGGAAGAAGAACGGCGTGAAACGAGCGGTAGGCCCCAAGAGAGCGGAACTGCTCTATCGGAAAGCCCGAAAGTCCATCGGCCTCACGGAAGGCGCTACGGCGGCCAAGCATGAGCTAGCCATGTACTTGGAGCAGTACGCCATGCTGTGCAGGCAGATCGAAGAACTGATGGAGCATGTGGCGGCTCTGGTGGAGCAGATTCCGGGCGCCTGTCACATGATGAGCATTCCATGCATCGGCCTCGTTACGGTTGCAGGCTTCCTGGCGGAAGTCGGGGACTTGAGCGGCTACGATCATAGCCAGCAAATTGTCCGTCACGCCGGTCTCAGTCTGCGGGAAAACAGCTCCGGGCTCCACAAGGGGGAAACGACCATCAGCAAGCGAGGTCGCTGTCGCCTTCGGGCCCTGCTGTACCGAGCAGCGCTGACGATGGTTGCCAAGAACCCGGAGTTCCGCGCGCTGCACCTGTACTTTACGACGCGCCGGGATAACCCGCTGAAGAAGAAGCAGTCGATGATTGCGATCTCGAGCAAGCTCATTCGCGTCATGTTTGAGCTAGGCCGTAAACAGAAGGACTATGACGCCAGCAAAGTGCTCGGCCCCCATCGGGAGGCTCAATTGCAAACAGCAGCTTAATTCATTCACAGCTGGATAACTCACTCACGTTTTATCGCTTATACACATGTTGATCTTTGACAAACGAAGCACGGATAGGCTGGGAGGAATTCATTCCATTAGGGCGTCGACCCCGCAGAGGAGCTAACCTGGCCTCCACCCCTTGAAAGGTAGAACGAAGGAATGTAAGGGCATCGACCCAGGGAGATATGGGAGGGTAAACCGCAAGGGCTCATGTGGAGATCCATATGCGACCATACGGCTTTCAAAAAGCGGGGTGGTCCCCACCTCTATTCCCGCCAACAGGTCGATCCCAAATATTCGCTCCTCGTCAAATCCTATCCAAGGGGGCTTTGGATGTCAAAGAAGAAAACATGCGAAAAAGTGAGAAAAACGGAGAAACCATTAATTTATTGAGGGAGGATCAGGATGAATCTGATGATCGTGGAGGACGAGCCCCGGCTGCGGCAAGCGCTAGCCTATAACATCATGTGGGAGTCGCACGGCATCGACATGATTGGTACTGCAGCAAACGGTCTGGACGCTCTCAGACTTATGGAACGCAAGAAGCCGGATCTTATGCTGATCGATGTGCAAATGCCGGGCATGGACGGATTGGAGCTATTGCGGGAGCTTAAAGGGCGGGGCTTGCTTAACCGGTTGATGAAAATCATTATTTTAAGCGGACACGACAACTTTGAATTTGCCCAGATTGCGCTTAAGCATGGGGTTTCGCGATATTTACTGAAGCCGGCGGGCGAGCCGGAGATCTTGGAAGCGGTCTTGGATGCCCGGCGCCAGCTGCAGCAGGATCTTGAGGAATGGCGACGGCAGACTGCTTTAGAGAAGCAGTGGTTGTCCAACCTGCCGCATTTGCAAAACCTGTTCTTCCTTCAGTGGGCGGCCGGCAAGATGGGACGGGAGGAAATTCTGGCGAAAAGCCATGAACTACACATTTCGTTTCACCGGGAGGATCGGATCGCGGTTGCGGTGGTGGAACTGGACCCTATCCCGGAGGTGGGGGAAACGACGGAGATGCAGAAGTTTACGCTCCAGCTACTCGCCAAAGAGCTGTTAACTCCACCCAATTGGTGGATTGCCGCCAACTCGGACATGAATCTGATGATGGTTTATGTGATTAGCCCGGAGGATGATGCGAGCGAGGCGTTGCTGCGGATGAATGCGGATTTGTCCCAGTTGCTCTCCCGAACCAAAGAAGTGCTACAGCGGACCGCAAGTGCTGGACTTTGTGCGGCGGTGGGGCCGTTAGAGCAATTGTCTGCCTTGTACCGACAGGCTTGTCACGCGCTCCAGGAGCGAGTCGTGTACGGACATGACTTAGTCATTCCGTACCGAGAAACTGACGGGGAGATCGTGCGGCCTTTTGCCATCGAACCGCATCTGGAGAAGGAACTCGAGATCGGGATGGAGACCGCTGATGAGGCCAAGGCAATGGCGGCTTTGCAGGGAATATGGGATACGTTGGTTGCGAGAATGGAATCTTCGGACGATTTTCATGAAGCGGTGCTTTTTGTGCTTGGCTTATTTGTTCGAATGATTCAAAAGCGGGGATGGACGACCAAGCAAGTGCTCGGCGACGAAGCGCAGTATATCCAGAACGTAAGTCTGCTAAGCACTCAAACGCAAACTTGGGCGCTGCTGACGAGAAGCGTGCAACGTATCGTCGCCTATGTGAAGGAGCAGCGAAAAGCGAGCAGCCACCAGGTCGTGAAAGAGGTCCTTCGTCTGGTGAACGAGGAAATGGATCAAGAACTGACGCTGCACATGGTGGCAGATCGCATGTATATCAACTCCTCTTACCTCAGCCGACTGTTTAAGCAGGAGATGGGCGTGGCCTTTTCGGATTACGTCCTTGAACGCAAGATGGAGCGGGCCAAAGCGTTGCTACAGGAAGGGCACAAGGTCTACGATGCCGCGCGTTCGGTAGGTTACCGGGATGTCAGCTACTTCACCAAGGTGTTCCGCAAGTACTGGGGAGTGAATCCCGGGGAGTGTAAGGGGTAGTTAAGGTATAGGCAGTGGTGCAGGTATAAATGTAGGTATAGGTGCAGGTATAGATGTAGGTTTAGGTGTAAGTGTAGGTACAGGTGTAGGTGTAGGTTTAGTTTAGGTCCAGGCTCAGCTTCGGTTTGGCCCGACTCAACTAGTGCTGCCGGAGATGACACAGATCGAGCCTACCGTGGCAGCTGCAAGTCTGGCCTGCACCCGTAGTTTCTCTAACGCTTGTGAGCAACGCTATTTGGGGAATTCCGGTGTCGTTTGAAATCTAACGCTGATTAGGAAGCTTATTTCTCGGTTTTGGGCGTGAAATGGGCTGTTTTACCGTAAATAAGCTATCTGGTAAGCGTTAGAATTGAAACCCCTCCGATTTTCGCGAAATAAGCGCCGTGGCAAGCGTTAGAGAGAAATGTGCACGGAGAAAGACCTGCCTAGCAGTTGACTGTGTCGCATCTGGGGCAGAAAAGAGGACGGAGCGAGTATACTGAACAGAGGGATGCTTCGGATCTACGGCCGGAAATTAGTACAGATCGAGCCTACCGTGGCAGCTGCAAGTCTGGCCTGCACCCGCAGTTTCTCTAACGCTTGTGAGCAACGTTATTTTGGGAATTCCGGCGTGGTTTGCAATCTAACGCTGATAAGGAAGCTTATTTCCCAATTCCCGGCGGGAAATGGGCCGATTTTCCGTAAATAAGCTCTCTGGTAAGCGTTAGAATCGAAAATCCCTCCATTTTCGCGAAATAAGCGCCGTGGTAAGCGTTAGCGAGTGATGAGTACGGAGCACGGGGCGAACTCACCTGGCGGTGCTGTGCCAAGCGTTAGCGGGATTACCATCAGCACGCATGGGGGTATGCCAAAACGCCGGACAGAAACACTTGACAGAAGCGCTTAACACAAACACACGACCCAAACCCAACATAAGCCCCTGATAGAACGGCGGAAAACTAGCCTTGACTATGACGTAACGTCATAGCTCATAATTCTCCCTAAGTAAATGAACTAGGAGTGAGAATGATGAACATTACAACGCTGCGTTCCGATCATATTTATCGCAAAGTCGCTCAAGCTGCGCCTGAGGACAAGCTTGAATTGTTCCGCAACGAAATGATGGGTCCCTTTATGGGACAATGGAAAATACAGCAGATTCCATTTCGAGCGCAAGAGCCGAATGGTTTTGATGTGGTGACGTTTAACAGTATGATGCATCGATCCCCCGATGAGATTACCCCGGAGATTTCTTCGGAGATCGAGTGGATCTCGTCGGATTCCTTTTGGTGCGAATGTGAGGAGGCCATCAGAGAAAGCTTATGTCTTTTTGTGGAGCATGGAATTCGCCTCCCTGTATCCGACTACATCTTCACGATCCAGTTAGGAAAACCGGAAAATCGTTCCCTCGTCATCAACGAAGGATACAGCGGATTTGGAGGCATTCCCGGTTATATCTGGGGGACGCTTCTGCCCAATGCGTACACGGTCCCTCGGATGAAGGTGGCGCTGACGCATGAAAGCAACCATAACGTAAGATATCAATTTATTCGTTGGAATCCCAATGTTAATTTAGGCGAGCTTATTGTAAGCGAGGGATTAGCTGAGAGTTTTGCGACGTATCGATTTGGAGAAGAATGGTTGGGACCTTGGGTAGCCAAAACAGAAGCCGAAACCCTAAATCAACGCATCAAGCCGGTACTTAGAGAACGGCTGCAGGTTACCGGATTCGATCAAATTACGCCGTATCTATATGGAGATGAAATCGCTAAGCTGCAAAATTATCAACCTGCCAATATGCCGTACTGCGCTGGTTACGCTTGCGGATATCATTTAATCCAGTATTACTTAAAACAAACAGGAAAAACGATCTTCGAGGCAACGATCACGCCTGCGGATCAAATACTGGAGGAAGTCAAAGGTTTTTGGGAAGAAGAAACCATTATTAACGGTTTATGATATCGTTCAAACTTTTTTGCCCAATATGGTCATGAAGATTTTGCAGATTTTCTATACGAAGCCATTATGCATAACCTAGGTCAATCCGTGCAATAAACATGGCAACATTCATCTTTTGAAGCCGCAAGGCTTCTTTTTTTGTGCCCGTCAAAGCCGAGAAGCCATCATTTTACCACAAATAGTAATTGGTCTCTCCTACTCAGCTAGGCGGTCCGATTTTACAATATGTTCACAAGATGGTCACAGATGAACGATGGGACTATGAAGTGCGAAAGGGGGCAAGCGGATGCAATTAAAGACCAGAACCGTGGCAGAATCAGCTCAATCCCAAAAAACACCTCAAGTGAAACGAAGCTATTGGAGGCGGCTGGGATTCGACATCCGGAAGGAATGGGATCTCTATCTCATGCTCGTGCCGGGCATTTTATTCATCTTGCTGTTTAAGTATACGCCAATGTACGGAATTACGATTGCCTTCAAGGATTTTAATATTTTCACCGGATTTGCGGACAGCCCATGGGTGGGGTGGAAGCATTTCGAGCGGCTGTTTACGTCGCCGGACTTTGCCCAAGTGTTTAGAAATACGGTCATCATCAGTTTTCTGAAGATCGTTATTTTGTTTCCGTTACCGATCGTGGTTGCGCTGATGCTCAATGAGATGCGGAATATGATCTTCAAACGGACGGTGCAAACCGTGATCTATCTGCCTCATTTCCTGTCTTGGGTTATCGTTGGCGGATTGTTTATGGATTTACTATCAACAAACGGCGGGATCGTTAACAAAGCGCTCACCGCGATGGGGATGGAGCCGATCGCGTTCTTTCTGGACAACAGCGTGTTTCGCAGCGTCCTGATCACTTCGGCGGGCTGGAAGGAAACCGGCTGGAGTACGATCGTCTACCTGGCGGCGTTCACCACCATCGATCCCATGCTCTATGAAGCGGCAAGGATGGATGGAGCCGGGAGATGGAAGCAGCTGTGGCATATTACTTTGCCGGGGATCGCGCCGGTCATCATCCTGATGTTTATCCTGCGGCTCGGCAGCGTGCTGGAAGCCGGAACGGAACAGATCTTGGTGATGTACAATCCCGTCGTCTATCAGGTGTCAGACGTCATCGGCACGTATGTGTACCGCCGCGGGTTGGGCAGCCAGGATTACAGCTTTTCCACAGCGGTGGGACTGTTTGAGGCCGTAATCTCCTTCACCTTGGTCATTGCAGGGAACGCAGCCAGCCGCAAATATTTACAGCGCGGGATTTGGTAGGAAAGGGGGAGCTCATACATGGATCATAAACAAGCCTTGGAAGGATTGCAGCCGCGCGGAGTGATCAAAACCTCGTTTTCCGAAAAATGCTTTACCGTTTTCAATTACGTCTTCTTTATTCTGCTAGGGCTGACAACATTGCTTCCGTTCGTCAATTTGCTTGCCAAGTCCTTGAGCAGCGAAAGCGCCGTAATCTCAGGAAGGGTGGGGTTGCTTCCGGTAGGACTGCAATTTGAGACATATCACTATGTGCTTCAAGACTCCATGTTCCTCAATTCGCTGAAGGTATCCATCGCCCTGACGGTGATCGGAACGGCATGCAGTTTGTTTCTGACGACGCTCACGGCTTATCCCTTGTCTAAAGTACGGCTGCGTGGACGAAAAGGGATCTTGTTGATTTTCGTTTTTACCATGTTGTTCAGCGGCGGGTTAATTCCCACCTATCTGCTGATGCAGAACCTGAACCTGGTCAACTCCTTCCCGGTCTTGTTCCTCCCGGCGATGGTAAACGTCTACAACATGCTGATCATAAAAAACTACTTTGAAGGCCTCCCGGAAGAATTGGAAGAATCGGCTAAACTGGACGGGGCGGGGAATGTCCGAATCCTCATGTCGGTCATGCTCCCCTTGTCGCTGCCGGTGCTGGCGACGATTGGTTTGTTTTTTGCCGTAGCGTTCTGGAACGACTATTTCACGGCCATGATTTACATCAGTGACCCGGCCATTAAGCCGATGCAGCTGTATTTGAAGGAGCTGCTCGTTTCCTCCAGCGGGGATTTCCTGAAGGATAACATCGATGCAGCGATTAACACCACCCCGCAGTCGATCCAAGCTTCCTCCATCTTGCTGGCGACCATTCCGATTCTGCTCGTATATCCTTTCTTGCAAAAATACTTCGTAAAAGGCGTGCTGGTGGGTTCAGTGAAAGGTTGAAGCAACATGGCTCGATTAAGGCTAACACCTGAAGGGAGGTGATGAGCTCCGCTTGCAGTAGAACCCCAGTAGAAACCCAAAAACAACCGATTTGAAGGAGGGTATATATGAATTTAAAGATGAAAAAAACGTCAGCGGTACTTACCGCCATCCTTGGCTTTGCCCTAGTGTTGTCCGGTTGCGGCGGCGGAGGAGGCGAAACGTCAGAGCCT
>Ga0310835_100985_pt1 | contig 9150 bp, 10 predicted proteins | sample SM_ome_3_FD_201308 | JGI IMG/M metagenome (GOLD analysis project Ga0310835, IMG submission 201308) | Sorghum-adapted microbial communities enriched on stacked mutant (SM) sorghum from Joint BioEnergy Institute, Emeryville, California... ...
AAGGAGCAGCCCCTGACCATGACCATTGACGATCAGGAGGTTGCCGAGCTCGTCGCGGCCTGAGCAGCCACCAGCATCACCGACGAGATGCGCGCTCCGCTCTTACACCACGTCCTGGGACTTGACTTTCGCGTTCATTCGTGAACGCAGCCCGAAGGCCGCGAGTGCTACCCCCAGCCCCATCACGATGTAGCCGAGGACATGGAAGTCGATCACGGATGAGTCACTCGTCACGGCGAATCGAAGGATGAGGCCCGTCGCGAACACGAGCGTCGGAAACGCGAGCGCAGACTTGTCTGGGTGTCGCCCGCAGCCGAAGCTCGCACCTGGTTCCCGAGCAGCAGAGCGAACCCGGCCAGAGCTCCGAACCGTCGGGGTCGATGGCAGCCCACTGACGTTGAGACGAAGTGAAGACCGGAGGGGTTCCGCCACGAGCACCCCAGCAATTGAGCGTCGCGATCCGCAGTGGCAAGCGCAGAACGTCAACGCCCGTCGCCCCCCGGAAGGCGAGCTGTCGCATCATCCCTCGAACGCACCCGCGCACGCCCGAAGAGTCGTGCCGGTGGGACCGCTCCGCGCGTCCCATCAGCGGCCGAGAGACGCCCTGCTCCGTTCTCAGACGGCCGCGCGACGGCTCAGCCGAGCGCGACGTCGAGCGTCATCATCAGCGCGAAGCCCACGATCAGCGCGAGCGTCGCGATCCGGTCGCTGCCCGAGTGCGCCTCGGGCACCAGCTCGTCCATCACGACGTACAGCATCGCCCCCGCCGCGAACGCCAGCCCCGCCGGCAGCAGGACGGCGGCGACCGCGGCGACCGCGATCGCGACGAACGCCGCCGGCGGCTCGAACGCGCCGGTCGCCGACGCGAACCCGAACGCCTGCCGGCGCGAGGCGCCGCCGTCCAGCAGCGGCGCGGCCGCCGCGAACCCCTCCGGGATGTTCTGGATGCCGATCGCCAGCGCGATCGGGATGCCGATCTCCGTGCCGCCGGCGGCGAACGCCAGCCCGACCGCCATGCCCTCCGGCACGTTGTGGATCGCCATCGCGATGAGCAGCAGCAGGCCGCGCCGCTGCGCCGCGGGATCGCCGTCGCGGCGCGCGAGGCCCGTCCGACCGCGCTCGACGAACCGCCAGTGCAGGTGCGGCACGAGCCGGTCGAGCACCGCCAGGCAGACCGCGCCGGCGAGCAGCCCGGCCACGACCTCGCCGACGCCGCCGCGGTCGAGCGCCGGGACCAGCAGGCTGAACGTGGTCGCCGCCAGCATCACCCCGGCCGTGAAGCCCATGAGGACGTCGAGCGCGCGCTCCGAGGGGCGGCGCAGCACGAGCACGCCGAGCCCGCCGACCGCGGTCGCCGCGCCCGAGCCGACGATCCAGAGGACCTCCTCGATGGTCAGGTCCATGGCCACCGGATCATGCCGACCCGGTGGCCACGGCGCCGGTCAGCTGCCGGGGATGCCCTCGCCCGGCGGGCATCCCGGGCTGCCGACGAGGTCGGCGATCACGACGTCGGGCGCGACCCCGCAGCCCACGAGCGCGGTCCCGAGCGACACGACGACCCAGCGCTTGGCGCCCTGCGGGTTGACGAGGATGAAGTACGCGGGCTGGAACTTGCCCTCGCCCTTCGGCGTGGCGGTCTGCCAGGCCAGCGCCCAGTGGTCCGACAGCGACGAGATCCGGATCCGGTCGACCGTGTACCAGCTCTTGGGGACCCGGTTGGCGCCCCCGAGCTTCGTCGTCTTGACCGCCCGGGTGATCTGCTTGGCCTGGGACGCCGTGGGCGCCTTGGAGGCGGCGGCCGGCCCGGCGAACGCGCCCAGGGCGATCGCGCCGGCGGCGAGCGCCGCGAGCATCGTGCGTAGAGGCATGGCGGCAGCCTAGTGCCGCGCGGCGGCCATCTGGTCGCGCAGGCGCTCCAACGCTCGTCCGTTGCCGCGCCGCAGCCAGGACCGCGACAGCGGGGCGAGCAGGCGCTCGGCGAACGGCGCCGCCTCGGTCACCACGGTGAACGTCACCTCGGTCGCGCCCTCGCCGCTGGGGCGCAGCGTCCACGTGCCGCGCGTGCGCCGGCGCCCCTTCGCGCCGACCGTCGTCTCGACGATCCGCTCCGGCGCCTGCGCCTCGACGATCTCGATGTCGATCCAGTCGGCGGGCCCGGGCGTCGCCGCGCGCACGCGGGCGCGCGCGCCCACCCCCGACTCCGCGCCCGACAGCGTCCAGTCGCGCAGGAAGTGGTCGCAGAACGCCTCGTGGTTGGCGAGGACGATCAGGTGGTCGTACACCTCCTGCGGCGGGCGGGCGACGATGGTGCTCACCGTCACGGCTTCCAAGGAGTCCCCCCTTCGGGTCGTGGCTCAGCTCGCGCGCAGGTACGTAAGCACAGCCAGGACCCGCCGGTGGTCGTCGTCGCTGGCGGGGAGGTCGAGCTTGGAGAAGATCGACGACACGTGCTTCTCCACCGCGCTCGCGGTGATCACGAGCTCGCGCGCGATCGCCGCGTTCGTGCGGCCCTCGGCCATCAGCGCGAGCACCTCGCGCTCACGCGGGCTGAGCGCGCCGAGCTCCCCCTCGCCGGCGCGCGGGTCGCGGGCGCGCATCAGCGCGCTGACGACCTCGCTGTCGAGCGCCGTGCCGCCGCCGGCCACGCGCTGCAGCGCGTCGAGGAACGTGCGCACCTCGGCGACTCGCTCCTTGAGCAGGTAGCCGACGCCCTCGGCGCCCTCCGCGAGCAGCTCGGCCGTGTAGACCGGCTCGACGTACTGGGACAGGATCAGGATCCCGGTGGCGGGATGGCGGCGGCGCACCTCGATCGCCGCGCGCACGCCCTCGTCGGTGAACGTCGGCGGCAGGCGCACGTCGACGATCGCCAGGTCGGGCTTGTGGCCGTTGACGACGCGCAGCAGGCCCGGGCCGTCGTCGACCTGGGCCACGACCTCGATGTCGTGGTCGGTCAGCAGCGCGATGAGGCCCTCGCGCAGCAGCGCGTTGTCCTCGGCGATCACGACCCGCATGGCAGCTCCACGCGCACCAGTGTGCCCGCTCCCGGCTCGCTGGCGATCTCCACCCGCCCGTCGACCGCCTCGACGCGGTGGCGCAGCCCGGTGAGCCCCGCCCCGGCCGGGTCCGCGCCGCCCGGCCCGTCGTCGGCGATCTCGACGACGAGCACCTCGCCGCGCTCGGACACGGTGACGAGCGCCGACGCCTCCGGAGCGTGCTTGGCGACGTTCGTCAGCGCCTCGGAGATCGCGAAGTACGCGGCGGTCTCGACGACCAGCGGCGGCCGGCGCGCCAGCTCGCCCTCGACGTTCACCGGGATCGCCGAGCGGCGTCCGAGCGCCTCGACGGCCGCCATCAGCCCGCGGTCGGCCAGCACGGGCGGCGCGATGCCGCGCGCGAGGTCGCGCAGCTCGCCGATCGCCGCGGTCGCCTCCTCGCGGGCGCGGCGCACGAGCTCGGCCGCCTCCGGGCGGTCCTCGAGGCGCTCCTCGGCACGCCCGAGGTGCATCGTCAGCGCCACGAGCCGGGCCTGCGCGCCGTCGTGCAGGTCGCGCTCGATGCGGCGCAGCTCGGCGGCCTGGGCGTCGACGACGCCGCGCCGCGTGCGGGCCAGCTCGTCGACCCGCTCGGTCAGCTCCTCCTCGCGGGCGCTGGCGAACAGGCGGTGGCGGTACACGATCAGCGCGTGCACGGCGAGCGCGACCGCGAACGCGCTCAGCGGCCACACCGGCCAGAACTCGCCCGCCCCGCCGATCGCCCACGCCGCGACCTCGGCGACCGCCAGCGTCCCCAGGACCGACGCGGTGATGCCCAGCCCGCGCTCCGACGGCGTCGGCAGCCGCTGGCTGAAGCGCACGCCGGCGTGGACGGCGAGCGGGACGAACAGGCCCACGAACACCCAGGCCGGCCAGAAGAGGCCGCTGCCGTCGGCGGCCACCCACACGACGACGACGATCAGCGCCAGGAGCGCCGACAGGCTGGCGTGGATGCCGAGCGCGATGCGGGCCTGCGTGGTCATGGCGACCAGGATGACGCAGCCGGCGGGCCGTTTGGGTGGGGCGGCATGGCGTCCGCGGCCGCGGCGCGCCCCCGGGCGCGGGTGCGGGAAACCCCACCCCCGCCGGCTCCGCGCGGTACGGTGACGGCGATGCCTCACAACGTCCTCGTCGGCTACGACGGCTCCGACAACGCTCGTCTCGCGCTCGCCCAGGCGATCGAGATCGCCCAGCGCACGAACGCGCGCCTCACCGTCATGAGCGTCGTCCCCGACGTGGCGGCGACCGCGCACGCCGCCTGGCTGGCCGGCGGCAATCCCGCCGAGCTCGAGGAGGAGATGCGCAAGGAGGTCACGGCGACGCTCGAGGAGGGCATCGAGCAGGTGCCCGACGACCTGCCGGTCACGAAGCTCCTCGGACACGGGCACGCCGGCCCCGCGCTCGTGGCCGCCACCGAGGAGCACGGCTGCGACCTCGTCGTCGTCGGCACGCGCGGCCGCGGCGCGGTGCGCTCGCTGCTGCTGGGCAGCGTCACCGAGCACCTCGTGACCCACAGCCGCGTGCCGATCGTCGTCGTCCCGCCGCCCGGCCGGCTGCGCGAGGACCTCGCCGCGAGCTAGCGTCGGTTGAGGCGCGCGAAGATCCGCTTCTGCGCGCCGTAGAGCTTGGGCAGCTCGTCCGCCAGCCGCGCGTACGCGTCGCGGGCGGCGGGCTGCGGCTCGAAGACCGCGTCGACGGGCACGAGCCCGGCGACCGCGCGCGGCTCCAGCTCGCCGACGCCGATCGCGCCCAGCAGCGCGGCGCCGCGCAGCGTCGCGAGCGCGGGGTCGGCGACCCGCTCGATCCGGCGGTCCAGGACGTCGGCGAGGATCTGGCACCACAGGTCCGACACCGCGCCGCCGCCGACCAGCCGCAGCGGGTCCAGGCGCCGCCCGGCCAAGCGCTCGACCCCGCCCAGCAGCCAGCGCGCGTTGTAGGCGACGCCCTCGAGCACCGAGCGTGCGAGCTCGGCGCGCGTCGCCGCCGCGGACACGTTGTGCCAGCCCCCGCGCGCCCGCCGGTCGGACACCGGCGAGCGCTCGCCCGCCAGCCACGGCGCGAAGATCACGCCGTCGCTGCCCGGCGGCGCCTGCGCGGCCAGCGCGACGAGCTCCTCGTACGTGCCGCCGAGGACGCGGTCGCGCAGCCACTGCAGGCACGCGCCGGCCGAGTCCTGGTTGTCGGCGATCAGGTAGCGGCCGGGCCCGACGCCGGGCACGGACGCGATCGAGCGCATCGGGTCGGTCTTCTTGAACGGCACCGGGCACGAGATCCACGACGTCGTGCTGATCGCCATGTGCGCGGCGAGCTCGTCGAGCGCCCCCGCGCCCGCCGCGGCCCCGTGCAGGTCGGGCGTGCCGGCCACGACCGGGACGCCGTCCGGCAGGCCGAGGTCGGCGGCGACGTCGTCGCGCACCGTGCCGACCACCGACACGCCGCGCACCAGCGGCGGCAGGCGGTGCGGCTCGACGCCGGCCAGCGCGACCAGCTCGGGGTCGTAGGCGAGGCGGTCGAGGTCGCGGTTGTCGGTCAGCCAGGCGCCGATCATCGACGCGTGGCTGGCGGCGGCGCGGCCGCAGAAGCGCATCGTCAGGTAGTCGGCCGGCTCCAGGAACCAGCGCGCCGCGGCGGCGGTCCCCGGGCGGTCGCGCTGCAGGAACAGCATGTGGCTGATCGGGTCGCCGCCCGCGGGCGACGGCGCGCCGCCGGTGCGCCGGATCCAGGTCGCGAGGCGCCGCGGGTGGTAGCCGAGCAGCGGCCCGCCGATCAGCCTGCGCGCATGCCCGGCGCCGCGGGTGTCCAGCCACAGCACGCAGTCGTCGACCGGCCGCCCGTCGTCGGCGACGGGCACCACGCTGCCCCACTGGGAGGTGACCGACACCGCGATCACGCTCGCCGGGTCGACGGCGCCGCTGCGCAGCGCCTCGCGCGCGCCGTGGCGGATCAGCGACCACCAGCCCTCGGCGTCCTGCACGGCGCCGCCGTCGGGGGTGCGCCGGGTCTCGACCGGCGTGTGGCGCGCCCACAGGATCCGGCCCGCGGTGGAGACGAACCCGACCTTCGGACCGCCGGTGCCCTGATCGACGGCGAGGACGACGCGCTCCTGCTCGCCGCCGCCGGACCTCATGCCGGATCCGGGACTCCGAGCTGGGCGTCGAGGATCTGCGTCATGACGCCGCGGATCATCGCGTCGGCGTCGACGGTCAGCCCGCCCGGCACGCCGCCGTAGATCGCCGCCGACGCGGCCGGCTCGCCGGCGTGCTCGCGCGCGTACGCGACCGCCGCGGCGAGGTCCTCGGCGAACGCCTCCACCACCCCCGCCTGCAGCTGCGGCCGCGTGACCGCGAAGTGCAGCCCGTTGGGGTACTGCAGCCCGTTGAGGCGCCAGCCGCGCTCGCGCATCGCGTCGTTGACGTGGTAGATGTCGAACGCGTCGGAGGTGAACGCGAAGACGAACGTCGGCTCGCCCATCAGCCGCAGCTCGGGGTGCGAGCGGACGGCGTCCTGCATCCGCGCCGAGGTCTCGAAGATCCCCTTCGCGTAGCGCCGGTAGCCCTCGCGGCCGAGCGACACCATCGCCGCCCACGTGGCGGCCAGCAGGCCGTCGGACCGCGATCCCTCCATCCCCGGGGAGAAGTACTTGCCGCCGCTCCACTCGGGCAGGAACGCGTACGCGTGGTTGCGCAGCGCCTTGTCGCGGAACAGGACCGTCGAGGTGCCCTTCAGCGCGTAGCCGTACTTGTGCGTGTCGGCGGAGATGCTCGTGACGCCCGGCAGGCGGAAGTCGAAGACGGGGACGTCGAGCCCGAGCTCCTCGCCGAACGGCAGGAGGAAGCCGCCCAGGCAGCCGTCGACGTGCAGGCCGACGCCGTGGCGCTGCGCCATCTCCGACAGCTCGGCGATCGGGTCGACGGTGCCGTAGCCGTAGTTGCAGGCCGAGCCGACGATCGCAACGGTCCCGTCGTCGATGAGCGCCTCCATGGCCGGGAGATCGGCGAGCGTCGTGTCCGGGTCGACCGGCGCCCGGCGCAGCTCGATCCCGAACAGGTGGCAGGCCTTGTCGAACGCCGGGTGGGCGGTCTCGGGCTTGACGACGTTCGGCCGCTCGATCCCCCGCTCGCGGCCGTGCTCGCGGTAGACGAGCATCGCGTGCATGACGCTGCCGGTCCCGCCGCTGGTGACCAGGCCGGCGGGCTCGCCGCCGGCGACGGCGCCGGCGTGGAACAGGTCCAGCGCCATCGCCAGGATCTCGCCCTCGAAGCGCGTCGCGCTCGGGCACATGTCGCGCTGCAGCGCGTTGTGGTGGGCGAAGAGGCCGAACGCCTCGGTCAGGAACGCGTAGTGCTCGCGGTCGCCGCAGTACATGGTCCCCGAGCAGCGGCCGGTCTCCCAGACCTGGTCCTCCTCGGCCGCCATCTCGCGCAGCTCGGCGAGGATCTCATCGCGGGAGCGCCCGGTCTCGGGCAGCGCTCGCATGACCGGGTAGCGGTCCCGGTACGGATAGGCGTCGAAGAGGTCGCCCATCGCGGTCAGCGGTCGAGCCCGAGCGCGGACGCGGCGCGCGCCCACGCGTCGGCGTCGGTGGCGTCGGGCGAGGCGCCGGCGGTCATCCGGGGCGTCCCGGCGGACCGGTCGAGGTTGGCCAGCGCCAGGTCGAGCGCGGCGATCGGCACGTCCGCCGCCTCGGCGAGCTCGGCCGCTCGGCGGTCCAGCAGCAGGCGGTCGCCGATGCCGAAGACGCGCTTGGCGGCGATCGTGGTGTCGTCGCGGTCCCCGGCCAGCAGCGCGGACGCCTCGACGTCGGCGAGCCCGAGGCAGCCGGCGACGACGAGCAGGTCGTAGCGGGCGCGGCCGATGCCGCCGACGGTGCCCAGCCGCTCGAACAGCCGCTCGAAGCGGCGCTGCGGCGTCCACGACGGGTCGCCGTCGAGCGCCGCGGACGGGCCGCCGTGGCGCTCCAGCCAGGCGTTCAGGGCCTCCAGCCCCCGCTCGGCCGCCGCCTCGTCGGCGTACGGGGAGCGGTCGCCGCGCAGCACGGCCTCGGCGGCCAGCCGGATGCCCTCGTCGCGGTCCCCGGCGGTGGCCGCCTCGGCGAACGCGCCCTGCGGCGCGGTCCGCAGCTCGGTCAGGCGGCCCGTGGCGAACGCGATCTCCTCGGCGAGCTGCTCGGCGTCGGCGGTGGCGTGCAGGCCGGGCACGAGCGCGCAGCGATAGCCGTCGTCGGCGGCGCGGGCGACGCGGCGCACGCGCACGCCCGACGTGGCGCTGCTGCGCCGCGACGCCGGCTTCGTCGCCGCCCCCCGCGGGCGTGCGGCGCCCGACGAGCTCGTGGTCCGCCGGCGCGGCGGCTCGGGCTCGCGGCAGATCGGGCAGTTCTGGACGAAGCGGTTGTGGCGGCAGAACGTCGGCACCGGGATCCCATGCTAGATGCCGGGACCGCGGGGCGGGTCAGGCCCGGGCGCGCGTCCAGGTGGCCGCCGCGAGCAGCGGATCGGGCTCGTCGGCCGGCGCCGGCACCAGGCCCTCGCGGGCGAGCCCGAGGTCGGCGGCGAGGCGGTCGATCAGCTCGGCGCTGCGGCGCGTGGCCGCCTCCCAGCAGGCCAGGAGCAGCTCGGCGTCGGCCCGACGGCGGCAGACGGGCACGACGCGGATCGGCCGGTCGGCGGGCGGGCGCGGGTGGTCGAGCGGGGCGACCGGGCGCACCTCGGGCGGACCGCCGGCGATGGCCGAGACCGTGATGCGCTGGCGCCCGTGCGGGCGCCGCGGGGGCGGGAGGCGCCCCCACGTCGCGGCGCGCAGCGTCGTGTCGCGCATGAGCCTGTCGCGGCCGTGGTGGCGCGGGCGGCGCCGCTCCGGCTTCCCCGCGCGCAGGCACGGCAGGCGCACGAACAGCGCCTCGGCGAGCATCCAGGCCAGCAGCACGACGAGCGCCACGGTCGTCACCGCGGGCGCGACCGCCTTCTCGAGCAGGCACAGGTTGCCGCCGTCGGACGCCGCCGGGCAGCCGGTCTCCTCGGTGCGGACGGGGAGCACGACCACCAGCGCGATCGCCAGCCCCGTCAGGACGAAGATGAGATGGGGCAGGGCACGACGCGCACGCATTCCTCTTCGGGGGTCG
>Ga0310835_100987_pt1 | contig 9140 bp, 8 predicted proteins | sample SM_ome_3_FD_201308 | JGI IMG/M metagenome (GOLD analysis project Ga0310835, IMG submission 201308) | Sorghum-adapted microbial communities enriched on stacked mutant (SM) sorghum from Joint BioEnergy Institute, Emeryville, California... ...
TGTGGATTACCCGATCGACCTGACGCCGGACGGGCAACAGATTATGTTCCTGGCCGACTACCGGAATGAAGGCGGCAGCCTCTACATCTCCAAGAATGGCGGAGAACCGAAGATTCTAGACGAGGATGTCTTCACCTTAATCCTCACTGATGAAGGGATGTACTACGCCAAAGACTACTACGAAGGCTCCTTCGACTTGTACTTCACCAACGATTACAGCAAGTCCGAACTGATCGCACGTGAAGCGGAATCGCTCCGATACTAGCATCTTGAACAAGACGGCCCTGTCCAGGTGATGAGGCCGTCTTTGCGTTATCCGGGATCACGGTGCAGGCAGCTATTGATGCGCTTTCCGGTAGGATTTGGGCGACATGCCGTAGGTTTTGCGAAACTGTCTCGTAAAGTAGTTGCTGTCGTTGAATCCGCTGTTCAGCGAGACCTGGGTGATCGGAAGATCGGTCTTCGCCAGCAGCATGCAGGCACGCTCCAACCGCAGGTGAAGCAGATAGTTGATAGGAGTCGTGTTGTAGTAGGTGCGGAAGATCCGATTCAGGTGGCGGACGGAGATATCCGACTGTTTGGCAATATCAACGAGCGTGATCGGTTCGAGGTAATGGTCTTCCATATAGGAGACGGCACTCGCCAGATGCTTGAAGTGGCTGACCAGGCCTTTCTCCTGGCGGTCGTAATGCCGGGACAGATAGACGATGAGTTCGATAAACCTCGACTTCAACATCGTCTGATAGCCTTGCGGCTTCTCCTCGTACTCCCTGATCATGGAATCGATGAACGATGCGACATATTCGAGGCTCGGAATCGGCAGACTCAGCCTGCTCTCATAGTGTTGGATGTGGCGGTAATGCGGCTCGAGGACGAACAGCGCCTGATACCCGTTGATCGATTTCAGATCATCGCCGGCGGAAGCGAGCAGTTCGGGACGGTACATGATGTTGCAGATCTTGAAGTGATGAGGCTCCCGGTACGCATGCAACGTATCGCCGGAGATGACGAACACATCCCCTTTTTTGATGAAGTAGGAGTGGCCGTTGACGACATGGATCGCGTTGCCGCTGAGAACGATCACCAGTTCAGAGAAGTCATGATGCCTGTGCAAATCCATGTCTTCGTCATGGCCACCATACTGGATAAAGAACGGAAACTGCTTATCCCTGGTGAACCATTCGAGATCCATGACCCGCAAGGAATTCTTCCCTCCATTCTGGACACCTCATGTCCATATAATGCTATTTTTAGACTGAATTTTCAAGGTATTTGCCGTCATTATTGGATATATTAGTAATATTGAGTGGGTTACCGATAAACTACCTTGGCATGTTTGAGGAGGTTGTCTATGCAATCAGGCCAGACCCAAGTATCAACTCCACTTCGGTTTAGAGAACGCTTTCAATTAAGGGCCAAATATCGGCTCTTCCTGATGGCTCTGCCTTTCCTGGCAATCGTGTTCATCTTTTCCTATCTGCCTCTCAGCGGCTGGATCTACGCGTTCTATGACTACCGGCCGGGAATTCCTCTGTCCAGAAGCGAATTTACCGGGTTGCAGTGGTTCACCGCGATGTTCTCCAACGAGATCCAGCGAGCCGAGATGGCCAGAGTCATGCGCAATACTATAGGCATCAGTTCACTGGGCATATTGGCCTCGGTATTGCCGGTGATCTTCGCCATTCTGCTCGCGGAAGTCCGACATACCTGGTTCAAGAAAACCGTACAGACGCTGACAACTCTGCCGAACTTCATCAGTTGGGTGTTGGTTTACTCCTTCGCGTTCATGTTGTTCTCCGTCGACAACGGATTCCTGAACAATTTCCTGCTCGGCATGGGATGGATCGAACAGCCGACGAACATCCTCGCATCGAGCGAGCATATCTGGCTGAAGATGACGCTGTGGAGCACCTGGAAGGGCCTCGGTTGGGGGGCGATCATGTATATCGCCGCGATCACCGGCATCGACCAGGAGCTGTACGAAGCCGCCAAAGTCGACGGAGCAGGCCGCTTCCGCCTGATCTGGCACGTAACGGTACCGGGCATCATGCCGACGTTCTTCGTCCTGCTGGTGCTGTCGATCGCCAACTTCATCAACAACGGGATGGAGCAATACTTCGTCTTCGCCAATGCGATGAATATCAAAGATATCGAGGTGCTGGACCTGTATGTGTACAACATCGGGATAACGGGTCGAAACTTCGGCTTCGCAACCGCGGTCAGCATCATGAAGTCGTTCGTCAGCCTCTTCCTGCTGTTCGTGGCCAACGGAATGTCGAAAGCAGTGCGCGGCGAGACGATCATCTGATCACCGGAAGGGAGACGGTTACGCATGACATACGAATCCAAGTTCAGTTGGTTTAACGTATTCAACTATACGATACTGGCCCTGTTCACGCTCACATGCCTCTTCCCGTTCTACTACCTGTTTATCAATACGATCAGCAACAACGACCTGAGCAGCAGAGGGTTGATCCTGTTCTGGCCGGAAGGGATTCATTTCAACAACTATGCCCAGGTGTTCCGGATCCCCGGACTGGCGCAGGCTACGCTTGTGTCCGTGGGCAGAACCGTCATCGGCACGGCTCTGACCGTCGCCGCATCAGGTTTCCTCGGGTATCTGTTCACGAAGCAGGAGATGTGGGGGCGCCGCTTCTGGTATCGGTTTCTCGTCATCACGATGTACTTCAATGCCGGTCTCATCCCCTGGTATCTGCTCATGCGCAATCTTGGCTTGATCAACAATTTCCTGGCCTATATCTTGCCGGCCATCGTCTCGCCATTCTTCATCATCCTGGTCAAGACCTTTGTGGAGTCAACTCCAGTCGCGCTGCAGGAATCAGCCCAGATCGACGGTGCCGGTTACTTCACGATCTTCTGGAGGATCGTCATGCCGCTGATCACGCCGATTCTCGCCACCATCGCGATCTTCTCGGCGGTTGGGCAGTGGAATCAGTTCTATGACACGTTGTTTCTCGTCACTGACTCGAGACTGTATACGTTGCAGTTTATCCTGTGGCGATATATGAATGAAGCGACATCGGTAGCCGAGATCATGAGGCAGACCGGAGGATCAACGAGACTGGATCTGTCGATGATGCCGACGGCAACCTCGGTGCGGATGACCGTCACGATGGTCGTCGTCATCCCGATCTTGCTCGTATATCCATTCTTCCAAAGATATTTCGTCCAAGGGATCATGATCGGCGCTGTCAAAGGTTAAGAGGCTGTTCAGGACATATAGTTTTCATATATAGACATTAAAGGGGGTGATATGGGTAACAGGAATGCAGATCGCAAGGCTTGTTTCGATTTTCTATATGGTTATGAAAGCAAAAGGGAGGTTACACTCAATATGTTTTCGAACAGGAAATGGACAGCTCTAATCATCATGATCTGCTTCATCTTGCTCTTCACCACCGCATGCAGCAGCAAAAATGACAACAATAACACCAACTCCAATTCTAATACCACCACAACGACCAACAATACGAGCAACAATACGGGTGGATCAACAAACACCGCATCGAACGACAACGGACCGATCGACTGGTCCAAGGAACCGGAAGTTACGCTGGATGTGTTCGACGTCCTGGCCAACTATTCCGGTCCTCAGGGCGGCTGGTTCGGCAAACTGGTCAAGGACAAGTTCAACATCAAGCTGAACATCATCCAGGGCGGCATCGAAGGCAAGGTCGCTACGGCGCTGGCTGCCGGCGATCTGGGAGACTTGATCGTTGGTATGGGCGGCACTGACTATACCGATGCGATCAAGGCCGGTCTAATCCTGGATTGGACCAAAGATGGCCTGCTGGAGAAGTATGGTCAAAATATCCTGAAATATGCCCCTGAGGCGCTGGAAGCGAACCGTCAACAATTCGGGGAAGGCAAGGCCATCTACGGCATCGGCCACAACGTCGGCAGCGGCGACGGACCAAGCGAGGGCTCTGAAATGACGTTTGGACCTTATCTGCGCTGGGACCTATATCAACAACTGGGAAGCCCGACGATCAAGACGCTGGACGATTATCTCCCGCTCCTCAAGCAGATGCAGGATCTCGCGCCCGTATCGGATTCCGGCAAGAAGACTTACGGCTTCTCGCTGTGGTCGGACTGGGACGGCGACTTTGCAACGTTGCCCAAGGTAACCGCGCAATTCTACGGCTATCAGGAAGGCGACAGCTTCAACCCTGGCGCGATGATCCTCACCAAGGCCGACGGACCTGAATATCAAGGGCTCCTGGACGATGACAGCTACTACATGAAGGGCCTCAAGTTCTACTTCGACGCCAATCAGATGGGCCTGCTTGATCCTGACTCGCTGACCCAAACCTTTAGCGATGTTTCGAACAAGTACAAGGATGGCCAAGTGTTCTTCGCACAGTTCCCGTGGCTGACAGGTGTTTACAATACACCGGAGCATACGTCTGAAGGCAAAGGCTTCGCGCTTGTTCCATTCGAGGAAGAAAAAGTTTACTCCTATGGTTTCAATCCATATGGAGGCAACTGGTACTGGTCAATCAGCGCCAAGACGAAATATCCGGAACGCGTCATGGCCTTCCTCGACTGGTTGTTCTCGCCGGAAGGCATCATGGAAGGGATGTGGGGGCCGAAGGGACTGGCCTGGGATCTCGACGCCAATGGCAAGCCTTATCTGACCGAATACGGTTTGCAGGCGATGACCAATGCCGATACTCCTGTACCGGACGAATACGGCGGCGGAGTCTGGAGCGACGGTTCCGGCAACTTCGGCAAGCTGAACAACCACACGCTCGCCCTGTCGCTGACCAACCCGGAAACAGGCGAACCGTATGACTACAAACTGTGGTCCTCCGAGCTCAGCCGCAACCCGGATCCGGTCAAGAAGAGTTGGCAAGAACACTATGGTGTGCTTACCGACAAGGAACTGTTCGTCAAGAATGGCCAGGTAGCCGTACAGAAACCATACCTGAGCTTCGATCCGCCTGCTGAAGAGCCATCGGACATCAACTTTAAGCGGAGCAACGTGGCCAAGGTCATCAAGGAATACTCCTGGAAGATGATGTTCGCGAAGGACGAGGCCGAATTCAACTCGCTCAAGCAAGAAATGGTAGATAAGGCGAAGGGCCTCGGCTATGACGATGTTGTCAACTGGCAAGTCGAGCAGGCCAAGAAGACGGTATTCACGAAGTTCAATAAGTAACGGCATTAATGATGGGGCAATCCAGCATCGGAATGCCCCTTCCTTTTGCATGGAGGATGAGAGAGTCTGCAAGGTGATTGCTTCGCTTGCGGCAAACCGGTCCATACAGCAAGTATGGCTTATACTTAGGCTGTGTTCATGTTGATTGTTGCTTATTGGTGGCCTCGGATGTCAGACCAAACTTGTAACGGAACCAGGAAGATCTATGTACCTGGAGCGGTGTCGAATCGTATCGATGCGCGCGCTCATCAGGCTCCAGCAGTTGTACGACTGCGGTTAATTCACTCCAGATTGGATGGCCTGCACAATATCCTCCGGGTGAAGATGCGGTATCATATGCCCGGCTTGCTCCAGGACGATAAGCGTGGACCTTGGTACATCGCGATGCAATCGGTAGCTGTGCTCCTTTGTCGTAAACGGATCAAGCTCTCCAACGACGATGATCAGCGGCACTGTGATCTCTCGATATCGATGCATCACTTCTCTTGCAGTTGGCACGAAGACAAGTACGTCCTCTCGGTTCGATCTGAACTGGGATGGTCTTAGCCATAGATGGCGTGTGGACAGACGATATTTCTCAGGGACCTGTTCCGGCTGAAAAGTTTCCTTCAAGATTCGTTCTGCTAACCACGGCCCGAGAACACGCAACATCATATTCATGAAGATGCCTCCCGCTATCGGTGTCGTTACGACAGTCGAGATCGGGTCTCCTCCCTCCGCTGGATACCCTTCAGGATACATGCCTCCACCTAGCGTCACGATCACTGCTGCATCATCAGGATAATCAAGAGCATAAGTGAGCACCAGCAGACCGCTCCAGGAATGGCCGACCAGTATCGGTTTGTCGATCTCCAGTTTTTGCAGCGCCTGATGGATCAGTCTCGCCTGAGTCCGGGGTGTCACACGCTCTCCACGCGGACGTTGACTATGCCCATAACCGGGACGATCAAATGCGATCGCTCGGTATCCCCGGGATGCAGCCAGTTCGATCACTTCATCGAAGTCGTGTGCATGAAGCACACCGCCATGGAGAAACACGATCGGCTGCCCGGTCCCTTTGCTTATATAATGCAACCTGACACCTTCTACTGTAACAAATTCACCGTCCGGCGGGTAACGTTTCTCAGACAACCGAAACATGATTCTATTGTACAAGACCACCACGATGACGATGGTGATGCATAACCATAACAAGATCAATTCGCATCCTCCTCATGATATTTGAATCATTTATCCCGGTATATCATGCTCTTGGAAGTGCCCAACATATGATGTTTATATACTTTATAGAATGCTTTTCACGTACTATTAAGTATGTTTAAACCAAAAATAATCGGCAATCTCCTACTTCTTGACTGCCGCCCCTCTCCACCATATCGTGGAGATCGTCCGGGTGAGTGTAGCCAGCGACTCCGGTGAAGGGTCCAATAACCACTCGATCAGCACACCTTTCAACAAGGAATCCAGCATGGCGGCCAAAGCACGCGCATCAACCTCATCGGAGACGAGTCGCTTCTGCTGCATCTCATATATATGAACCGCAACTGTATCCAGAAACTTCGCATGCAGTTGCTGTACACTTCGCTTCACTTCTGCATCGAGCTCGGAGACGAGGAAGTACATTAACAGCTTCGCTCGTCCATCTGCTTCCGCGAGGCAGAGAAACTGGGTCTCCAGCCACTGCATGAACGTATGCACAGGATCCTCAGAAGCCAGTACATGCTCCATCTGAACTGGGAGCGCTCGAATCTGCTCGTCATAGACTTTCTCCAGGACGTGCACGAACAGCTCATGCTTGCTGGAGAAATGCCAGTATACAGCACCTTTGCTTAGACCTGCATGCTCTGCTACCTTGTCGAGTGAAGACCGTTCGTACCCATACGTCGAGAATACGATTTCTGCTGACCTTACGATGCGGGAACGTGTATCCTTCTCTGCAACGCCTGGTTCGTTAGACTGAATAACCTTCAGCCACTCTCTCATCCTGTCCTTGCTTCCAAAATGTCTTCGGACGGCTGTCCAATGAACATCCGCCGCCTCGGCTACCTCTGCAAAGGTTATTTGATCATACGGTTTCAACTTGGCTAATCTCTCAGCCGCCATAAACACCTTATCACGAACTGACACTTTTCACCTGCCTCCCCGAACATCGATTCACATACTTAAGTGGTGACAGCTATCGCTTAAAGCATCGCCAGACCATTTTCTAGGTACATAGTGTTCAAAATTATTCAGCAAAAAATGTTCATTAGTACTTGACGGTTACAGGAGCGTCCGCCGCTTTACGATTACCATGGGAACCTTTGGTCGGCAGTTTCAGCTTCTCGGCAAGGACATACGTCTTGCTTGCCCACCATTTGTCGTCCTTTGCCGGAGTCATCAACAGCTCGCTAGACTCGCTGTAGCGGAACAAGATGGTAAGGAATTGCGCCTCCGTCAGCGGGTCGGCAGGTTTCAAGAGCTTCTCCACCTTGCCCGTTTTCGGATTCCTTTCCTCAAAGCCCGCAATCAAACCCTTTTGGATTGCCCAAACCATATTCTCACTCCAGTAAGCGTCAGGTCGGAAATCGACATACTGCTTACCGAGGGAGAGGTCAATCTTATTGTCATCTTCCTTCGGTTGGGAGGAAGATGGGCGTTGTTTGGTGGTGAAAGACCAAGTGTAATTATGATTGCCGTATTTCACGGTAACAGTATAAGTCTCGCCATATTCAAGTTCCTTCTTTGGATAAAGATGAACGATTGCTCCGGGTTCAGCAAAGAAATCAATGTTATTTCCCTTGCTATCCCTAATAATAGCACTCTCGAATTCACCGTCTTTCCAAGAAGCAGGACTGTAAGTAATCACATACCCCGTCTTGCTTACCTTAAACTTCTCCAAAGGGTTCGGAATCTCGTTACCGTAAAACGCAATACCCACATCCTTCTGCCCATCGTAAGGATAAACATAAGAAGGGATATTCGGTAACTTACTAATAGAACCCAAAGTAATAACAACCGCATCCCCTACTTGACCGAAACCAACCCTATCTAAAAACGGATCTAACAAACCAGTACGGTGATAAGGTAAATCCAATAAAACATCAATACCCCTTATAAAATCACTACCTCCGTAATAAATCTATTTAGCCCCTTAATCCATTTGGACACTCCATTTCACTTCAGATAAACTATAAGCAAGTGGAGGAGTTCCAATGAAAAGACGATTTCGGTGTCCTGTCCAAGCGAAGAAGGAGTACGTAGCCGAGGTGCTTGCATTCGGGTATCGAATTGAAGCTGCAGCCAGACGTTTCGGCATGTCTCCCCGAACGCTTAGTGATTGGGTTCGCCAATATCGGGATGAGGTGGATGAACTGATGGCCAAAAAACGCAATGAAGAAGAACAGTTGAAACGCGATGCGGAAAGACTTCAAGAACTCGAGAAAAAATACAGTGAAGCCATGAAGCTCATTGGTGAAAAAGAACTGGAGATCAACATTCTCAGAGAACTCGTAAAAAAAAATCATCCCGATTGGAAGTAGCTATACGTTGGATCAACGAAGGGTTTCCCGTCCGAACGGTGTGCCAATACTGCAGCTTGCCTCGTTCCTCCTATTACTACCACATGAAGCATCCCAAGCGGCGTAAACCTGCAGGTAAGGGGCGTCCGATCCCGGGTTACTCGTATGACAGACAGGGAAATCGGGTTTCGGATGCCCGCATCAAAGCCTATCTGATTCGCCTGATTCAAGGCCCTAACGCTGCATTTGGCTACCGAAAGCTGACCGTATTGTTGAGACAAAAGTATAAGCTAGTGATCAACAAGAAAAAGGTCTACCGGTTGTGCAAGGAACTGAAGATCCTGGCTCCGCAGCGCGAGATCAAGCATCCTGTTCCAAAGAAGATCGCACGTAATCGGATCGTGACGGGCCCCAATCAGCTGTGGCAAATGGACATCAAGTATGGTTACATCGCGGGA